>ERZ1673741.846-NODE-846-length-29185-cov-4.224030_pt1 | contig 29185 bp, 55 predicted proteins | sample MGYA00580209_ERZ1673741 | MGnify/ENA primary metagenome ERZ1673741 (study PRJEB41218, sample SAMN15661754) | gut metagenome | host: Homo sapiens | place: Canada: London | collected 2015-08-20/2019-03-30 | study: EMG produced TPA metagenomics assembly of... | reverse complement strand
TCCCGCTATGCTCCACCATAATGAAATTAACGTTGAACTATCAACGTTTTTATTTTGCTCACGTAACATTTACGTAATACTTTTTCTCCTTTCTCATTATTTTAACATTTTTTTAAAGATTGTCTAACAAATCAACAATCTCGTTTTGTATAGTAGGGAATAAGTGCATATAAGTTTCTTGCATTACTTTTATACTATGTCCCATTCTATTAGATAACATCAAGAAAAACTTAGTTGTATCGGTTTGGCCAGACTTTACATATTCATTAATTAATAATGACACATGGCTGTGCCTAAATTCATGTATTGTTATTTCTTTTACACCACTTAATTGAAAATAGTGGTGTTTTTTATTATCTATGGTTGTTTGTGGCATAAATCTAGTACATCCAAATACAAACCACGATTCTTTAAAATCCGAATATTGTTCACAATAATCTTTATACAAAAGTAATTGTTCTCTTAGTGTTTTACTTATTTTAATTTTTCTATTGACATAGTTTTTAGTTGAAGTGATTTTATATGATTCTCTGGTTTTAACGGATAGTGTTTTATTAACAATTATTTCATTACTGTTAAAATTAATATCATTCCATGTTAAAGCCTGTATTTCACCTTTCCTCATACCAGTGTAATATAAAAATATAAAAAATGTTTTCCAAGTAATATCTTCAATACATGAAATAAATTTGGTGAAATCATCATGTGTTATATACCTAAGTTTATCTTCATCACTTACTACTTCATCATTAACACGTTCAAACCTACCACTTAACTGTACTACATTTGATTCTAGATTGTAATTTCTAATGGCATAATCGAATATTTCTTTAAGTATTACATAAAGTTTATTCAAATATGCCAATTTATATCCCTTTTTTCGGGTTTCTTCTTTCCAATAATTGATTATCTGAATATTTATATTATTTATATAAAAGCCACTAAAATAAGGCTCTATATTCTTTTTAAAGGCATATTCATACGAATATATTGTTGATTCTTTTCTAGAACTATACATATATTTAAAATAGTCTAAAGAAACCACATCAAACTTTACTAGAGCAGGATTATCTCTTTTTGTTATAAACAATAACTCTTCTTTCTCAGCTTCTTTCTTTGAAAAAAACATTTTTGACTTATATTGTTTTTTATTTCCTTGAATATTTGTATAATAGCAAGTAAAATACCAATGCCTGTTATCTTTAGTCCATTTTGATTTATTTTTTTCATTATATACTGCCATTTTATCAACTCCAATCTTTACTTTTTTTTCTAATTAGTGTAAAATTAGGGCATAGAAAAAAGAATGTCTTGTCAGGGACTATTTTATTTTTTCTATACTATGACTTCGTGTTGGCGCACGAGGTCTTTTTTTAATTATTTAATATTTTTTGTTTCTCTTTTTCAAATTCCTCTTGATTTATAATGTTTTCATCTAATAATTTTTTTAGTTTTGATAATTTATCATATTTATCATCTTGTTGTATAAAAGTTGTAGATTGATTATTATTTTTTCTGGAATTATATTCTTCAATATAGTTTTTTATATATTCAGCGTTTTCATTCATTATAGCATTTTGTTTTTTGCCATAATTATCAAAATATACTATATTTTCATCTTTATCACCCTTAACAACTCCGCTTTTTCTTTCCTCATGTCCTGATACAAGGAATTGAATATAACCTCTTGAAAAACCAACTTTTTTTAGTTGAACTGATGTAATTTGGTTTATTAGAATTGTTTTTTCTCCGGTAAATCCATGACTAAACTTTGCGATAATTCCAGGTCTAGAAATTGTTAGTCGATTATCATTTAATGTTATTTCTACTTTCCCTTGCTCCATTGACTTAAATTTGAATAATTTGTTATTCAAGTTTTGATTTAAATAAATTTGCTCTAATTCTAATATTTGTGCACCACAATGAGAACAAAATTTTTGATTATTTTTTATTTCATTTCCACATTTTTTACAATACATAATAACAGCTCCTTTCATATATCTTTTATATATCAAAATACCTGTACTAGCATATTTCAATCAAAATTAAATTTATTGAGATATAAATCAACCTCATGTTCATATTTATCTACATTATTATCTATAACATTATATTTATAAGTGTGATTTAATTCTAAATGACTTAATTCATGTAGAAAAGCTTTTTTTCTTGCTTCTTCTCCTAGATTGTCATTTATTATAATTATATTAATATCGTTTTTACGTACTATTAAACCGTTTATTTCATTAGGTAACTTTTTAAATAATAGAGTAGCATTATTATAATGAAGGAAATCATCTTGTGTAACATCATCATTTATTAAGTTCTTAATATTCATAACGCGCCCTCTTTCAATATTTGTCGATTTTTGTCGAATACCAATAATTGGAAAAAAATGGTAATTTGTGATATAATACTAATGAGATTTGTTCTTAGCGGGGCATTTCTCTTTTTTTACATTTATATTCACAATTACAATCACCTTGTTTTTATAAGTGAAAATTAATTTATCAATATCAGATTCTATGTTTAAATAGAATTTTTTCATATATTCTTCCTCCTTATTCTTTTTTATTTATTGAATAAAGAAGACTAGCTTGTATCGTTCATTTTTCCTCCTAAAATTTAAAATATCCGATACTGCTAGATATTTTTATATTTTACTGATCAGAGTTTTCATCATCAATCATATTTAAAACCGATTCAACTGCATTAGCAATTATTTTCTGCTTCTCTATAGGTAAGTTTTTAACTGAGTCTATTTTATCTTTTTTTGAATACAAAACGTTATCAAGAGCACTTAAATCATTAAGTTGTTCTCTTCTTATTTCATTTATATTATGCGTGTTTGTTAAATCTTTCCCGGTTAAATCTGCCACAGATACATTTAATGCTAATGATAAATCATATATATTGTCTAACGACGGAGAAATTTCCTCACTTTCCCATCTAGCTATAGTGGTTTGATTTACATCGGATAATTCAGCGAGCTTATTTTGAGAAAGCTTTTTTTGTTCTCTTAGATACTTTAAATTTTTACTAAATATACTCATGTTTCTTTCTCCTTCCATATTAATAATAGCATATAATCATTAAATAAACAATAATTTTTCTGCTTTTTTGCATTTTTGATATTGACTTCTGCAAAAAAGCATGATAGCATGGTTATTGTAAGGAGGTAGAAAATGAAAGATAATTTTAAAGATTATGTATCTGCCGAGTTAAGAAGCTTGAGAGCAGAACATAATTATAAACAAAAAGATGTAGCAAACAAAGCAAACGTCGATGTAATGACAATAGTTAGATATGAAAATAATTCTACATCTATGCAATTAGATATGATAGAGAAAATATTGTCTGTATACAATGTTAATTTAGAAAATTTTTTTAAAATCATATCTGCAAAAATGCAGAATAAATAATACCTAAAAAGTAAAAAATACTCAAACATCTAGTGAGTATCAAAAAAAGAAGTATTTCTACTTCTTATCAATATTAGATTTATAAATGTTATTAATGTTTACATTGATGCTAATTGTTGGGACAAAGAGCATTTCCAATATCTTAAGTAAAATTTTCCTATTTATATCACCTCACTTTCTAAAACGATTATAAATAGGAATTTAAAAAATAGCAATTTTGATACTCATTAGATGTTAGAGGGAAAGGAAGTTAAGTATGAAAAAAAATGTCCCTGACAAGACAAATGAAGAAATACTAAATCAATTTTATATATCAGCTTATGATTTGCAAAAACTCATTCCTGGAATAACATATGCGACAGCAATAAAATACATAAAAGAAATAAGAGAAGAAATGGAACAAAAGAATATGTTTCGGCCAGAAAGTAAAACATTATTAGCTTTAACTAAATTGGTTAGAAAGAAGTTTGGATTTTAATAAGGAGAAAAAATGAAAAACATAATTGATTACTTCTTTGATGAAGAAGAAAAAGAACTAATAAACAAATATATACTATTTGCTGTATTAACTGTAGTAGCTTTGATATTCAACATTTCAGCAATTATTAAATTATAGAAAGGAGAAAAAATGAAAAAAGGACAAAAAAAAGACTTAATAGCCACCACGCAAATTAAGCCCTTGTTAATTAAATTAACGGGTACATTATATCATGATATTGCTAATAAGTCAAATTCAGAGGTGTTCATATGTTAGAAGAACAGATATATAGTTATCTATTAAACAATCATTTAGGGAGAGAAAACTTGATAAAAAATAAAGATTTAAGAGTAAAATTTCACGTAAATAGTGATAAAAGTTTGCGAAAAATTATTCAAAATATAAGAGAAAGCGAACAATTTTCACAAATAATTGGTTCAGTTTCTGGTAAAAATGGTGGATTTTATATTTGCAAAAGTGAAGAAGAAATTAAAGAAACGATTAATAATTTTAAGCACAGGGCAAATCAAATGCTAAAAATGACTTACATCTTAAATTGGAAAAAGGAAAGACTTGAATAGAATATGAAAACAAAAAAAGATAGAAATAAATTTTACTTTATGCGAAGTTTCTATGAGGCTGTTGAAACCCTTACAAATAAAGATAAACCTAGGATGTATGAGGCAATTATAAAGTACTCTTTTGAGGATAATTATGAGCCTAATTTTAAGGGTACGTTGGCTACTGTTTGGCTATTAATAAAACCAATTTTAGATAACAGCTTTAAACAATATAAAAATGGTAGCCAAAATAATACCAATCATTAGGCTGGCTCTAATTTGGCTGTGAGCCAATAAAAAAGCCAGGGTCATCTAGGATAAGGAATAAGGAAATAGGAAGAGGAATATGGATAAGGAAGTGGAGTGTGGAGTTAAGCTTCGATTAAGTACATTTAATACATATTGGCAAATATTAAAACGGAACTATAAGGACACACAACACGATGATATCGATTTTAAAGTTTATTATTCAATTTTAAAGGATTATCGCGAAAAAGATTTTATTAATGCCACCAAAATGGTTTTGAAATATCAACAGTTTTTTCCAAGAATAGATGAAATAGTGAAATATTTACCAGATGAAAATTTACCAAAATGGTTTTTTGAGAAAAATGAAAGTTTAGAAATGGAGGATCAAGAAAAGCAAGAAATAAATAACTTGTTAAAAGAGATGATATGAAATCAATAAATTTAAAATCAAATGAACTAAATAAGTTAGTACGAATATTAGATAATTATGAAGAATATGTAACAAATGATGTCGAAAAAACAAACGAATATAAAAATCTTATTTTAAACGACATACATATAATTCGTAGCAGAATATCTGGAATAAAAATTAATAACAATGATGTTGTTGTAACAAAAAATTTAGATGTATCAGTATTCGGAATAGACTTTTAAAACAATTAATAGAAAGGATTTGAGCAATGGATACGAGAGATTTGAGTAGTTATTACCCAGGATATGATGATTATTGTGAAGATTTAGAAAATAGGGCTAAAGTGCCATATTCTGATTATGAAAAATTAGAAACAAAGATAACGGGATATAACGGTTTACTTGATGATATAAAGTCAATATTTTCTGAAGAAACTACAGCATCAAACCAAATCGAAATGTTAAAAGAATTAATAAATGATTTTGAGGAGGAATCGAAAAATGTTTAAAAAAAAGAATACCATTAAGCGAAAAAATACGCTTGAGTTAAAGTATGAGGCATCATTAGAAGATGCAATAAAAATAAAGGATAAATTAATAAAATTACAAAATAAGATTATAGCACTACAGGAAGATAACAATATTTATCAAAAAGAATTGATAGAAAAATATCGTCAGGATATAGAAAAAATCAAAATGAAATATAAGAAGGGAAATATATAATGAAGGGTTATAAAGCAACTAATAAAGAAATGAGATGTAGAAATTTTAGCTATGAAATCGGGAAAAAATTGTTAGAAAATACATACTACGCGCTCCACAATGGTGAGTTTGTTAGAATTGGAGGAAATGAATAAATGAAAGATATCCAAGATGCAGAAGTATTAGAAGAAAAAACACTAATAAAGCCAGAATTTAAGGAAGAAATTAATGCTGAAATAATAGGAACATCAAAAATAGAAGATAACATCAAAAAGGTAAAAGAATATGCAATTAAAGTGAAAGAATATTATACAGGCGTAGTTTTTACTGCTGTAACAAAAAATGATGCAGAAAAGGAAAAGGCCGATATAAACAAATTTAAAAAGCAAGTAGAAGATTTTAGAAAACAAATTGTTGCTAAATATAACGAACCAATAAAATTATTTGAAGACACAGCAAAAGAAACTGAGAAACTACTAAAAGAAACTTATAATCTGATCAACGTACAAGTAAAAGCATTTGATGATGAACAATTAGAAAAAGTAAGAGAAAAAATTGAATCATATTTCAATGAATATGCTCAAAGTAAGAATATTGATTTTGTTAATTTCAGTCAGATGAATATATCGGTAACAAAAGGCTTATTAACATCTACAGGTAATTTAACTAAGAAAGTTCAAGATCAAATAAATGAATTTGTTGATAGATGCGCTAAAGATGTAGATTTGATTAACACTTTAGAGCATAAAGAAGAAATTTTAATTGAGTATAAAAAGAATCTTAAGTCAGCTGAATCAATAGCCTTAGTCATGGACAGATATAAACAACTAGAAGAGATGAAGCAAGAAAAAGAGTCAGCAAAAGAACAGGTAATAAACGATGAAGAGATGTTAAAGAAAATAGATAGCTTATCTGCTCCTAAAGTACAAAGGCAAGATGAAATAGTATTATTAGCGTTTGAATTTATTGGACCAAAAGAATCGGCAAAAATTGTTGCTAATACTTTAAAAAGTATCGAAGGAAAATATAGACAATTAAGGAAAGTAGAGGATCACTATGAATAATAAAGAACAATTACAAAAAAACTTAGCAGTAACATATGAAGTTGATGGACAACAAATTAAATTAACACCACAGATAGTACAAGATTACATTGTAGGTACTGGTGCACAAATTACAATTCCAGAATTTAAAATGTTTACCGAATTATGTAAGGTAAGGGGCTTAAATCCATTTTTGAGAGAGGCATACTGCATTAAATATTCAAATAAGACACCTGCAACAATAGTTGTAGGAAAAGATGCAATTTTAAAAAGAGCAGTATTAAATCCTAAATATAATGGTATGAAATCTGGAATTATTGTAACTAATGAAAATGGTGAAGAGAAGAAGAGAACAGGTACATTTAAACTTCCAACAGAAACATTAGTTGGCGGTTGGGCTGAAGTTTTTAGAAAAGACTGGGAAAATTCGATTGAGGCTAGTGTTTCATTAGAAGAAGCAATTCAAAGAAAATCTGATGGAGAACCAAACTCTAACTGGACTAAACAACCAGCTACAATGATTGAAAAAGTAGCAAAAGTAAGAGCCTTAAGAGAAGCTTTTGTAGAAGATCTTGGAGGAATGTATGAAGCTGATGAAATGAATGTTGATTTACCAGAAATAAGAGATGAAGACAAGGTAATATTACAAGGTGATCAAAACATTCCAGAAGCTGAAATAAAAGATGATTCCAACATAAAGCAAGTTGATATAAATGAACTATAAGATATTAAATAGTGGTTCAGATGGAAATTGCACACTAATAAATGACATTATAGCAATCGACATGGGAGTTAGTTATAAGCTACTAACTCCACATGTTGAAAAATTGAGACTGGTTCTCTTGACACACGTTCATTCAGACCACTTTAATAAAGCCACAATCCGAAGATTAGCAAAAGATAGACCAACTTTAAGATTTGGGTGTTGTAAATGGCTAGTACAAGAATTAATTGATTGTGGTGTAGATAAAAGAAATATTGATGTTTATATTCTAAATAAGCAAGCTGTTTATAATAATAATTTAAAGGTTAAACCAGTAAAGCTTTATCATGATGTGCCACAATGTGGTTACAAAATAGAAGTTGCTCAATACAAGGTTTTTTATGCAACCGATACAAGAACTTTAGAGGGTATAAAAGCCATTAATTATGATTATTACTTTGTAGAAGCTAATTATGTAAACGATGATGAGTTACACAATAGAGCATACAACGATTATTATGAAAACAGAGTCAAAAATACACATTTAAGTCAAGAACAAGCAACAGAATGGTTATTAGAAAATATGGGATTAAATTCGGTTTATAAATTTATGCATCGACATAAGGAGAAAAATAATGGAAAGAAAGTTATCTGAAAACGAGAAACAATCAACAGAAATGTGTGAACATGCATGTGAAATATTGAGAAGAAAAAACATACCACATAAAGTTTGCAAAAAAACTATAGGACACATTAATTTGTTAGGATATGTGCGAGGAAAAACAAAATTAAAACCAATAATGAGCTTTTGGGCAAGAACAGGTAAATATGTGTTTTTAATAGAACCAAAGGGATTAATAAAAAGTAGAGATAGCCGTGGTTTAAATAATTGTATTCTATCATATGAAAATTTCATCAAATTAGAAAATGAAGAGTTGGAGATAATTTAATGTTAGAACAATTAAAGCAAGATATTGAGCAATATCAGGGTGCTATGGAAGACTTTTATAGTCTTATTCCAGAAGATATAGAAAGCGCATATCAATTGGCTATGGTATTTATGCAACTTGCTAATAGATGGGCAGAAATTCAACTAAATGCTAATAAATATTGTACTGACTTAGGGGTTACAAGAACAGCATTTAAAGACTATGCATATCAGAAATATAGATTATCATCAAAAGCACATGAATTTTGTAGAGTTGTTTGGAGACAAGGTAAAGAGGAATTTAAAAACAGTTTTAATAAAGAAATATAGGAGGAATAAAAATGTTTAATAGAAATGAAGAAAGAAAGGTTAAAGAATTTAAAGGAACAACAATATATTTAACGAAATATGATGATTTAAGTATAGAAGAATATCTAGATAGAATTGTAAGAAGTGTTGAAAGATATGAAAAACAAACGGGAACAATGCCAAAAAAATTAAAGTTGGGTTATAGCAACTACGAAAGAATCTTAAAACATAATAAAAATTTAATTGAAAAGAAGAATGATAAGTATTATACATTCGGAGTTGAAATTGAAATTTAATCTAAAGGTGAAAATATGAAAATTTTAATTGTATACGCAATAGTAATAACAGTACTATATATCAGGAAAAATGAATCTAACAAAACTAACTATAGTAATTATCAAAATTGTCTAAGAGCCTTGGCTGAAAATGATCCAGAATTAAAGAAGTATATTGAAAATAAATAGGAGAAATAAGAATATGGATAAAGAAAAATTAAATGATATAGTATGCGAAAGTTCTAGTGATTATGCTGTTTTAAATAATGCTTATAATTATATTGAAAATTTAGAACAAAAAGTAAAACAACAAAAAGAAGTGATTGATAAAGTAAAATCTGCTATTAAAGGTGATATAGATGGTTTTATGACAATTAATGAGCATGGAGAGAGCCAAGAAATATTAGACCTGTTAGAAATTTATTTACAAATATTAGAAGATAAATAGGTGCCAGAATGAACGAAAAATGTAAGTATTGTGATTATGTTTCTAAATGTTCAAGAATATGTGAATATGACAGCATTATATGTAAAATACAAAGAAGTTTCCCAAAAGTAGTAGATAAATCTTATGAACAATTACAGCAAGAGAACAAACAACTAAAAGATAATTGGAATGAGTTAAGAAAATGGATTGTTTATAACAAACATAATGAAAATACTGAGCAACATTATTTAGTAGTTGATTATGGAACGTTATTAGGTAAAATGCAAGAACTAGAACAAGGAAGTGATAGTAATGAATAAATATATAAAACATTTTATAACTATAACAAAACATAAATATTATGTTATGAAGTTTTGCTTTAAATGTGGATTATACAAAAGAGGTTTATTACATGATTTAAGTAAATATAGTTTAACCGAATTTTTTAGCAGTGCCAGATATTTTCAAGGCACGAGTAGTCCAATAGATGCTGAAAAAAGAGAAAAAGGTTACTCTTTAGCATGGCAACATCATAAAGGACATAATCCTCATCATTGGGAATATTGGATAGATAATGTTGGGACATATAAAAATACACCTTGTAAAATTCCTATTGAATATGTAATAGAAATGATATGTGATTGGTTAGGAGCTGGAATAGTTTATTCAAAACAAAGACCTAATTATAACCAACCATATATTGAACCATTAGAATACTATAATAAATGTAAAACCGAAAGAATATTTCATGAGGAAACGCAAGAATTAATTGAATTTTATTTAAATATGATAGCAAATAAAGGAATTAATTATTTTTGTAAGAATTGGGCTAAAGATTATAAACCTTATGAGTATGTCAATGGAAGATTACAAGGGTGATAGTTATGCTAAAGATTAAAGATAAAAATAATTATGAAACAAAAGTTACTACTATAGATGGTTATTGTGGTGCTAAGTATGAAGAAAATTTGAAACGATTTAGAAAAGAGTTAAAGAAAAAAGACGGATATATAGATGGAATTGTAACAATAAAGTCGATAGTAATATATCGAGAGAAAGTAGAGAGTGATGAGTAAATGAATGATAAAGAATATACTTACAGCATTGATAAATACACGATAGGTGTAGACACAAACGGTGAAGATGGAATTGGTATGACTGTTGCAAAAATAGAAAATGGAGAAATTAATTTTTTAGGCAATTGTTATGGAGAAAATGCTAGATGTATTGATTTATTAATAAAAGAAAATCAAGAATTAAAGAAACAACTTGAACAATACCAAGAAGAAGTATGTATTTTAGATATGAGAACAGACGAAAATATAAAATATAAAAATCAACAAAAAGAGTTTATAAAATATTTAGAAGATGAAAAGAAATGAATTTGAACAAAAATATCTAAACAAAATGGTAGAAGTTGTATTGTTTGATAATGATACCTTTAGAGGTTATTTATATTCAACTAATGACTATATGAAAAACCATTATTTTGTAGGTACTGATATAAGAGAAAATGGTGTAAGGTTTAGAAAATCACACATAAAAAAAATAAAGTTAGTAAGTTGTTTAAGTATAAACAAGCACTACAAATTAGGAGATGATAAATAATGAAATTAGAAGTTGGAATGTATGTTAGAACCGATAAAGGTTTTATTTCACAAATTAAAGAATTTAAAGAGCATTATACAAAAGGTAAAAGATTAGTAACCAGTAGCAAGGTTAAAGAAGTTGACGAAAATTATCTATCATTAAGTGGTAATCAATGTGATTTTATTGATAGTATAGATTATTCTATACCACCTTGTTATCCAAGTGATGAGGAGATTGAAAAAATTAAAAGACATATTGTTAAAGCAAGTTATAACATAATTGATATTTTAGAAGAGGGGGATATAATTATTGATTCAGTTGAAAAACATGAAATTTTATTAATAGATGGTGAGTTAATGGTTAGAAATACAGGATTAATTTATGATAACAATTATTATTTACCAATAAAAAGCATAACAATTAAATCAGTCATAACACACGAACAAATGGAACAAATAAATTATAAGCTGGGAGAGTAAAATGAAACATATTAATATTACAAACGCAGACATAGTAAAGAATATGAATGATGAACAAAAACATAATCTTGCTAATAGTTGTATTGCTAACGGAACTGAACCCGAGGAAGTTATTTCACTTGTTAAGAATATGGCAAATGTAACTATAAATTGTGGAATAGATTTATGCAATACTTATTTTGAAACACCAGCAGGTAAAGAATATTTAGAAATGAGAAAGAAAATTGATAGGTTGGGAGAGTGATTAAATGACTGAATATTTAAAATTAGTTAAAGAAAATGCCTATATGAAGTTTTGTATTATACTCTTAATACAAGAATTAGATAAACATAAAGAATTAAAAGGTATTCAAAATTATTTAAAAGATGTAATAGATGATGTTGAGGAAAATACTACAAAAAAGAATTTAGATAGATTTTTTGAAATGTTAAAAAAGGAGGATGATTAAATGAATTTGTGGATACGTTCGCAAGACAAGAAAAAATTAGTTAATATAAATGCTGTTAATATATTGGAATTTGAAGCATTAATTGCTATACATGGTTATATTAATTCAGAAACACATTTTTGGCTAGGAAATTATAAAACAAAAGAGCGTGCATTAGAAGTTTTAGATGAAATACAAGATTTACTACAACTAAAAATAGAATATAAACCAATAGTGCAAGAAGAATATAATGTGTTATATCCATATAAAAATTTTATAAAAGTTGATGACAATATGGAAATTAAAGAATTTTCTACTTTTGTATATCAAATACCAGAAAATTAAAGAAAGGGCTGATATTATGAATTTGAAAATATTTACTAAAAATATAGAAGAACAAGCAATTAATCAAATAAATGAATTATTAAAACAAGAAACATTTAAAAATAGTAAAGTTCGTATAATGCCTGATGTTCATGCAGGAAAAGGTTGTGTAATCGGATTTACTGGAAATTTAGGAGAAAAAGTAATACCAAATATTGTTGGTGTAGATATAGGCTGTGGAATGTTATGCGTTGAATTAGGCAATATTGATTTAGATTTAAAGAAATTAGACAAAATTATAAGACAATATGTTCCTAGTGGTATGAATGTTCATGATGAAATTAAAAATTATTTTGATTTAAAAAAATTAATATGTTATCCACTTTTAAAAAATAAAGATAATTGGTTAGAAAAAAGTCTTGGAACTTTAGGCGGTGGGAATCACTTTATAGAAATAGATGTTGATGAAGATGATAATAAATATTTGGTTATACATACAGGTTCAAGAAATTTAGGAAAACAAGTTGCCGAAAATTATCAAGATGAAGCAATCCATGAATGTTCTTTTGAAAACGAAATGCAAGCAGAAAAACAATCTACAATTAATATGTTAAAGGTTGAACATAGAGAAAATGAAATACAAGCAAAAATAAATGAGATAACCGAAAAATACAAAGGAAAAACTAAAATTCCAAAAGATTTATGCTATTTAGAAGGAAAATTAAGAGAAAATTATTTGCACGATATGAAAATATGTCAAGAATTTGCAAGCAGAAATAGAAGAGAAATCGCTTTTGTTATTATGAGTAAAATGAATTTAGATTGTATAAATTATTTTGAAACAATACACAATTACATATCATTTGAAGATAATATTGTCCGTAAAGGTGCTATATCTGCCAAAAAAGGAGAAAAGGTGCTTATACCAATGAATATGCGAGATGGTTGTATTATTGGAATTGGTAAAGGTAATGATGACTGGAATTGTTCAGCGCCACATGGAGCAGGCAGACTAATGTCAAGAATGCAAGCGAAAAAAACTTTTAATTTAGATGAATATAAAGAAAGTATGAAAAATATTTATACAACTTCGGTAAATGAAAATACCATTGATGAAGCCCCATTTGTATATAAACCAATGCAAGAAATAATTGACAATATAGGGGATACAGTAGATATTATTAAAATAATTAAACCAATATATAATTTTAAAGCCAATGAATAGAAAGGACTGATATTATGTATAAAATAAGAGAAGATGTTGACTTGGAAGAGTTGGAAAAGTATGGGTTTAAGTTTGACACATCTTCTGGGTTTTATGAAAGAAAAATAGATAATAAATGGTGGAACATAATATGTGTTGATAAAGACAGAGAAATATTTGAAATGACAGACGAAATAGGTTATTGGACTGCTACATTTAGTGATGAAGAATGGTTTGATACAAAAAATATTGATGATTTAATAAAAGCCAATTTAGTTGTAAAGGTGGAAGAATAATGAATAGGGAAATAAAATTTAGAATATGGGCAAATAACCAATTTTATTATAAATGCTTGGTAGGGAATACAAATGATACTGATGATAAAAAATATACTTGCCCTGTGGTTTGGTTAGATGACAGGAAAGAATGGGTTAATTGTGATAATGGAATTATATCTCAATACACAGGATTAAAAGATAAAAATGGTGTAGAAATTTATGAAGGAGATAAAGTTATGTATGATTATGAATGGACTGAACCTAATGAAATCGGTATTATAACTTGGAATAAAGATACGGCTAGTTTTCAAATAAAAGGTCATATTCCCAGTTCTTCTATGAAACATTTAGATAGAATGAAAGTAATAGGAAATATTTACGAATAATAATAAATTAAGGTTCGGTTGGGAAAGGAAAAAAATGACATTAAAGGAAGTAAATTATGAAGTAGAAAGATTAGAAAATAAGTTGAATAAGTTATTAAGAGATAAAGAGTTATTAGAAACTATAGTAGATCCAAAATCTACGGATTATACAAAAGTTATGGTAGATGGAGGGAAACATTCTAATATACTTGAAATATACATATTAAAACAAGATTTACCTAGATGGCAAGATTTAGACAAAAGAATAAAGCAAACTCAGGAGGAAATAAAAAATAACTTAGATTGGATAGACAATGAATTAAAGATATTAAAAAAATACGACAAAGTAGAACAATTAATAGTTTACTACAAAGAAATAGATGTAAATAATTATACCTGGTATCAAATAGCATCTAATGTTCATTATTCTATATCGCAATGTAAAAGATTGTATAGTAAATATAAGAATAGGAGGGATATTTAAATGCGTCGTGAGCAGATATATATACGATTAAGAGAATACAAAAAGATATTGGAAGAAAAGGGGTTCAATGTTATTTATATAGGATTATATGGAAGCCAAAATTATAATGTAGATGATGAGCAAAGTGATATTGATTGCAAGGCAATTATACTACCAAGTTTACATGATATTATTTTTAGAAAAGTAACGAGTACAACTATAGAATTAGAAACTGGAGCAATAGATGTTAAAGATATAATTACTTTTTATAATGTTATTAGAAAGGGAAATTTCAGTTACATTGAAGCGATAGATACAACATATTCGATTGGAGATAAATATATCAAGGAATTATTTAGGCAAATAAGACCAAGCTTAAAGAGTATGTTGGGTGCTATGTATGAAAAAAGAAAAGCACTAACACATGAATATCCTAGTAAAGAGTTTGAATTTCAAAAGTGGGGATTTGATCCTAAACAATATCATCATATTATAAGATTGTTTGATATTTTAAGTTATATAAATGTAACGGGAAAACAAATAAGTTATTTGGAATATCAAGGAAGTGCCAGAAAATTTATGATAGATGAAAAAAGAAATAAAAACAATTATATGAAAGAGCAAGTTGAACAATCCAGCGATCATATAATAGGGATAGCAAAATCATTTATTCCAAAAGATTACAAATATGAACCTACTGATTTATCAAAAGATGTAAGTGAATATATAGAAAATAAATTAAAAATTAAAATGATGAATGATAGCAAGTTTACTTTTGCTAGAGAATATAGAACTTTTGATAACGGTGTACCTAAAAGAGATTTAGAAAAATTCCCAATATTGTGGGACTTAAAAGATAAAGATATATCATATATTGTTTATGAAAATATAGAAATATTATAATGAGCCAATATGAGCTGTTTTTTGTGAGATAATAATATTGTGAGAAATTAAAGAGCTGAAATAAGCTCTTTTTTTGGTGGTGTTTATGGAAACTAAAAAAGAGATATTTTGTAGTTATGACTATTTTATGAGACACAACTGTAGAAGTTGTAAACTCGGAAGAAAGTGTGAGGAATATGAAAATAGGATTAAACGAGATAGGGATAATGATAGAAATGGTAGTGCTAATAATAGTACTAAAAAGGAGCAGCAATAAATGAAATTTAGTGTAAACGGAAATCAATGGATTATAAAGGAACTACCTAAAGAAAAAATGGAACTCAGTAATTCTCTAGGTGAAACAAACTATGAAACACAAGAAATACATTTATTAGATGTATGCAAAAGTAAAAGAAACACACTAAAACATGAACTTTGTCATGTATGGTTATGGGAATATGCACATGTTCAGAATGATGATGATAAATTTCACTTTGAACAAGTATGTCAGATTGTTGCTAATAGTAATGATTTTATTAATAGTATTATTGATAAATACTTTAAATAAACTACATCGCAGGGTAGAGCAGTTCGGTAGCTCGTCAGTCTCCTAAGCTGAAGGTCAGAGGTTCAAATCCTTTCCCTGCAACCAAAAGAAATGAAGGTGATATATTTAGGAATTTAAATAAATACATAAATATGTTGTTAATAAAATTGTCTGAAATATATGATATATCACTTATTGAAGTATATAAACCCAGAGATGGGAAAATATTTAAGAACTTTACGGTTAATCTAAAACCAAAGGATGTTGAACATTCATTAAACGAACAATATCATTTTAGTAATAAAAGACAGTTAGTGAGTTGGTTGATGTGTCTAAAATAAAAAAAACTACTAGGACTAAATTAACCGACAAGCAAAAGAAAAAGATTATTGCAGATTATGTTGAAAATAGCAATTATTCAGAGACTGCTAGAATGAATAATGTTTCTGAATATACTGTTAGAAAACTCTGTAAGGATGATAACAATAAAGAGCTAAAGCAAAAAATCGAACAAAAAAAACAAGAAAATACTAAGTCAATGCTCGAGATGATAGCTAATACTAATGAGAAAAGACTTAATGCCATTTCAAAGTTAGTTGATGCTATAGATGATAAAGCAGAAAAGGTTGATCAGTTTACCAGCGTTAGAGATTTAGCTAGTGCATATGGAGTAATGATAGATAAGGAATTAAAGTTTGCCGAAATGCAAAAGTTAAATCTAGATAAGAACAAACCACAGGTGTTTTTTCCCGCTAAAGATATAGGAAAAGCATTTGTAGATTTATATAGAGATATAAAAGAGAGAAAGCATGATGATTACTGGATTGAAGGTGGGCGTGGTTCCATTAAGTCTTCATTTTGGAGTGAAGTAGTTCCAGAAGAGTTAGAAAACAATCCTAACTGGTGTGCTATCTGTATCCGTAAAGTTGCTAATACATTAAAAGACTCTGTTTATAGTCAATTAGAGTGGGGAATGGATAAGCTATCAGAAACTTATCCATTTATAAATGAAAATTGGTCTAAAACTAAAAGCCCCTTAGAAATGAAAAACAAGAAAACAGGACAAATGATTTATTTTAGAGGCGCGGATGACCCTGGAAAGATTAAATCGATAAAACCACCAAAGGGAATGTATATCGCATTAATAATATATGAAGAGTTTGACCAAATGGCTGGTATGAATGAGGTTCGTAAGATAGACCAATCTGTTAAACGTGGTGGTAATGAGTATTTAACATTTAGAGTATATAATACTCCTAAGTCTAAACGACATTTTGTTAATATAGAAAAGAGATTACCAAATCCTAAAAGATTAGTACATAGAAGTACATATTTAGATGTGCCTGTTGATTGGTTAGGACAACCTTTCTTTGATGATGCAGAACTACTAAAGCAGAACAATCCTACTGCTTATGCTAATGAGTATTTAGGGGAAGAGACTGGCGATGGTGGAAATGTATTTGAAAATGTTGAATTAAGGGAGATAACTGATGAGGAAATAGACAACTTTGATTACTTGTATCAAGGTATGGACTTTGGTTGGTATCCTGATCCATTAGCATGGACTAAAATGTGTTATCAACCAAATAAATTAACATTGTATATTTTTGATGAATTTGTAGTAAATAAAATGAGCAATGCTAAAGTTTGGAGTCATTTACAACAAGAAAAAAGTGTAAAAAATGATGATTTAATTACTGCTGATAGTGCTGAACCTAAATCAATAGGAGACTTTCAAAGTTATGGGTCTCTTATGAGGGGTGCAAAGAAAGGACCTGATAGTGTGGAATATTCAATGAAATGGTTATCAAGTTTAGCCAAAATAGTTATAGACCCTAAGAGGTGCCCTAAATCAGCAGAAGAGTTTACTACATATGAACATCCACAGGATAAAGATGGTAATTACATTACAGGATATGTTGATACAGATAATCACTGTATTGATAGCGTTAGATATGCACTAAATCCAATATGGAGAAGAAAAGGAGAATGATGATAGGTTAACTAATTTATGGAATAGAATACTTGCTTTATTTGGAAAGAAACAATTACCAGATGATATGTTAATGCAAGCAAACGATAGTTTTACAGCAATGTATGAAGAAGATAGAAATATCAACTTTACTGCTATAATTGCAAATAAGTTAGCTAATTATACGGTTAGTGACAGCAATATAGACATAGTTGGAGATAATCAAAGAGCTGATTTATTAAGAAAAATAGTAAAAAAGCTTAAGAAGAAATTAAAAAAAATTATAGCTAGGGAGCTAGGAACTGGTGGCGTACTTGTAGTGCCTTATGTTAACAATAATAAGCTATATTTTAATATTATTTCTCAAAATAGATTGTCTATCAATAAAATGATTGGTGATGATATAGTAGACTGTACAATTTTAGCAGAACATGTTGTAAGAAATAGAAATCATTATTATAGATGGGCTGATTATACTTTAGAAAATGGAAACCTATATATCAGATACAGAGCTACATTAGATGATGATTCAATTGAAATGACTATCATTCCAGAATGGCAAAATATAGAAGATATGTCTATTACTAATGTTGATAGAATGCCATTTATGTATATCAAGAGTCCAATAGATAATAGAAAAGAAATGGATAAGTATGGTGTACCTATCACGTATGGTTGTGATAAGCAAATAGCAAAAATAATGAAAGATTTGGAACAAATAGATAGAGAATATGGGTTAAAAGAGGCTTTTGTTGGAGCAGATATCACAATGTTTAAAGGTGATGATGCTTTGCCAGTTAATGGTTTATACAAGAAAATTAATGCTGGTGATGATAATTTTTGGGAAGTATTTGATCCTGCTTTTAGAGATACATCATTATACAATAAATTAACTAATGATTTTGCATTACTAGAAAAGCAAGTTGGAACTTCAAAAGGAATACTTACAGATGCTCAAACTTCCAATGCAACAGCTACAGAAATTAAGAAAATGTTAAAGGAAACATTTGATATAGTTGATGATGTTCAAGATGGATTAGAAGATGGACTAGATGATTTCTTATATGCTTGTAATGTATTAGCAAACTATTATAATTTAACACCTCAAGGAGAATATGAATTATCAACTGATTGGTCTTATTCTTTGCTAGAGGATAGTCAACAAGAATTTAGTCAATTAATGCAAGGAGAGTCTAGAGGAGTAATCAAAAAGGCAGAATTAAGACAATTCTTAAAACCTGGTGAAACACTAGAAGAAGCACAAAAAATTATTGATGAAATAAAATCAGAAAGTCCAAAAACTGAAGACTTATTAGGAGAGTAATATGAAACTAGATATTAAGACTGATAAAAAAGGAATATGTGAATATTTCAAGATAAGTAATCAAAAGGTTGGTGAAGGAATATTTTCAGTTGATATCCATATTGAAGGTGGTAAAAATTCTACTTTCAAATTAGAAGGAAAGTTAGATGGATTAGAATTACATTCAGATGATATCATATTAAATGATTCTAATGATTTAAACATAGAACTGATTATAGATGAAGAATATTATAATTTCATAAAGGAAAAGTCTTGTGAAGTTTGTTCTTATCCAGCCATAATAAAAATAAATAATAATATATATCGTTGTATGTTTTATAATCAAAGTATTTTTGTTGAGCCTAAAATAAAATTACCTAAGAGTATTAGCAAAATAAAAATTATAGATGATTTGAGTTTAGAAGATTATTGTAAAGTGGCTGAACAAAAGAGTTATATGATTACTATAGGTAATAAAAAAGTAAAATATTATGCAAGTTGTACTGTATTAAGAGATGTACTTGGTAATTTGAAGAAAGACGTTACTTTTATAGAATATTAGAAGGTGATTAAATGATAAAGGCAATATTGAATATAATAATAATTACTTTTAAAATGTTATTTGTCATAATTAAAACAATATTGCTATTGCTTGTTCATCTTACTGCTTGTATTATTTGTAATCCTATAATTTGTCTTATCAATTTTGCATTAAACAAAGAAATACCATATGTTGATATCTGCAAAATGTTTGGAGGAAGATATCAGGTTAAGTGAAGAGGCATTAGAAAGACTATCAGAAAGATTAGTTAATAGAGTAGAAAAACTAAATACTTACATGATAGAAAAACTTGGAAAACAGATAGTTGATATTGGTACTTTTACTCCAAGTCAGGTAAGAGAAGTATTACAATCAGTAAAATATGGTAATAACTTAGATGAAATAATGAATGAAATAGCAGATGTGTCTGAAAAGAATGTATCTGATATATATAAAATATTTGAAGAAGTAGCAAAGAAAAATCAAAACTATGCTAAACAATTCTATGAATATACGAAAACTAAATTTATACCATATGAGCAAAATGAAGCTTTACAAGAACAGGTTAAATCAATAGCTAAAGCAACAGCAAATGAATACATAAACATGAGCAAAACTTTTGCGTATATGAAAACTAATGCACAAGGTGTTAAGGAATATACTAAAATATCAGATGTTTATCAAAAGATAACAGATGAAGCTATATTGAATATAGTTCAAGGGCGAGAGTCTTATGAGATGACTATGCGAAAAGCAATGAAAGAAATGACCTCACGTGGATTAAGAACAGTTGATTTTAATAATGGTTATTCTAGAAGAGCCGACTCTTCTATTAGAATGAATGTAATGGATGGTATAAGAAGATTAAATCAAGAATTGCAAAAGTCATTTGGTGAAGAATTTGGAGCAGATGGTATTGAAGTTTCACATCATAAGAATGCAGCACCGGATCATATAGATACTGTTGATGGTAAGCAGTTTAGTACAAAAGGTGATGTAACAGTCAAGGGGATTAAATATCAAGATTATGCTACTGTTAACAATAGTTTAAACAGACATGTTGGAGAACTTAATTGCTATCATTTTACCTATCAAATAGTTTTAGGAGTATCTGAACCTATATATTCAAAGGAACAATTAGAAGCAGATAAAAAAGCCAATAAAGATGGTTTTGATTTTGAAGGTAAACATTATACGAATTATGAAGGAACACAGTTGCAAAGGCAAATAGAAACTAAGATAAGACAATATAAAGACAGACAAATAGGTGCCAGAGCAATAAATAATGACGAGGAAGTATATCATTGCCAAGAGAAAATAAGACAATTAACCAACAAGTATAATGACTTACACAAAGCAAGTGGGCTACCTACTAAAATAGATAGGCTAAGGGTTGATGGATATAAGAAATTAAATATTAAATTAAATGACGAATATATGCTAACAAGCAAAATTAAGATAGGAAATTCCAATGATTTAATAAAATCAATTGGCATTAAGAAGTTACCTAATAACCATTATAGTAACATAAAAGATATTATTAAAAATTCTGACCCGTCATATAAATTTATTTTAAATAAATATAAAGATGATATAAAAATTAAGAATTATAAATATGCTGGTACACCTAGATATAATCCTATGTTTGATAATATAAAAATAAATATTGATGATGATAAATTAAAAGGATACAACACATTTTTCCATGAATATAGTCACATGATAGATCACAAATTAAAAAATCCATCACAGAAACCCGAATTCAAAGGAATGATACAAAATGACTTTGAAAGATTTAAATCAAATATGAAACTTAAGTATAATATAGATGATAAAGAATTTTATGCAAGAATGTCACGAAAAATGAATTTAGATAATCAATACAATTCTTTATCTGATATAATAGGTGGTATAACAAAGAATCAATGCATTGGAAGGGCAATGCATAGAACTAAATATTGGGAATACAAAGGAAAACTGGAAAGAGAATTCTTTGCGCATGTAGGTAGTGCTCTTGCCAGAAATTCTAAAGTAGAGTTATATAACTTTAGAACTATATTTCCTAATTCCTATAAGTATTTTATTAATTCTATGAAAGGAGAATAACCATGGACTTTGACTTAGAAGATATTGAATTAAGTGAAGAGCAAAAAGAACTTGATGAGTTGTGGAAAGAATACAAACAAAAGGGATTTAGAGAGTTTGATACATGGCACAAAACTATGGATGAAATAAAAAATGAATTAAAAATATGTATAAGAGAAAACAAATCTCATGAAAAATTGTACGGAGAAGATGAAATAAAAGAAAATATAGATTATTAGCACTCAATAATGGGTGCTTTTATTATGCTATCTTATAGTAGATAAACATACCGTAGAAAGTAATTTATTACTAATATTAAAAACTAAAATGACTTAGTAGGGAGAGGTTCAAGTCATATCTACTCTAAGTTGCTTATAAAAGAATGGAGTGAAAGGTTACAAAAGTGCTGTCATTGATGGTAACTCTAGTACTTCTATGAAACTAGACGAACTGACGAGTTTGTTAAAACCTTTAAGCGCTAAACTTATTATATAACAACACTATCTCTAGTAGGTAGTGTACTGATGATATATGAACGAAAATGTGCCTACGAGGAAAAGTTTGAAAGTCGAAAGGCAAAGCTAGGGATATGGCACTATTATCAAGGACTAGCGTAATAATGGTTCGAATCCATTTATATCATTAGTACAGTATCTATTAAAGATACTATAAGTCAATAGAAATATTGACTTTTTTGGTCTATCTTAAAGACTTGAAAGAAAAGATAATATCTAAAAATCTAGGAGGACTAAACCTCTGTAAAAAAGTGGAAGGAGAATATGATATGAAAGAGTTTTTAGAAAATTTAGAAATAGGGGAAGGGAAAGTTAAGCTTAGTAAGGAAGAAGTTAAATCAATACTAGCAGAACATGGTAAAACAGTAACAACTGAATCCGAAAAAGCTAAAATTGATTTGAACAAGGAAATAGAAACTTACAAGACTACTATTGCCAATTTAGAAAAGCAATTAGAAAATGTACCAGATTCTGAAGAACTAAATGGTCTAAAAAAAGAAATAGCAGACATGAAAACTGCTGAAGCTAAGAGAATTGCTGATGAAAAAGCAAAAAAAGAAGATGAAATACTTACCAACAACATTATTTCTGCATTTGGAGATAAAAAATTTACAAGTGATTATGTAAAAAATGGTCTTATTACTGATATAAAATCAGAATTAAACAAAGTAGAAAATAAGGGAAAAGGTATAAGTGAAATCTTTGAAAGCCTTACAAAAGATAAGGAAGGATTATTTGTTAATCCAAATAAGCCTGCTGGCATGCCAGGTATGGGAGAAGGAGATAATTCTACACCAACAAACTTAGATGAAATGTCTTTTGAACAATATAAAGCATGGAGAAATAATAATTAAAAGAGAAAAGAAAGAAGGAATATAATAGGAATAAAATATTAACACCACAAATAATTGCTAATGAAGCATTACTTGTATTAGAATCAAATTTAACTATGGCTAACTTAGTACATAGAGATTATTCAAAAGAATTCGTAAATGTAGGAGATACAATTACAGTTCGTAAACCAGCTAAATTCGTAGCTAAAAACTTTATAGGAGAAGTAGAAGAACAAGATATCAGTGAAGGTTCTGTTCCAGTTAAAATGGATCGTTATAGAGACGTTACTGTTGGTGTAACTTCAAAAGAAATGACTTTAGATATTAAAGATTTTTCAAAACAAGTTATTGAACCAGCACTAAGCGCTATAGCTCAAGCGGTAGACATTGATTTATTAACAGTTGGAGTTGAAAAAGCAGGTTCTAAAGTAGAAGTATCATCTAATCCTACAATTGTAGATATTGCAAATGTAGCTAAGGCACTAGATAAGAAAAAAGCTCCAAGAGACAATAACAGAAACTTAGTATTAGCAGTAGATACTCTATATAAATATAATACTTTAGATAACTTTGCTAAAGTTTGTTATAAAGGAGACAGTCAAGCATTAAAAGATGCTGAAATTGGTAAAGTTTATACAATGAATTCATTTATGAGCCAAAATACACCAGAAAATGTATCTTCAACAACTGGAACTGCTACAGCATATAAAGTTACATGTACAAAAGGTTCTACTCAATTCAGTGTAACTAATGGTACTGCTAAGACAGGTACAATTAAGGCAGGAGATAAATTAATCGTTAATGGTTATCTATTTGAAGTTGCAGAAGATTTAACTTTAACAGATGGAGCAGGAACATTAAAAGTAACTGAAAAAATCCCATTTGTAATTACTGAAGCTGCAAGTGCATTTATTGTAAATAAAGCTCATTCTTTAGGTTTCCATAGAAATGGTTTAGCTTTAGTAACTAGATCTTTAGAGTTACCACAAGGTGCAGCAAAGGCTGCTATTGCTAGTGCTGATGGATTAGCAGTAAGAGTAGTATTCGGATATGATCAAGGTACTAAAAAAGACAAAATTTCATTTGATATTATTTATGGTATCAAAGAATTAGATAGTGACTTATTAGTAGACTTTGCTTAATAAAGGAGGGCATATATGAAGTTTGGTAACCAATACTTAACTTATAATGAATATAAAGAGTTAAAGGGCAATCTTTCAGAAATGCCCTTTAATTTATTAGAATATCGTGCAGAAAAAGAAGTTGATGAATTAACATTTAATCGTTTTAAAAAAACATCTGATTATCCACAAGAGTTGAAATTATGTATTTATGATTTAATCAATGCCATAAGCAAGTATAATGAGTCTGGGACAAAGTCCAGTGAGACTGTAGGAAATTATTCAGTAAGCTACGATAAACCAGTGACAAAAGAGAAAAAAGAAGGGTTAAAGAATATAGTAAAAACTTATTTATCGACAACAAAGGTTGATAATGTTTTTGTGTTATATTGTGGGGGTGATTAATATGATAACAAACTCTAGCATGACACTTTATCATAAGAGATTTAATTCAAAGACAAGATTAGATGAATGGGATAGATATCCAATAGAAAATGTTATGTGGCAAGGTGGAAAAGGTGCGAGTATCAATAAAGGATACGATAAATCCAACGATATAACCGTCTTTATACCATATGACAAAAATAAAGGCCTTGAAAAAGTTCCCTTTTCTATTGGAGATATTATTACAAAGGGTGACATTGAAGATAGTATATCTAAACAAAGTGACTTGGCGATTGACAACTATAATATTACAACATTAATTGATAATAATTCTGGGAGTGATGAAATGAAACATATTCAATTAGGAGCAAAGTAGGAGTGTATATTTAAAACCAACAAGAGTAATAAAGGCAAGACTAGGGATTCAGAAAAACGGTTCAGCACATGCTTTTCTAACACAAACTTGTTTTAGATATATGACACCATTCGTCCCAGGAGGTACATCAAGCCATTTAAATCAAAATGTAGATTTACAAGTTGATAAGATTATATATCAAGGACCAGATGCACATTATCTTTACACTGGAAAAAAGTACATTGATCCAAAATATAAAAAAGGTGCTTTTTACAGCCCTGATTTTGGGTATTGGTCTAGACCTGGTATAACAAAGATTAATTCTGGAGAAAATTTGGTTTATCATACAGTTGGAACAGGTTCACAATGGGATAAAAGAATGTGGACATCTAAAGGTGATGATGTTGTAAAGGAAGTACAAAATTATGTGAATAGAGGGTGTAAATAAGGATTGAAAAAATAAGAAAATATTTAATTGATAATAATATAATAGATGAAAATTATAGAATAAATGTAGATTTTTTGGGAGAAAACCCAACAGAATTTGCAATCGTTCCAATACCTGTTGATCCAATATTAGAGAAACATGTAGATGGTTCTTCTTTAAGACAATATCAATTTCAACTTATTAGTTGCAATGATTATGGTGCTGATGTTCTTCAAAATATGTCAAATAGTAAATTTTATGAAGATTTATATGATTTGATAGAGTTAAATAATTTCAAAGGAATATTACCAGATATAAATGGTATAGAAAGTATAGAATGCTTAAATAATGGCGCAATATTAGATGCAACAACTAATACTGCTAGATATTCAATTCAAATGAAAATAACATATGAAAAATAGGAGGTAAAACTTAGGGGAAAATATAAAAGAGAACAATATATGATTTTTGTTGATCCAACAAAAAAAGGAGATGCTACTGCAACTTGGGAAGTTCTTGGAAAAGATAATGATGAATTATCAAAAGAGATGAACAACGAAGTAGAAGAAACAAAAAATGTATTAGGAGAATCAGAAGTTGACGTAACCGCTGGAAACAGAACAATGACAGTTGACCCATACAAATTAAGAAACGACTCTAAATTCGCTGATGAATTATATGATATCAATAAATATGATAAAGATGGTTCCGATGTGGAATACCCATTTATGGAAGTGAATACTACAAAAGAAGTTGAAAGTAAGAGTGGGGAATTTGAAGCTTGGATTCAAACTGCCGCAGTTGATTTGAAATCTTGGGGTGGAGATACAAAGGCATTAGGAGCACCATTCGACATTCATTTCATTGGTAAGAAAACACATTGTAGTTACAATCCGTCTACTGGTAAATTTACACCAGCAACAAGTGCAACACAAAGTAGCAGTAAATAGTCAGGAGAGGGGAAACCCTCTCTATTTTTTTGAAGGGAGAAAATATGGATACTATTCAATTAAAAAATGAAAATATATACAGAGTGTTTGTTTATACACAAGAAATTAAGGATGAAACAGGAAAAATCATAGTAGAAAGTAAACCAACAGGAGAATATCTTGAATTTGATTTAGAAGATATCGAACTGCCATTTATCTATCAAGAACTAATTGAAAAGTCAAAAGAAAGCAGAAAAAAATTAAAGAATAAGTTTCTTATCATTGAAAAACAACAAGATCATAAAGGAAAAAAACTTATGAGTTCTAATGAAGAAGCCAAAGTAAAAGCATTAAATGAATTTTATAAAGAACAAACTAAAATTTATAATATGTTTTTAGGTGAAAATGGAGTTCAAAAACTTTTAAATGGAAGAAAAATGAGATGGACTACATTAAGCGAAATTGATGAAATTATTGAAAAACAAATAGCTCCCAAATTAAATATTACATTAGATGATATAACTAAAAAGATTAAGTCTAAATATTCTGTCAAGAAAGAAGATAATGTACTTGAATAATCCAGAATATGTAAAGGCTGGTAATAAAAAGTATAAGATTAACACAGATTTTAGGGTTGCTATTGAGTGTAATGAAATAGCAGAATCAAGTGATGTAAGTGACACTGAACGACCTTTAGCTATTATTTATAAATTATTTGGCGATGAAGGATTAGATAATCCTCAAGATTGGGAAAAATTACTTGAACTGGCAATTAAATATCTTTGTTTAGGAAAAGATTTAGAGGATACAGAAGAAGAACGTGATATGGATTTGCAAAAAGACAGATATTACATAAGAAGTAGTTTTATTCAAGATTATAAGTATAATCCATATGATATGGAGTATCTGCACTGGTGGGATTTCTTTAATGATTTAAGTAATTTATCAAATAGTGAATTTGGTAACTGTTGTATTTTAAATCGTGTTAGAAATTTAAGAACAATGGATGTTTCAAAAATAAAAGACTGGAAAGAAAAAAATAGAATACTAAAAGCAAAAAGACAAGTATCTTTAATAAAAGAAGATGATGTTGAAAAAGAAATGACGGAAGAAGAAAAAGAAAGTCAAAATAGATTCTATAATGCATTAGGAGGTGATTAGAGGGATGGTAGAGTTGTAATTGGTACTGAATTAGAAACTGATAATTTTGATGCAGAAATTGCCTACGTTAAAAGTCAAATGGAAGAAATAGAAAATAAACTAAAAAAAGCAGATATGGGTTTTGAATTTGGAGATACACAAAAGTTAGAAGCACAATATTCAAAATTGGCTAGAAAGTTAGATTCATTAAATAAAAAACAGCAGGAGTTAAATAAAAATGATTTATCTAATTTAAGAAAAAATATAGATAATGTGGGTAACGGTATAAGCAAAACTGTATCAAAAGTTGGTAAATGGGCATTAGCTGTATTTGCTGTTTCAAGTGCCTATAGTCTTGTAAGAAATGCTATGAGTACACTTACACAATATAATGATCAAATGCAAAGTAATTTACAATATATTCAGTATGCTTTGACAAGTACGTTAAAACCACTGATAGAAACAATACTCAATTTGGTAGTAAAGTTACTACAATATGTTAATTATATAGCTCAAGCTTGGTTTGGAATTAATTTATTTGGCGGTGCCAAAGATTTTAAAAGCATGGCAGATAGCAGTAAGCAAACAGCTAAAAATGTAAAAGAAACAAAAAAGAATTTAGTTGGTGGAATAGATGAAATAACTAATTTAGATTCTGACAAAAATGATAGTAGTAATAGTGGTGCAGATTCTGGAATTAAAATGCCTAGTTTTGATTTGAATTCTATAGATGGTCCTGTTCCGTCATGGCTGCAGTGGATTGTTGATAATAAAGATTTAATCTTATCTGTAATGGCCGGCGTTACAGCAGGCTTATTAGCGTGGAAATTAGGACTTGGAGGTTTAAAATCCTTTGGACTCGGTATAGCGATAGCAGGAATTGTCTATATGATTCAGGCAGTAATGGATTATTTAAAAGACCCTAGCTGGCAAAATTTTGGGAAAATAATTACCGGTATAGGTATAGCGATAGCAGGAATTGCTATTATGTTTGGAGCATGGCCTGTGGCAATAGCTGGTGCAATAGTTGCAATTATTGGAATAATAACTTCTAATTGGGAAAATATAAAGAGTTTTCTACAAGGGGGCGTTGACTGGCTTTTTGGTAAAAGTGATTTAATTCATAAAATGTTTGGGAATTTATTTGGTGGAGTTTATGATTCCTTCGTTGCTATTATACAAAACATCTTAAATATATTTGATAATACTTTTACAATGCTTAAAGGAGTACTTGATGGTTTAATTGATCTTATTAAAGGCGTTTTTACAGGAAATTGGGAGCAAGCTTGGAATGGAATTGTTAAAATATTTGGTAGTATATTTACAGGATTGATAAAAATTGCAGGAAACACAATAAGTATTATTTGGAATGTTATCAAAGGACTTGCCTTAACGGTAGCTGATGTAGTTGTAGGCGTATTTAAAACTGTTGTTAATGGTGTTTTGCATGCAATAGAACCCATTCTTAATAAGCCCATAAACACAATAAATTTATTAGTTGGAGTTATTAATA
>ERZ1673741.842-NODE-842-length-29377-cov-6.857343_pt1 | contig 29377 bp, 23 predicted proteins | sample MGYA00580209_ERZ1673741 | MGnify/ENA primary metagenome ERZ1673741 (study PRJEB41218, sample SAMN15661754) | gut metagenome | host: Homo sapiens | place: Canada: London | collected 2015-08-20/2019-03-30 | study: EMG produced TPA metagenomics assembly of... | reverse complement strand
ATGGTGGGCGTTACAAGATTTGAACTTGTGACCTCTTCCGTGTCAGGGAAGCGCTCTCCCCCTGAGCTAAACGCCCGAAGCTTGGGGTGCGCGTTTTCGCGCGAGGAATAATATACCGAAGCCGATGCGTTCGCGCAACCCTTTTTTTGAAAAACTTTTTGGCGGGCGGAAATTGCCCCGGCGGCGCGGCCGCTGTGAGAAGATATACCCGTGCTCCAAACACACCTCAACCATCGCAGGGGGCAATCCCATGTATACCGTTTTCCTTGCCGGGGGCATAGCCTCGGGCAAATCGTCTGTCGCCCGCGCGCTCGAGCGCCGCGGCGCTTGGCGCATCGACCTCGACCAGCTCTCGCGCGCCGTCCTCGAGCCGGGCTCCGAGTGCGTCGACGAGGTCGCGGCCGCCTTCGGCGATGATCTCGTCGACACTTGCACAGGCGCCCTCGACCGCGGCGCCCTGGCGCGCCGGGCCTTTGCCGATGCCGAGTCGACCGCGCGCCTGGAGGCCATCGAGCTGCCCTATATCCGCCGGATGCTCGTCCGCATGCTCGAGGGGGAGGGCTGTTGCCAGACCAATCCTCGCGTGTGCGTCGTGGAGGTCCCGCTGCTCGACCGGATGGAGCCCATGCTCAACCTCGCCGACGAGGTCCTCGTGGTCGACTGCCCGCTCGAGGTGCGCCGCGTGCGCGCCCAAGGGCGCGGCATGGATGTCGCCGACTTCGACCGCCGCGCCGCGCTGCAGCCGAGCGACGAATATCTGCGCGAGCACGCGACGACGATCCTGGACAACTCCGGCGGGCCGTCTGACCTGGCCGCGAGAGTGGATGAATGGTGGGCTTCTCGCGAGGCCGCGAGATGGAAAGAGGCGCGAAATGGCTAAAGCGAAGGGCAAGGCACAGAAGGACGCGAGGTTCTTCCGTTGGTTCCGCGTGCTGCCGCTGCTCGTGCTCGCGGTGACGTTCGCCGCGTGCGCCACCCTGGCCGCCGCGCCGACCACGCTGGTCGCGCAGACCTTCTTTCCGGTGAAGTACGCCGACGCCGTCCGCGCCTCCGCCGAGCGCCACGGAGTGGACCCGCTGCTCGCGGCCGCCGTTGCCAAGTGCGAGTCGGGCTGGGACGCGGACGCGCGCTCCGCGGCGGGCGCCGTGGGCGTCATGCAGGTTATGCCCTCGACCGCCGAGGACCTAGCGGACCAGGGCGTCGTCGACGCGGGGGCGTATGCGCCGGAGAATCTTGCCGACCCCGTGACGAACATAGAGTACGGCTGTGCCTACCTAGGTGTTCTCCAGAACGAGCTCTCGAACGAGGATGAGGTCATCTGTGCCTACAACGCCGGGCTCGCCGCGGTCCAGAACTGGCTCGACGGCGGCGGCAAGGTGGGGGACAAGGTCGACTACGCCGAGACCAAGGCGTACCTAGAGCGTGTGAACGTCGCCTACGACGGATACAAGAGCTGTTACCCGAACGGGTTCTAGCGTCCTTGGAGCGCGGCGCCGCGGGCGCCCCCCGTGCCTTCCCTAGGGCCTCGTGGGCACAAGCGAGGTGTAGACGTCCAGCAGGGCGTCGTCGTTGCCCGCCTCGAGCAGCACGCCCGCGAGCGGCCGCGCGGCCGAGAGCAGCCCGGCATCGGCGCAGGCAACGGCGGCATCGCGCATCATCGTGCGGAGCCCCTCGACGTCTCCGTAGGGGATGCCCTCCGCGACGATCGTCTCGCGGGCTTCTTCGCGCGAGAGCTTGCCGAGCCTCTTGTCCGCCGCGAGCACGTCGGCGAGCTCGCGCGCGGCGCGGTCGCGGACGCATTCGTGCAGCTCCATCGCGCGTTGATAGCACGCCACGCTGGTCCTGCCGCGCCCGAGCTTCCACTCCATGAACGCCAGACGATAGAAGCAGATGGACATCTCGCGGACGTTGCTCGCGCGCTCGATGGCGAGCTCGAGGACGTCGACGGCCTCGTGGACGCGCGAGAGCTCCTCCAGGCAGCGGACCTCGGTGAGCGCCGCGTCGGTGGTGTAGGGCGCGATGCGCACGTCCTCGCGCGCGTGGGCGAGGGCCTCCTCGTGCCTCCCGAGCGCGACGAGCAGCTGGGCCGCCTGTGCGTGGGCCGCATAGTATTCGTCGGGAACGAGCTGCAGCTCACGGCCATTGTCGTCGGCCTCCAGGTTGTAGCGCACGCGCTCGGCGGTCGAGTTGAAGTAACGGAACACGTTCTCGGTGTCGTCCTCGTAGCGGGCGGTCTGGGAGGCGGGCTCGAGCGCCGCGTCGAGGCGGGCGAGGACATCCTCGACCTCCTCGGCGGTGTGGCCCGGCTTGCCGTTGATCCGCAGCGCGGCGTCGCGCACGGTGGTCGCGAGCTCGCCGCCCTCGACGAAGAGGAGCGCCATCGACTGGCGGTCGAACACATCGATGTCCCCGTCGACGAGCGCGCGGCTCACGCGCTCGCACGCCTCGGCGACGGTGCGGTCGGTCGCCTTCTGGCGGCGGGCCTCGAAGGCGGCGACGGCGCGTCGCGTGCTCGCGCCGAGCCAGCCGGCGGCCTCGTTCCACGCCTCGATGCGCACGAACTTCTCGTTGATGCCGAGGTCGGAGACGGCGCGGGACTTGGTGGCGACGGCAACGGCGTCGGGCGCGGGAAGGTGGTTCTCCTCAACGCCTTCCCAGCGGGAAAGAGGGGCGACGGCGTCGTCCCAGACGGTCATGATGGGGTCGACGGGGGCCAGTCGCCCGTCCGCGGTCGCGTACCAGCGGATGCCGAGGCCCTGCGGCAGCTCGCCCACCAGCAGGGCACGGAGCTCGTCGCGCAGGCGGTCGAGGCCGCTGCGCGTGAGGTCGATGCTGATCACGGGGGTGCGCGTGCCGTGCTCGTGGCCGTTGACGACCACGCGCTCGATGCGGCCGGACGCGCCGAACGCGCCGCGCCCGAGCGCGAGGCAAAGCCGCATCGCGTAGCTTCGCGACCATGCGGCGCGGCCCGCCTCGTCGGACGCGACCGAGACGAAGACCTGCGGCCTCGGCACCTCGACGTCAACCACGGTGAGCCCATCCGCGATGTTCACCTGGAACGACACGGCGACGCGCAGGGGCGCGGGCAGGCTCTCGGCGAAGTCTGCGATGGCGAGGCGCGCCGCCCACTCGCCGCCCTCCTCGGCGCCCTGCGCGAGGAAGGTGGTCGACTCGTCGGACGCGCCGAAGGGGTCGAGCCCGTCGACGGCGCCGAGGATCCTCGCGATGCGGTCGTCGAGCGCAGCGACGTCGGCGGGTGCGGAGCCGTTCACGGACGAGGCCTGGTAGTGCAGATCATCGATGAGGTTGAGCAGGAGCTCCGCGGCGAGCATGCGGTCATAGTCCGCGTCGGGGAGCTCGTCGGCGGCGTAGAGCCACCAGTGGCCGCTGCGCTGCAGCATCTTCGCCTCGACGCGCGGGGCGCCGCTCCACCCGAGCAGCCCGGAGCGCTCCACGAGCGCGCGGAGGTCGGCCGGGGCGTCTCCGTGGCGGACGAGGTCCGCGAGGCTCGCGATGACGTCGGAGCTGCGCAGGACGAGGTCGTCGAGCTCCTCGTGGGGGTCGCGCTCGGGCGCGGCAGGGGCGGGTGCCTCTTCCGTGTCCGGTACAGCTGCGCCGTCGGCGGGGGAGGACGACGCCGGAGCCTCGGGCTGAGCGCCTTCGTCTTGGGTCTCCGGCTTCGCCGCGGGCATTGCCTGGCCTTTTGCCGGCGATGCGGCGGGCGTCGAGAGCGGGACCAGGTCCCCGCGCTTCTTTGTGGCAAGGCGCTGGCACGCCCAGCATACGAGCGCGCCGAGGACAAAGGCGAACGGCGCCGGTCCGCAGGCTGCGGCCGCGACCAGCGCGGCGACCGCTAAGGCCGCCGCTGCGCACTTCTTTGTATGTTGCCTGCCGTCTTTTGCCAACGTTGCCCTCCATGATCTGCTCCTGGTTATTCTATCCAACGTCGCGGGTGGTCATTCGCCGAGCGCCTTGGGGCCCGAGTCTGGCGCCGTGCGCGATGGGGCCGCGCCGCACGCCCTCATCGCGCAGCCGCGTCCTACTCTCGATTTGGTACACTTGTACGAATCGAATCCTTCGAGATCCTGTGGCGAGAGGAGCGCATATGGCGGACGAGCGATTCGGCGGCGAGCTGCGCCGCTTCGGGCGCGAGAAGGCCGGCGAGCCCCTGCGCGTCGTCTCTCCCTACGAGCCGGCGGGCGACCAGCCCCAGGCCATCGCCAAGCTCGCGAAGGGTGTCGAGGACGGCCTGCGCTACCAGACCCTTATGGGCGTCACCGGCTCGGGCAAGACCTTCACCATGGCAAAGACCATCGAGGCCCTGAACCGCCCCACGCTCATCATGGAGCCCAACAAGACCCTTGCCGCCCAGGTCGCGTCCGAGATGCGCGAGTTCTTCCCGAACAACGCGGTCGTGTACTTCGTCTCGTACTACGACTACTACCAGCCCGAGGCCTACGTTCCGCAGACCGACACCTATATAGAGAAGGACTCCTCCATCAACGAGGAGGTCGAGAAGCTCCGCCACCAGGCCACCTCGAGCCTGCTGTCCCGCCGCGACGTGATCGTGGTCGCGTCCGTGAGCTGCATCTACGGCATCGGCAGCCCGCAGGACTACGCGGGCCTCGCGCCCAACGTGAGCAAGGACGAGGCGCTCGAGCGCGACGACCTCATCAAGTCCCTCATCGACATCCAGTACGACCGCAACGACTACGACCTCAGCCGCGGCACGTTCCGCGTGCGCGGGGACACCGTGGACGTGTTCCCCCCGTACGCGGAGAATCCGCTGCGCGTGAGCTTCTTTGGCGACGAGGTCGAGCTCATCGCCGAGGTGGACAACGTCACGGGCGAGATCGTGCGCGAGTTCGACGCCATCCCCATCTGGCCGGCGTCCCACTACGTGACCGAGCGCCCGAAGGTCGGCCGTGCGCTCAAGACCATCAGCGAGGAGCTCGAGGCCCGCGTGGCCGAGCTCAAGGCGGCGGACAAGATCCTCGAGGCGCAGCGTCTTAGTCAGCGCACCGCATACGACCTCGAGATGCTCGAGACCATGGGCTTCTGCAACGGCATCGAGAACTACTCCCGCCACCTCGACGGCCGCAAGCCCGGCGAGCCGCCCTACACCCTCATCGACTACTTCCCGTCGGACATGCTCTGCATCATCGACGAGAGCCATGTGACCGTGCCCCAGATCCGCGGCATGCACGAGGGCGACCGCTCGAGGAAGATCACCCTGGTCGAGCACGGGTTCCGCCTGCCGTCGGCGCTCGACAACCGCCCGCTGCGCTTCGACGAGTTCGAGGGGCGCGTGCCGCAGTTCGTCTACGTGAGCGCGACGCCGGGAGACTACGAGGAGTCCGTCAGCCAGCAGCGCGTGGAGCAGATTATCCGCCCGACGGGGCTCCTGGACCCGGAGGTCGAGGTGCGCCCCATCGAGGGCCAGATCGACGACCTCATCGACGAGATCAAGGCCACGGTGGCAAAGAAGGAGCGCGTGCTCGTGACCACGCTCACCAAGCGCATGGCCGAGGACCTCACCGACCATCTGCTCGACGAGGGCATCCGCGTGAACTACATGCACTCCGACACCGCCACGCTCGACCGCGTGGAGATCATCCGCGATCTGCGCGAGGGCCGCATCGACGTGCTCGTGGGCATCAATCTTTTGCGAGAAGGGCTCGATATCCCCGAGGTCAGCCTCGTGGCCATCCTCGACGCGGACAAGGAAGGCTTCCTGCGCAACCGCCGCTCGCTCATCCAGACCATGGGCCGCGCCGCGCGCAACGCCAAGGGTCGCGTGGTCATGTACGCCGACGTGGTCACCGACTCCATGCGCGTGGCCATCGACGAGACGCGCCGCCGCCGCGAGATCCAGATGGCGTACAACGCCGAGCACGGCATCGTGCCAAGGACCGTCCACAAGGCGGTCAACGACATCAGCGCGTTCATCTCCGAGGCGGACGAGAACGTGGGCAAGCGCAAGCGAAGCCGCGGCGACGAGCTCGGCCACGGCGCGTTCTACACCGCGTCGGGGGAGGGCGCCGACGAGCAAGGGGCCCCGGAGGACCGTCATGTAATGGACCTCGACGAGCTGACGCGCCCTGAGCTCGAGGAGCTGGCGAGCGGCCTGCAGACCGAGATGTCGCGCGCCTCGGAAGAGATGGACTTCGAGCGAGCCGCCGCTGCCCGCGACCAGCTCGTGGAGGTAAAGAGCCGCCTGGAGGGCGCGAGCGCGGACGACGTGATGGCCCGCCTCAAGGCGGGTGCCCGCAAGGGCAGCGCGCATGCCACCCGCCGCCGCTGGAAATCGAAGAAATGACGAAAAGGGACAGTCCCTTTTCGTCATTGGAGCGGATATGAACATCATCGATTACCTCGGGTCGGAGTTCCAGACGCTCGACGAGCGGCCGCTCGGCGACGTGGACAGCCTCGTGCTCGCGTGCCTCTCGTACTATCGGCTCCCGCGCACGGCGCGCGGGGCGCGGGGCGGCAAGGGCTGCGAGCTCCACAGGATGTACCGAGCCGAGTGGTTCGAGAACATGACGCGTGACCTCTGGGACCCCGAGGGGCTCATTCGCCTGCTCGCGGCGGCGATTGCCTCGCCGCGCCTGCGGGGCGTCCGGCTCTCCGACTTCGTGGACGAGACCGATGGCGAGGCCGAGAAACAGTTCGCCGCCTGTACGCTGCGCTTCCCCTCGGGCGATGCCTACGTGAGCTTCCGCGGGACGGACAACTCTCTCGTCGGCTGGAAAGAAGACCTCAACATGGCCTTCGAGGCCGACGTTCCTTCTCAGCGTTCGGCGGTCTCCTACCTCGAGCGCGTGGCGTCGACGGTTCCCGGCAAGCTCTACGTCGGTGGCCACTCGAAGGGCGGAAACCTCGCGGTGTACGCGGCGATGAGCTGCTCGGAGCCGGTGTTCGAGCGTATAGAGAAGGTCTTCTCGCACGACGGCCCCGGCTTCACGGCGGAGGCGCTGGCCTCGGCCGACTTCGCCGCCCGCAGCGGCAAGGTGAGCAAAACCGTTCCGGAGTCGTCCCTCATCGGGATGATGTTCGAGCAGCAGGAGCCGTACTCGGTCGTGTGCTCGACCGCCTCGGGCTTCCTTCAGCACGACCCGTTCAGCTGGGTGGTCGAGGGGACCGACTTCGCCCGCGTCGACTCGGTCTCGCGTGGGGCGGCGCTGCTTGACCGCACGCTCAATCAATGGATCTCCGGCACGAGCCGCGCGGACCGCGCCGGCTTCGTCAACGCGCTGTTCTCGATCCTCTCGGCGCCCGGGGAGGACACGTTCTCGGGCCTCAAAGGCAACCTGTCCGAGACGGTGCCCGTCATGTTCTCTCAGTTCACGGACTTGAGCGCCGAGCAGCGGGGGTATCTGGTCCACGCCGTTTGGGGCCTCGTGAAGGCCTTCGGGCCCGATGTCGACCTCTCGGCGGTGAGCAGGATCTTCTCTGGGCTTGGCCTCGGAGACGACTCGAGCGCCTCCGATGACTCGCCCTCCGGCTCCACCGGCCCGACCGATATACTTTGATAGACTTCGCATCTACCAGGGAGAACGCGGCTCTCGTTTCCTTCTTGGCACCCGAATGCAACCGTATACCGTAATCGGCGCAATCAACGATCCCCCCGAGGGGCGTAGCAACTGTCGCCGCCATGGCGCTATGCGTGGCTAGAAACCCCGCTGTGGCACGGCGCGTAACAAATAACGCCGCTGTGGCACGGGGAGTGGCGAGAAACGCCGCTGTGGCACGCATACCTGTGCCACGGCGCCCATTTCTGTCACGCCCTGTGCCACAGTGCCCATTTCTGTTACGCGGCGCGGTGCCCAGTCCTTCCGTGGCGTATTTCGCAGCGCCGTTTTCGTCACGGCGGTGTTTGCCGCCTGGGCCCGCGACCCTCCGGTCGCGGTTGGTAAACGCGTCGACGATCGGTTTCGCACAGTGTCTTCTCTGCTTGTGGCGAGCGGTGGCACTTTCTTGGGTGGACGGTAAGCGGGCGGGTCGTCGGCTGGCTCCGGTGCGCTGCGATGCAGTCTTTCCAATGCGGCGCGCGGCCTCTGTACCTGCGAGAACACATTTTGGCGGAAGAAACCCGCAAGATAGCGGAAAGCCGTCGGTAAAATTCGAAAATTAATATTCTCCATGACCTTAACCAATACGATCGCATAACGCTACGCTGGGGCAATGGAGCTTCTGCTTACACATAACACCGCATTAGAGGCGTACCGCACCATTGGGCTGCGTGAACGTCTTTCGGAGGCGAGGCCTTGTTTCGACGCAGTGCCGCGCGGGGCCCCTTCCCTTGAGCGCGTCTCCGAGCTGGCGGGCATTCTTTCTCGATATGGATTCGAGCCGACTCGTATGGAAGCGCTCATCGGCGACGTCGCGTGCAGGCGTAGGTGGCCGCATCTGACCACCAGGATTTGCAAGAAGGAGCTGCCCGCCAAAAGCATCGCCCTGCTGGAAGGCGGCATCGCTTGCGTCTGCCCCGAGCATCTTGCGGTTCAGATGGCGCCGCTGCTCACTGAGCTGGAGCTCCAGGTGTTGCTCTGCGAGCTGCTTGGTGTATATGCTGTTTCGCCGGCGGTCCCCGGGGGAATGCTGCAGGTTGGCGAGCCCCTTATGACCAAGGAATCCCTGCAAAAACATCTAGAGGAGCTTGGGAGCTTCGATGGCGTCGGTCTTGTGCGCCGAGCTCTTCCGGGGGTGGCGGAGGGGCTGGCCTCGCCGATGGAGACGCGCCTTTATTTGCGATTGACTCTCCCGTTACGTTGTGGAGGCTTTGGACTGACGGTCGATGCCGTGAATCAGCCGATTGACGTCGCAATTCTAGGAAAGAAGGGCTCGCGCAAGTCCAGGAGGCCGGACTTTATCTTCAAAAGGTGCGACGACGCCGAAAATAAAGCGAGCGCTATTTGCTCTGGGGGCTCGTTCTTTTCAACTTCCGGCGGCCCTCGTTTTGTGGCACTTGAGTATAACGGCGGAGGTCACCTGACGAGGGATCGTCAAGCGGAGGACGAGCGCAGAACCAACGAGATTCTGGCATACGGTGGCATTGAGTACCAGCTCAATAAAGATCTTTACGACGATTTGCCCTACATGGAAGACCTTGTGGAGGCGATATCCAAAGATACTGGTCGGAGCACATATCGAACAAGCGCAAAGAGGAAAGAGAAGCATCGCGCGCTGAGGCTCGCGCTCAAAGGGGAGCTCGATCGAATCGACGGCGTCGAGTGGGGCGGTCGCGGCAGGGCTGACTATCGGAAGGCTGCGCTCAGCAAGCTCGCAGAGCTTGGCGTCGCCCGCGATGACGACCTTGTGCCGGTGGATGCGTATGGGGTGTAGGGGGCTTCTTTTCAGGCGGGGCGTGGCGAGAAACGCCGCTGTGGCGCGAATGGACGTGCCACAGCGGCGATTTTTGTAGCGCGATGTGCCACAGCGGCGATTTCTGCAACACGGAGTGCCACAGCGGCGATTTCTGCAACACGGAGTGCCACGGAGGCGTTTTTTCGCATCACTCCCGTCGCGTGCCCCAGCACCGCCCCGCATCGCCGGGCCCTTCTTACTGCGGCTGCTTGCCGATGTAGGCGAGGATACCTCCGTCGACGTAGAGGATGTGCCCGTTGACGAAGTTCGACGCGTCGCTGGCAAGAAACACCGCCGGCCCCTTGAGGTCTTCGGGCGTGCCCCAGCGGGCTGCGGGCGTCTTGCTCACGATGAACGCGTCGAAGGGGTGGCGGCTTCCGTCGGTCTGGCGCTCGCGTAGCGGCGCGGTCTGCGGCGTGGCGATGTAGCCTGGCCCGATGCCGTTGCACTGGATGTTTGCCTCGCCGAACTCGGAGCAGATGTTTTTGGTGAGCATCTTGAGCCCGCCCTTGGCGGCCGCGTAGCCCGCGATGGTCTCGCGCCCGAGCTCGCTCATCATGGAACAGACGTTGATGATCTTGCCGTGGCCCTTCTCGATCATGCCGGGGATGCAGGCCTTGCTCACGATGAACGGCGCGTTGAGGTCGGTATCGACGACGCGGCGGAAATCGGCGGCGCTCGTCTGGAGCATCGGCGTGCGCTGGATGACGCCGGCGTTGTTCACGAGGACGTCGGGCGTGGTTCCGAAATCGGACTCGATCCGCCCGATGAGCTCGGACACGGCCTCTTCGTCGGTGACGTCGCAGACGTAGCCGCGCGCATCGAGCCCCGCCGCGCGGTAGTGCTCCTGCGCCTCGGCGACCTTGTCCGCATGACGCGCGTTGAAGGCGATCCGTGCGCCCGCCTCGCCGAGCGCCTCGGCGATGGCCATGCCGATGCCGTAGGTCGCGCCGGTGACGAGGGCTAGCTTCCCGTCGAGACGGAAGCTGTTCATGCTGAAGCCGGCCGCGCCGGCGTTGTTCTTTGTCATTGATTGTCCGATCTGTTGACGGTTCCCGCGTGGGGGGCGACCCATCGAAGCATAGGCCATCGGGCCGAAAAACAGCAAAGGCCGCCGGGCCCGCGGTTTTGGTTGGGAGGTACTGGCAAGAGACTGCACGGCGTTCGTCTCGCGTCAGCCGCGGGCCTCCGGCGGCAAAGGGAAAACCGTGAATCGAGGTTGTCGCATCCGTCGGTTCAGGCTCTGGAAAGTATCCTAGCCGATTAATAAATGTCCAATCAAGCTAAGGCATTATGTCTGCACAAAACCACTACTTTTTAATTTGTAAAGCAGCAGCAAGCTTAATGATATTAGTTAAGGAAGTATGAACAACGGCATAGTTGTGGCTTCGGGCTAACTTGTACCCCAGCATCGGAACCTGGGAAGAAGCCCGCGGCTCAGTTTCCATTGTGTCGACGGCGCCGGGCCTTAGACCGGCCTGCTCCACGCGCTGCTCCACGGCTATGAGCCGCAGCGCGCCATCGACTACGCCATCGCGGCCTCTGTGCTCAAGCTGACCGTCCGCGGCGACGCGAACCTCGTGACCGAGGCCGAGATCGCCGGCGTCGCGGTCTCCGGCGGCGGCACCCGCGTCTCCCGCTAGCGCGCAGCTGGCCCTAACCGGCCCCGTACTTCTTTGCAAATAAACCCGCAGGCCCAGCGGCCGGCGGCAAACCGAGAGGAACACATCATGTTCGAGGATTTCTACCAGAAGCTCCACGACCTCGCCATCGTCCCCGTCGTCGTCCTGGACAAGGTCGAGGACGCCGTCCCCATGGCCCGCGCGCTCGTCGCCGGCGGCATGCCCTCCGCTGAGGTCACCTTCCGCACCGCCTGCGCCGCCGAGTGCATCAAGGCCATGCACGACGAGGTCCCCGAGATCAACGTGGGCGCCGGCACCGTCCTCACCGTCGAGCAGGTCGACGAGGCCGTCGCCGCGGGCGCCGGCTTCATCGTGAGCCCGGGCTTCGACGCCGATGTCGTCAAGCGCTGCATCGAGCTCAACGTCCCCGTGCTGCCCGGCACCGTGACCCCCTCCGAGGTCACCGCCGCCCGCAAGCTCGGCCTCACCGTTACGAAGTTCTTCCCGGCCGCGCAGTACGGCGGACTCAACACCATCAAGGCCCTCTGCGCCCCGTTCGTCGGCCACCGCTTCATGCCGACCGGCGGCGTGAGCACCGCGAACGTCGAGGAGTACCTGAGCTCCCCGTGCATCGTCGCCTGCGGCGGCACCTGGATGGTCAAGCCGGCGCTGTTCGCCGACGGCGACTTCTCGAAGGTCACCGAGGCCTGCCGCGGCGCCATGGAGGTCGTGGCCAAGGTCCGCGCCTAGCGCGAGCCGATTCCGCAGGTCATCGACCTGTTCAAGCAAAGGAAGCTCGACGAGGCGGGCGCGCTCCTGTTCGAGAACAACCCCATGAGCGCCGTCTGCTCGATCGTGTGCAACCACTCGAATCAGTGCGAGGGCGCGTGCGTCCAGGGCCACAAGGGCACGCCGATTCACTTCTCGAGCATCGAGAGCTTCATCAGCTCGGCCTACCTCGAGCGCGCCCGCTTCGAGCAGGCGGAGAGCTGCGGCAAGTCCGTCGCCGTCATCGGCTCCGGCCCCGCCGGCATCACGGCCGCTATCAAGCTCGCCCAGCGCGGCTGCGACGTCACCGTGTTCGAGCAGCGCGAGCAGATCGGCGGCGTCCTCGAGTACGGCATCCCCGAGTTCCGCCTGCCGAAGACGCTCGTCCAGAAGTACCGCAAGGTCATGTGCGATCTCGGCGTGCACGTGCGCCCCTCGACCACCATCGGCGGCGCGCTGCACATCGACGACCTGCTGCGCGACGGCTACGACGCCGTGTTCGTGGGCACGGGCACCTGGCGCGCCCGCAAGCTCGGCATCCCCGGCGAGACCCGCGGAAACGTCGCGTTCGGCATCGACTACCTGGTCAACCCTTCCTCGGTGCACATCGGCGACGAGGTTGCCGTCATCGGCGTGGGCAACGTCGCCATGGACGTCGCCCGCCAGGCGCTGCGCCACGGCGCGCGCAAGGTCACGCTCTACGCGCGCAGCAAGCACGTCTCTGCGAGCTCCGACGAGGTCGAGTACGCCGAGCTCGAGGGCGCCGAGATTGCCTACGGCAAGGCCATCTGCGCCATCGACGAGAACGGCCCGGTGTTCCGCACGGCGATCTTCGACGAGGACGACAAGGTCACGGGCTACGAGGAGCAGCTCGACCACGTCCACGCCGACACCGTGATCATCGCCGCGTCGCAGCAGCCCAAAAACAAGCTTGTGCTGACCACCGACGGGCTGTGCGCGAATGACCGCGGCCTGCTCGAGGTTGGGGAGGACGGCCAGACGACCGTGCCCGGAGTCTTTGCCGCCGGCGACGTCGTCGTAGGGCCGCTCACCGTCGTCCACGCCGTCGCGGGGGCGAAGGTCGCCGTCGCGGGCATGCTCGCGTACCTCGGGCTGGAGTAGCGCAGGGACAAGGGGGACGCCCCAACTGCCGACCCAACTGCCGAGATCAAAAAAGAAGCCGGTGCCTGGTCGGGCGTCGGCTTCTTTTTGCCGTCTATGCAGGCCGGAGGCCTGAGCCGCGGCTTTTCGGAGGGGCTAGTCGACGAGGACCTTGACGCAGACCTTCTTGAGCTTGGCGGGGCCCGCCTCGGCGCAGCAGCCCGGCTTGTGCGCGTCGCAGGGAGGGGTGACCACGAGGTCGCCCTCGTGGAGCTCGACCCAGGCCTCGCGGGGCGCGTTGACGTAGAGGCCGAAGTCGTCCTTGCGGTTGAACTCGCCGAGGGGCTCGAGCTCGCGGACCGGCGCCGTCGCTAGGCGCTCGACGCCGCTGATGACGAAGTGAACGTCGGCATAGCGGCGATGCGCCTCGAAGGGCTTCTCGGCGGCGGGCACGGTCTCGAACTCCATCACGTTCGCGTAGATCGCGTCGCCGTCGATGTCGTGGCGGCCGCACTCGATGTCTGCGAGGCCGTCGCGGCCGAGGAACTCCAGCACCTTGGCCATGCGATCTGCGGGGATGACGCTCTGGGAGTAGTCGGAAAGCGAAGAGAAGAGCATGGGGCCTCCTTGGTCCGCCGGGGCGGCGCCCCGGGCTTCTTTGTCGGGGGCGGGGCTTGGGCCGCGTCCCCTGCATTACTCGGGATAATACCGCGCGACGCCGCCGGCATCCGGGACTCGGCGAACGGAGCCCAGCTCAACGAGGTGGTCGAGGTGCGCCGCGCTCTCGGCGCAGATGAACCAGCGGGTCAGCGGCGCCACGGCGTCGAGGCCGCCTGCGCCCACGGCGCGCCAACCGAGGTCGCAGACGAGCTCGCGGCCGCTGCGCCCGGGCGACCGGCGCACCGCCTCGAGCGCGCGGGAGCCGCGGCGCTCGTGGTGGGCGATGTTGGCGGCCGCCCGGTCGGCGAGGCTCCCTTCTTGGCGGCCGTGGCCGAGGAAGGCACGCTCGATGCCGAGGCCGGAGAGCGTGCGGAGGGTCCCCAGCTGCAGGCCGAGGCTGTCGGGCACCCCGCGCCAGAAGCAGATGAAGGTCGAGCAGGTGAAGAGCAGCGCGTCGCCGGTGAACGCCATCGAGCGCTCAGGCAGCCACAGCGCGCAGTGGCCCGGCGTGTGGCCGGGCGTCGGCAGGACCTCGAAGCCCCAGCGCCCGCAGGCTATGCGGTCGTGCGGCCGGACCGCCTCGGCCTCGAAGCCATCGAGCGTGAAGTCCGCCCGGCGGGTCCAGATCGTGCGCGCGAGCTTCTCCGCGACGACCGGGTCGGACCCCTCCGCGACGAGCCGGCCCGCCATGAACCGCAGGTAGTCGGGGGAGGAGAAGGCCCGGAGGTCGGCCAAGGCCTGCTCGCTCATGAGGATGCGCGCGCCGGCGGAGGCGAGCTCGCGGGCGAGCCCCGCGTGGTCGTCGTGCGAGTGGGTGATGAAGACGGTCGCGCGCGCCGGGTCCACGCCGAGCCGCGCGAGCGCGCGCATGAGGCGGGTGTCGTTGTAGTCGTCCCAGGTCCCGGTGTCGACGATGAGCGCCTCGTCGCCGTCGCGGACCACATGGACGTTCACGTCGGGCAGGAAGGTGCGGTCCATGCGAAGCTCGACGCGCCAGACCTCGGGCTCTTCGCAGACGAGCGAGCAAGCGAAGCCGTCGGAGTCGAGCGTGAAGCTCCGGGCGTCGCCGACGGGCCCGTTGACACGCGTGTCCCGCTCACTCGGCATGGCGGTGCTCCTCTCTGTTGATCGGTCTTCTGGGCCGCGGGATTCGCCCGTGGGTTTTGCGCGGCAGGCTTTTTGGCGCCCGCCCGCGCCCAAGGAAGCCCATTATCCGCCTTGCGACGCGCGCTCAGCGGGTAGAATCAAAGGTCGCAGCACTTTGAACGAGAAAGGTAACCATGGACGAAGCAGAGAAGCAGCGTATCCGCGAGGAGTTCGAGTCCTCTCGCCAGAAGGGCCACGAGGAGGGCCAGCAGGCAGCCGAGCAGGCGGGCCCGCAGGTGGAGCCCCTCGCCGAGGGCAGCTCCATCAAGCACGTGATCGGCGTCGTCTCGGGCAAGGGCGGCGTGGGCAAGTCGCTCGTCACGGGCATCCTCGCCACCGAGCTCGCCCGCCGCGGCGCCAAGGTCGGCATCTTGGACGCCGACGTGACCGGCCCCTCCATCCCAAAGATGTTCGGCCTCGCCGGGGCCCACGCCTACGCGCAGGACAACCTGCTCGTGCCGCAGGAGTCCCGTGGCGGCATCAAGATCATGAGCGCGAACCTCGTCCTCGAGCACGAGACCGACCCCGTGCTTTGGCGCGGCCCCGTGGTCGCGGGCGCGATCAAGCAGTTCTGGGGCCAGACCGCGTGGGGCGAGCTCGACTTCCTGCTGGTGGACATGCCCCCGGGAACCTCCGACGTGGCCCTCACCGTCTTCCAGAGCCTGCCCGTCGAGGGCGTCGTCATCGTGAGCTCGCCGCAGGACCTCGTCCAGATGGTCGTGGGCAAGGCCGTGAACATGGCGAACATGATGGGCGTGCCTGTGCTCGGCCTCGTGGAGAACATGGCCTACGTGACCTGCCCCGACTGCGGGAAAAAGATCTACCCCTACGGCCCCTCCCGCCTCGAGGAGACTGCGAAGGCATTCGGCCTCGTGGAGCTCGGGCAGCTCGGCATCGACCCGGCGCTCGCCGAGGCGTGCGACCGCGGCGATTTCGAGGAGGCGCTGCCCAAGGGCACGCTGCCGCAGATGACCGAGACCGTCGTCCAGGTGGCGGAGTTCACCGAGTTCCTGAGCAACGAGGGCCTTTAGCCCCGTGGCCTCGGCGTCGAAAAAGAAGCCCTCCCGCGCCCAGCGCAAAGAAGCCCTCGCCGCGGCCGCGGCGGCGGTGAAGGTCCCCGAGCGCTGCGACGTCGCCGTCATCGGCGGCGGCGCGGCCGGGCTCGTCGCCGCGACGGTCGCCGCCGAGGCGGGGGCCTCCGTGGTCGTCTACGAGCGTGAGCTCGAGTGCGGGCGGACCATCCTCGCCACGGGCAACGGCCGCTGCAACTTCGCGAACGAGGACCTGGACGCCGAGCGCTACAACGACCCGGCCTTCGTGCGCGCCGTGTGTGGGGACGCATGGCTCTCTGACGTGCTGGGTTTCTGGCGCGGCTGCGGCCTCGCGTGGACGAGCGAGGGCGGCCGGCTCTACCCGGCGTCGCTGCAGGCCGCGAGCGTGCGCAACGTGCTCCTCGAGCGCTGCCGCCGCGCCGGCGTCGTCCTCGCCTGCGGGCGCGAAGTCGATGCGGCAAGAGGGGCGGGGTCGATCGCCGCTTCTTCTCCTGAGGATGCGGCGGGTAGCTCCGTCCCCCGTGCCGCATCCGTGGTGGCGGCGACGGGCGGCGCGGGCGAGCCGGTGCTCTGCCCGATCGCCGCGCATCCCGTGGACGGGGACGTCTCTCTCGCGGAGCTCGACGGCCGCCGCGCCCGCGTGCAAGCCGAGCTTCTGCGCGGCGGCGAGGTCGTCTTTGCCGAGGCGGGCGAGGTGCTCTTCCGCCCGTGGGGGCTTTCGGGCATCGTGATGTTCGACTTCTCGCGCCGCGTGCGCGCAGGCGACGTCGTCCGGCTCGACCTCACCTGCGGCATTCCTAGGGCCGAGCTCGTGCGCCTCGTGCCCGACGGTGTGCTCGACCCGCGCATCGCCCGCGCGCTTGGCGGAGGGCGCCGCGCGCTTGAGCGGGCACGTGCGCTCGACTTCGTCGTCGAGGGACTTTCCGAGACAAATAAAGCGCAGGTCAAACGCGGCGGCCTGCCGACATCCGACTTCGATGCATCCACGCTCGCGTCGCGCACCCGCCCGGGCTTCTTTGCGTGCGGGGAGGCGCTCGACGTCGACGCCGACTGCGGGGGGTTCAACCTCGCTTGGGCGTGGAAGAGCGGCATGGTCGCCGGCGCCGCGGCCGCCCGAGCCGCGCTCGCGGCCCGCGGGGCGCTTCCGGGCAAGGACCACACGAACGATGGGAGCAACGAATGTTAGAGCTCTCCGGCATCAGAATCCGGCTTCGGCAACTCGACGGCACCGACGGCTGCGAGCTCGGCCCGCTGCGCCGCGCCGCCGCGAAGAAGCTCCGCGTCCCCGGGCGCGAGCTCGCGTCCCTCGAGCGCCGCCGGCGCTCCATCGACGCGCGCAAGAAGAACGACATCGTCCTCACCTTCACCCTCCGCGTCCGCCTCAAGGGCGGCGAGGACGCCGAGCGCGAAGCGCTGGCAAGGCTCGCCGCCGCGCACGCGGAGAAGGGCGTGAAGCTCGTTGACGAGGCCCCCTTCGGCTTCCCGGAGCCCGTCCGCAACGCGCCCGAACAGCGCGTCGTCGTGGTCGGCGCCGGGTGCGCGGGCCTCTTTTGCGCGCTCTCGCTCGCGCGCGCGGGCCTCGCGCCCCTGCTCGTCGAGCGCGGCGACGACGCGACCCGGCGCGGCAAGGTCGTCGCTGAGCACAACGCGACGGGTGTCCTCGACCCCGAGAGCAACATCCAGTTCGGCGTCGGCGGCGCGGGCACGTTCTCGGACGGCAAGCTCCAGACCGGCACGAAGAGCCCCGCGCACCGGCTGATCCTCCAGACCTTCGTCGACGCCGGGGCCCAGCCGCAGATCCTCTGGGACGCGAAGCCCCATGTGGGAAGCGACGTCCTGCCCGGCGTCGTCACGAGCATCCTGCGCCGGATCGAGGACGCCGGCGGGGAGGTGCGCACCCGTTGCCGCATGAGCGACCTCGAGGTCGCGGGCGGCGCGGTCCGTTCGGTCACGCTGACGTCGCGCGGTGCGGACGGGGCCGTGCGCGAGGAGCGCGTGGAGACGTCGGCCGTGGTCCTGGCCTGCGGACACTCGGCCCGCGACGTCTTTGAGCTTCTGCGCGAGCGCGGCGTCGCCATGGAGCGCAAGACCTTCGCCATGGGCGTGCGCATCGAGCACCTGCAGGCGGACATCGACCGCGCGCTCTACGGGCCCGCGGCGGGAAGCCCCGCTCTGGGCGCCGCGCCGTACAAGCTCTCCGAGCACCTGCCGAGCGGCCGCTCCGCGTTCAGCTTCTGCATGTGCCCCGGCGGCTACGTGGTCTCGGCGGCGTCCGAGCCCGGCGGCGTGGTCACCAATGGCATGAGCCTCTCGGACCGCGCGGGCGCTAACGCGAACTCGGGCCTGCTCGCGAACGTCTTTCCCGATGATTTGCCGGGCGACGACGTGCTCGCGGGCGTGGCGCTGCAGCGCGAGTGCGAGCGCGCGGCCTTCGCGGCGGGAGGCGGCGCATACGTGGCCCCGGCCCAGCTCGTGGGGGACTTCCTGCGCGGCCAGGCGTCGAGCGGCGCCGGCGGCGTCGCTCCGACCTACCCGCGCGGCGTCGCGTGGGGCAGCATCGACGGCTGCCTGCCGCCCTACATCGTCGAGACCCTGCGCGCGGCGATTCCCCGCATGGGCCGTCACCTGCGCGGCTTCGATGCCGACGACGCCGTGCTCACCGGGGTCGAGACCCGCTCGAGCTCGCCGGTCCGCGTGACCCGCGGCGAGGACGGGCAGAGCGTGAGCACCCGCGGCCTGTGGCCGGTGGGCGAGGGTGCGGGCTATGCCGGCGGCATCATGTCCGCGGCGACCGACGGCATCCTGGCCGCGGCCAAGCTCGTCGAGGCGCTCGGGTAAATTACGAACAGGCGTGCTATAATCCATCGCCATATAGCATCGTTCGGGGGAGCATCATGGCCCAGGAATCCATCGTCATCCGCGGAGCTCGCGAGCACAACCTACAGAACGTCGACGTCGACATCCCGCGCGACAAGCTCGTCGTCATCACGGGGCTTTCCGGCTCGGGCAAGTCGAGCCTTGCCTTCGACACCATCTACGCCGAGGGCCAGCGCCGCTACGTCGAGTCCCTTTCCAGCTATGCGCGCCAGTTTCTGGGCCAGATGGACAAGCCCGACCTCGACTCCATCGACGGCCTCAGCCCCGCCGTCTCCATTGACCAGAAGACCACGTCCCGCAACCCCCGCTCCACCGTGGGCACCGTGACCGAGATCTACGATTACCTGCGCCTGCTCTATGCGCGCGTGGGCACCCCGCACTGCCCCGAGTGCGGCCGCGTGATCGAGCGCCAGACCACCGACCAGGTGGCGGACAAGGTCCTCGCGCACGCGCAGGGCCGACGCGCCCTCGTGCTCGCGCCGGTGGTCTTCGGGCGCAAGGGCGAGTACGCGAAGCTCTTCGAGGACCTCAAGCGCGAGGGCTTCAGCCGCGTCCGCGTGGACGGCGAGGTCCGCGAGCTCGACGAGGACATCAAGCTCGAGAAGAACATCAAGCACACCATCGAGGTCGTCGTCGACCGCATCGTGGTGCGCGAGAACTCGCTCGGACGCATCGCCGAGGGCGTGGAACAGGCCACCAAGCTCGCGCAGGGCAAGGTGTGGTTCTGGCTTCTTCCCGACCGTGACGACCCGGAGCGCATGCCGGGCGAGCTGCTCCAGTACTCGCTCGCGCTCGCCTGCCCGGAGCACGGCCACTCCATGGACGACCTGCAGCCGCGCGACTTCTCGTTCAACGCTCCGTACGGCGCCTGCCCCGACTGCGACGGCCTGGGCTTCCGCAAGATCGTGGACGCCGCGGCTCTGATCGAGGACCCGTCCCTGTCCGTTGCGGGCGGCGTCTTCGGCAGCCTCTTCGGCAACTCGAACTACTGGCCGCAGATCCTCTCCGCGGCGTGCAAGCACATCGGCGTGTCCGACCAGACCCCTTGGTGCGATCTGCCGAAGAAAGCCCGCGAGACCCTGCTCGGCGGCCTGGGGGACAAGAAGATCAAGGTCGAGTACCACACGCGCGATGGGCGCGACACGAGCTGGTTCACCACCTTCCCGGGCGTGCGCAAGGTGCTCTTCGACAAGTACCAGGAGACCACGTCCGAGACCATGCGCACCCACCTCGAGAAGTACATCCGCGAGGTCCCGTGCGACACATGCCACGGCGCGCGCCTGAAGCCCGAGATCCTGGCCGTCACGGTGGGCGGCAAGTCGATCAACGAGGTCTGCGACCTCTCGTGCAAGGACTCGCTCGCGTTCTTCGAGTCGCTCGAGCTCGACGACCGGCAGCGCTTCATCGCCGGCCCCGTGGTCAAGGAGGTCGTGGCGCGCCTGCGCTTCCTCGTCAACGTCGGCCTCGACTACCTCACGCTCTCGCGCGCGGCGGCGACGCTCTCCGGCGGCGAGGCGCAGCGCATCCGCCTGGCCACTCAGATCGGCGCGGGCCTCATGGGCGTGCTCTACATCCTCGACGAGCCCTCCATCGGCCTGCACCAGCGCGACAACGACCGTCTCATCCACACGCTCGAGCGCCTGCGCGACCAGGGCAACACCGTGATCGTGGTCGAGCACGACGAGGACACGATCCGCGCGGCAGACTACGTGCTCGACATGGGCCCCGGCGCCGGCGAGCTGGGAGGGCAGGTCGTGGCCGCGGGCACGCCCGAGCAGATCGCGGCCTCGCCCGACTCCATCACCGGCGCCTACCTCACGGGCAAAAAGCAGATCGCCCTTCCGGCCAAGCGTCGCAACCCGCGCCGCGGCGCCATAAAGATCACGGGCGCCACGGCGAACAACCTCAAGAGCGTCAACGCCAAGGTTGAGCTCGGCACGCTCACCGTGGTCACGGGCGTCTCGGGCTCCGGCAAGTCGTCGCTCGTCACCGACACGCTGGCGCCCGCCCTCACCAACGCGGTGCACCGCTCCAAGCGAGCCGTCGGCCCGTACAAGAAACTCGAGGGCATCGACCTCATCGACAAGGTCATCGACATCGACCAAAGTCCCATCGGCCGCACCCCGCGAAGCAACCCCGCGACCTACATCGGCCTGTGGGACGACCTGCGCGCGCTGTTCGCCTCCACGCCGGAGAGCCGCATGCGCGGCTACGGGCCGGGGCGCTTCTCGTTCAACGTGCCCGGCGGCCGCTGCGAGGCATGCAAGGGCGACGGCCAGATAAAGATCGAGATGAACTTCTTGCCGGATGTGTACGTGCCCTGCGAGGTGTGTCACGGAAAGAGGTACAACCGCGAGACGCTCGAGGTCACCTACCACGGCAAGACCATCAGCGACGTGCTCGACATGACGGTCACGGAAGCCCTGACCTTCTTTACGAACATCCCCAAGATCAAGAACAAGCTCCAGACCCTGCACGACGTGGGCCTGGGCTACATCCACCTGGGCCAGCCGGCGACCACGCTCTCGGGCGGCGAGGCTCAGCGCGTCAAACTTGCCAAGGAGCTGCACCGTCAGCAGACGGGAAAGACCTTCTACATCCTCGATGAGCCCACCACGGGCCTGCACTTCGAGGACGTGCGCCAGCTCGTCGAGGTGCTCGAGCGCCTCGTCGACGCAGGAAACACGGTGCTCGTGATCGAGCACAACCTCGACGTGATCAAGATGGCCGACCGCATCCTCGACATGGGCCCCGAAGGCGGCGACGGCGGCGGCACGGTGGTCGTCTACGGCACGCCCGAGAAGGTGGCGGAGTGCGCGCAGAGCTATACGGGCCGCTTCCTCGCGCCTATCCTCGAACGCGACCGCGCCCGCGCCGCTGCGGCCCAAAAGGCAGGTGAGTAGCGTGGCAAAGAAGGACAAGCTCCAGAAGTCGAACGCTATGCGCGAGCTCGACCGAGCCGGCATCGAGTACGTGGCCCACGAGGTCGAGGAGGACGACATCTCGCGCGGCGTGGGCGTTCGCATGGCCGAGCAGCTCGGCGAGGATCCGGACGCGGCGTTCAAGACGCTCGTGTGCGTGTCCCCGTCGGGAGACCATGTGGTCTGCTGCATCCCCGTGGCGAGCGAGCTCGACCTCAAGCGCGCTGCGGCCGCGTCCGACCAGAAGTCCCTGTCGCTCATCGCGATCAAGGACCTCGAGGCCGTGACGGGCTACGTGCGCGGCGGCTGCTCTCCCATCGGGCTCAAAAAACCGTTCCCCACGCTCATCGACGAGACGGCGCAGCTCTTCGACACCATCGGGATCTCGGGCGGGCGGCGCGGCCTCTCGCTCGACGTCAACCCCACCGCGCTTGCCGACCTCCTTGGCGCCCAGTTCGTCGACATCGCTCGGTAATTGCCAACGTTACGAAACTGCTTCGCGATTTTCCCCTTGGGAGCTGCTGCGCTTTAGTGTGCTAAAGTGGCCGCATCGTAACCAGGGCATGATGCCCACCGAAGAAGGGACACGAACGTGATTGCAGGCACCGCCAGAGGCTTCCGCGACATCCTTCCCAAGGAGGCGCTCGCCCGCGAGCGCATCTCCGCCACCGTGAGGGATTGCTTCGCCGAGCATGGCTACCTGCCCGTCGAGACCCCGCTGCTCGAGGACCGCGCCGCCCTCGAGCGCGGCGGGCGCATCAAGAACACGCCGTTCCAGCTCTTCGACGCCGACGGCAACCTCCTCATGCTTCGCCCGGACCTTACCCTGCCGGTCGCGCGCCTCGTCGCGGGCCACGTCCGCGCCGAGGAGCTCCCGGCGCGCTTCCGCTACAACGCGCCTGTGGTGCGCGAGCAGCAGTCGCTGCGCGGCCAGCCCCGCCAGTTCACGCAGCTCGGCGTCGAGCTCGTGGGCACCGACGGCGCTGCCGCCGAGGTCGAGGTCGTTCGCTTGCTCGCCGAGGCGCTGGCCACCCTCGAGGTTCCCGCGTGGCGCCTCGTCTTCGGCTCCGTCACGCCGCTGACCGCGCTTCTTTCCAACTGCAGCCCGAGCCCCGAGTTCTCCGCCCAGGTCCTCGCGCTCGTGCACGACTCCGACCTGGTGAGCCTCGACGAGCTCGTCGACGCCACGCCGGCGCTCAAGCCGTCTGCCGCCCGAGCGCTTCACGCCGTGCCCCGCATGCACGGCGGCGTCGAGGTCGTCGACGCCATCGATGAGCTTCTGGCCGAGGCGGACGTTCCGCCTGCCGAGCGCGGCTGCGCGGAGCTCAAGGAGCTCGTCGCCGAGCTCTCCGGTCTCTTCGACGACGGGCGCGCGAGCTTCGACTTCAGCATCATCAACAGCTTCGACTACTACACGGGGATCATCTTCAAGGGCTATGCCGAGGGCATCGCCGCGAGCCTCGCCTCCGGCGGCCGCTACGACGCGGTGCTCGCCAATCTCGGCCGCCCGGGCCTTGCCGCCTGCGGCTTCGCGCTCTCGCTCGAGCGCCTGCAGGAGGTTCTGGGAGAGCAGGGCGAGTCGGGCGTCGTGACCCCGGGCGTCCGCGTGGCCTCCCGACCGCTTCGCATCGCCGTGCCCAAGGGCTCGCTGTTCAAGGACTCGCTTCGCGTGCTGGAGGCGGCGGGACTTCCCGTGGACGAGCTTCGCGACCCCGGGCGCAAGCTGATCGTGCGCGCAGATGATGTCGAGTACATCATCGTGCGCGCCCAGGACGCCCCCGCCTTCGTGGGCGCCGGCGGCGCCGACTGCGGCATCTGCGGCAAGGACTCTCTGGTCGAGGCCGACCTCGACCTGCTGCAGCTCGTCGACCTCCGCTACGGCGGTTGCCGCTTCGTCGTCGCCGAGCCCGCCGCCAACGCCGGCCAGGCCGACCGCAACTACGAGTGGCGCGGCACCGAGCGCGTGGCCACCAAGTACCCGCGCATCACCCAGCAGTACTACGACCGCATCGGCCGCCAGGTGGACATCCTGACCCTGCACGGCAACATCGAGCTCGGCCCGATCGTGGGCATGGCCGACCGCATCGTGGACATCACGGCCACCGGCACCACGCTGCGCGAGAACGACCTCGTGGTGGTCGATGACGTCATGGAGTGCACGGCGCGTTTCTTTGCGGGGCCCGCGGCGTATCGCTGCGACAAGAGAATCCGTGACCTGGCGGCCCGCCTCGCCGAGGTCGCTTCCAAGGAGGCATAGACGATGAGAGAAGTCCTTCTGACCGACGGCCGCGCGCTCACGCAGGCCGACCTCAACCGCTCGGGCGCCCTGCCCGCCGAGATCATGGCCTCCGCCGAGGCCATCGTGGACGATGTCCGCCAGCGAGGCGACGCGGCCGTCCGCGACTACTGCAACAAGTTCGACGGCGCCTGCCCCGCGAGCTTCCGCGTGCCGCAGGAGCTCATCGACGAGGCCCCGAGCATGGTCGACCCCGAGTTCCTGCGCGCGCTCACCCGCGCCCGCGACCAGATCCGCGCCTTCCACGAGAAGGAGCGCGAGGAAAGCTGGTTCACCACGCGTCCCGACGGCACGATCCTCGGCGTGAAGGTCACCCCCGTGGCCTCCGCCGCCGTCTATGTGCCCGGCGGACGCGCGCAGTATCCCTCGACGGTGCTCATGGACACCATCCCGGCCAAGGTCGCCGGCGTGCCGCGCGTGGTCATGGTCACCCCTCCGCAGAAGGACGGCTCTCTTTCCGCCTACACGCTCGCCGCGGCCAAGCTCGCGGGCGTCGACGAGGTCTACGCCGTGGGCGGCGCCCAGGCCATAGGCGCCGTCGCCTACGGCACCGAGTCGATCCCCGCCTGCGACAAGATCGTCGGCCCCGGCAACGCCTTCGTGGCCGCCGCCAAGCGCTACGTCTCGGGCGATGTGGGCATCGACATGGTGGCCGGCCCCTCCGAGGTCTGCGTGCTCGCCGACGCCACTGCCGACCCCGTGGTCGTTGCCGCCGACCTCATGGCGCAGGCCGAGCACGACCCTTTGGCCAGCTGTTATCTCGTGACCTGCGACGCCGAGCTGCCCGCGCGCGTCCTTGCGGCCGCCGAGAAGCTCGTGAGCCAGTCCCCGCGCGAGGAGATAACCCGCGCCTCCCTCGACAACCGCGGCGTGATCGTGGTCGCAAACGACCTCGACGCCGCAGTCGACGCCGTGAACGTCGTCGCGCCCGAGCACCTCGAGCTCCACTGCAAGGATGCCATGAGCCTGCTCGGTAAGGTGAAGAACGCGGGTGCCATCTTCGTCGGCGCCTGGAGCTCCGAGCCGCTCGGCGACTACGTGGCCGGCCCCAACCACACCCTGCCCACCGGCGGCACCGCAAGGTTCTCCAACCCGCTCGGCGTCTATGACTTCCAGAAGCGCTCAAGCGTCATCTGCTACACGTCCGAGGGCATGCTCGCCGACGCGCCTGCCACGCAGGCCATGGCCCAGGCCGAGGGCCTGTGGGCCCACGCCCTTTCCGTGGGCATGCGCCGCCGACTTGCCGAGAAGGGCCTCGACGGCTATGCCGACGCCGATGCCGCCTGCGAGGGCGCGCACCGCGTCGCCTGGCCCTCCGACCTCGCCGCCCCCGGCGTCCCGTACCTGCCCGGCTACGCGAAGCGGGAGGCCTAGCGTGGCCCCCGCGAATGACGAAAAGGGACAGTCCCTTTTCGTCATTTCCCGCGCGCGCGAGGCGCTGCAGGGCTTCCAGCCTTACGACCCGGCGTTCACGCCGTGCCGCGTGAACCTCAGCGCGAACGAGAACACCCACGAACTGCCCGCGCCCGTCACCGAGGCCATGCGCACCGCCATGCTCACGACGCCGCTCAACCGCTATCCCGACCCGATGGCCAACGACCTGCGCGACCTTCTCGCCAAGCGCCATGGCGTGCGCCGCGCGAACGTGATGGTGGGCAACGGCGGCGACGAGCTGCTGTTCAACCTGCTCTTCACCTTCGGCGGCCCGGGGCATGCGCTCGTCACCTGCCCGCCGGACTTCAGCGAATACGCGAACTTCGCCCGGATGTGCGAGACCCCGGTCGTCCCCGTCTGGCGAGACCCGCGGACCTTCGAGATCGACGCCGACTCCCTTGTGGCGGCGGCGCAGGCCGACGACGCCGCGCTCGTCATCCTGACCTCGCCGAACAACCCCACGGGCAACCTCGTGGACCCCTCCGTCGTCCGGTGCCTGCTCGACGAGACGGACGCCCTCGTGCTCGTGGACGAGGCGTATATCGAGTTCGCCGGGGAGGACGCAAGCCTTACCGGATGGGTCCGGAAGAACCCTCGCCTCATGGTCCTGCGCACGCTCTCCAAGGCCTTCGGCCTCGCCGGGCTGCGCGTGGGCTACCTCGTGGCCGATCCCGAGGTCGTGAACATGCTCGCCGCCATCCGCCAGATCTACTCGGAGGATGTGCTCGCGCAGTCCGTGGCCTGCGCCGCGGTCTCGCGCCGCCGCGAGCTCGCGCCCGTGGTCGCCGACATCGTGGCCGAGCGCGAGCGCCTGCGCGCGGGGCTCGCCGCCATCGGGGGCGTCGAGGTGTGGCCGAGCGCCGCGAACTTCCTGCTCGTCCGCCTGCCCGCCGCCTCGCGCGTCCGCGCGCGCCTGCGCGACGAGTTCTCTATTCTTGTCCGGGACTTCAGCTATGCTCCTGGCCTGGAGAACTGCCTGAGGATCACCGTCGGCACGCGTCCCGAGAACGACGCGCTTCTCGATGCGCTCGCCATCCTAGCAAGGGAGGAAGCATGACCAGGACCGCTAAGGTAGTCCGCGCGACCAAAGAGACGGACATCGGCCTTTCCATCGACCTCGACGGCACCGGCGCCGCGGACATCGAGACGGGCGTGGGCTTCTTTGACCACATGCTCAACGCCTTCAGCCGTCACTCGCTCATCGACGTGACGCTGCGCGTCAAGGGCGACACCTACGTCGACGACCACCACACCGTGGAGGACACGGGCATCGTCATGGGCCAGGCCCTGCGCGAGGCCCTGGGCGACAAGCGCGGCATCCGCCGCTTCGGCTCCGTGATGGTGCCGCTCGACGAGGCGCTCGTCATGGCGGCCGTGGACTGCTCCGGCCGCGGCGAGCTCTTCTGGGACGTGCCCATCGGTCCCGAGAAGATCGGCACCTTCGACACCGAGCTCGGCCACGAGTTCTTCGCGGGTCTCGCCAGGGACGCCGGCATCACCCTTCACCTGCGGCTCGTTTGCGGAGAGAACGCCCACCACATCCTCGAGGCAACCTTCAAGGCCGCGGCGCGCGCCTTGCGCGAGGCCGTCGAGCCCGACCCGCGCTCCGACGGCTCGGTGCCCTCCACGAAGGGGAGCCTGTAGATGGGCGCCCCGATCGTCGTGGTCGACTACCACAAGGGGAACCTCCTCTCCGTCGTCCGCGGCCTCGCCGAGGTCGGGGGAGAGGCGAGCGCCTCGGACGATCCCGCCGCCATCGCGGGTGCGTCGGGCATCGTTTTGCCGGGCGTCGGCAGCTTCGAGGACGCGATGGACTACATGAACGGCTCCGGCCAGGCCGACGCGGTGCGCGAGGCCGTGGGGCGCGGCGTGCCGTTCCTCGGCATCTGCCTGGGCCTGCAGCTTCTCTTCGATAGGGGAGACGAGCGCACCGACGGCAAGCTCCACGGCGTCAACGATCCCGAGCGCTGGGTCGACGGCCTCGGCATCTTGCGCGGGAGCGCGACCCGGCTGCGCTCCGGCCGCCTCAAGGTGCCTCACGTGGGCTGGGACCAGATCCACCTCACGCCGCACGGCCAGGCCTGCCCGCTTTTCCGCGGCGTGCCCGAGGGAGCGAACGTTTACTTCACGCACAGCTACGCGCTCGATGAGGACGTGGACGATGCCATGGTGGCCACGCGCACCCACTACGTGCGCAGCTTCGCCTCCTCGGTGTGGGAGGGCAACGTCTACGGCGTCCAGTTCCACCCTGAGAAGAGCTCGGCCACGGGCCTGCGCATCCTCACCAACTTCGTCGACATCGTGAGGAGTGAGGCAAAGTGATCCTCTTTCCCGCCATAGATCTGGTCGATGGGCGCGTCGTGCGCCTGCAGCGCGGGGACCGCTCGCGGATGGACGTCTACTCCGACGACCCCGCCGCCGTGGCGCGCGACTTCACCGCGCGAGGCGCCGAGTGGATCCACGTGGTCGACCTCTCCGCGACGTTCGAGGAGGACGAGGACGCCCGCGCGGCCAACGCGGCCGCGATCCGCGCGATCTGCGAGGTCCCGGGCATCAAGGTCGATTGCGGCGGGGGCGTGCGCTCCATCGAGGCGGTCGAGCGCCTGGCGGACCTCGGCGTGCGGCGCATCGCCATCGGCACGGCCCTTGTGCGCGACCCGGCCTTCGCCGAGCGGGCGGCCGCCGATTACGGCGATCGGGTCGTGGCCGACGTCGCCGCGATGGACGGCGTCGTCAAGGTCAACGGCTGGCGCGAGGGCGCGGGCCTCACGGTCGACGAACTCTTGCCGCGCCTCGCGGGCCTCGGCTATAAGCACCTTGTGTTCACCGACATCAACCGCGATGGCATGCAGACGGGCATCGACGTCGACGCCTATCGCCGCGTGGCCGGCTTCTTCGGCGCGCCTGTGGTCGCGAGCGGCGGCGTCACCTCGCTCGACGACCTGCGCGCCCTTGCCGCCGCCGGCCCCGCCGTCATCGAGGGCGCCATCACCGGCCGCGCCCTCTACGAGGGCAACTTCACGCTGGAAGAGGCCCTTGCGGCCACGAGGTCCTGATTCGCTGTGCCGGACCGATCTGGCAAGAAGCCCGCCGAAAGCGCCGAACACAAACCGAGCAGGAGGAGTCCCCAGTGCTTACCAAACGAGTGATCCCGTGCCTCGACGTCAAGGACGGCCGTGTGGTCAAGGGCGTCAACTTCGTCGATCTGCGCGACGCCGGCGACCCCGTCGAGCTCGCGAGCAAGTACGACCGCGAGGGCGCCGACGAGGTCGTGTTCCTCGACATCACGGCGACCTCCGACGACCGCCGCACCACCATCGAGCTCGCGAGCCACGCCGCCGAGCGCCTCCGCATCCCGTATACCGTGGGCGGCGGGTTCCGCGACGTCGCGGGCTGCCGCACCATGATCGCCGCCGGTGCCGACAAAGTCTCGATCAACTCGGCCGCCGTAAAGGAACCCGGCATCATCACTGCCTGCGCGGACGCCTTCGGCAGCCAGGCCGTGATCGTGGCCATCGACGCCAAGCAGGTCGGCAACACCGACAAGTGGGAGGTCTACCTGGCCGGCGGTCGCATCCCCACGGGCATCGACGCCGTTGCCTGGGCCGAGGAGGCCGCCCGCCGCGGCGCCGGCGAGATCCTGCTCACGAGCATGGACCGCGACGGCACCAAGGACGGTTTCGACATCCCGCTGACCCGCGCCGTGGCGCGCGCGGTGCCCATCCCCGTGATCGCGTCGGGCGGCGTGGGCACGCTCGAGCACTTTGCCGAGGGCATTATCGAGGGCGAGGCCGACGCCGTGCTCGCCGCGAGCGTCTTCCACTTCGGCACCTACTCGATTCGCCAGGTCAAGGAGTACATGGCCAGCCAGGGCATTCCCGTGCGCCTCGACTTCTAAGGCTGGCTATTTACCGTCCTTCTTGCCGCCTGCTAAGAAAACGTGACCTCTGGGCGTTCGGCTGCCCAGGGGTGGCCCTTTCTTAGCGCGCCGCTCCCTCGCGCGCCCAGAGGTCGGCGTTTCTTAACGCGATGCCCGTCCAACTGCCCAGAGGTCGCGGTATCTTAGCGGGAGCCTTCGACAGCAGACAGGCACCTTCTTACGTGCCTTTATATGGGAGAAATCATATAGAGGCA
>ERZ1673741.840-NODE-840-length-29401-cov-8.402167_pt1 | contig 29401 bp, 27 predicted proteins | sample MGYA00580209_ERZ1673741 | MGnify/ENA primary metagenome ERZ1673741 (study PRJEB41218, sample SAMN15661754) | gut metagenome | host: Homo sapiens | place: Canada: London | collected 2015-08-20/2019-03-30 | study: EMG produced TPA metagenomics assembly of... | reverse complement strand
AAAGGATTTCTCTTTGCCGTACGACACAGAGAAATCCTAATGACCGATTTGGGATAAAATCATAATGACGCACCCCATTAGAATTCAATTCTTGTTAGTGTTTGTTTTCCTCTTTTTACTTACCCAAATGGCTAAAAAAAAACTTAAAAATCGGGAGAATACCATTTTTTGGTTACAAAAACGGATTCTTTTCATTACTTTTGTAACCAAACAAAGAGCCTATGCAGATTCATATATTATCTACCAGATTGCGATAAGCCAGACGTATACGAAAGCTCAGCATGGATAAGCTCGTAGAACTTGCCGACTTTGTTGTAACCAAGCAGAGCCTTTCCAAGTATGAGCGAGGCATTATGCGTCCCCATGCCAATGTTTTATCTGCTTTGGCCAAGGCCTTGGATGTCAGTGAATCATATTTCCTTGGTACCAATCTCCACATTGATATGCCCATGCTACGAGCTACAGGAGGCAATTTGAGCGAAGAGGATCTGGAGGGCTTAGAGTCGAGGTTGTCGTATTGGGCGGAGCGCCTTTTGGCAAAAGAACGCGCGACGGATGCTGCTATTGAGTTTGATAATCCGATTGAAAACCATGAGGTGTCCACTCTTGAGGAAGCCATTCAAGCGGCCGATCTTCTTCGTCGCCATTGGAATTGTGGCGATGGTCCCATAGCAAGCGTGTTGCGTCTTTTCGAACGAAAGGGTGTTAGAATCATGGAGGCAACACTCCCGACAGGCGTTTACGGTCTTAGCACGTGGGCAGACAAGCACGTTCCGCTTATGGTTCTTGATACACGCCGTTCTAAAACAACAGCCGACCGTCTGCGCTTCACCGCAGCTCACGAACTGGCCCACCTTCTGCTGTCTTTCCCTCCATCTTCAGACCTGACGGTGGAAAAGCGCTGCAACAAATTCGCTGGTTTTTTCCTCTTCCCCAAGTCGGCATTCATAGAAGAGATGGGCGGCGAGCATCGTGAGGAGCTGACGCTTGAGGAGATGATTGACCTTAAGGAAGTGTATGGTGTGTCTATCGCCGCCCAAGTGCACGAAGCTTGGGACATCCGCATGATTTCGCGCGAGCACTACGACTGGTGGTTCGACGAGAACATCAATAAGAATCGACTGGAAGAAGGCTGGGGTGAATATGCCTTTCCTGAAACCGTTGGAAGGGAGAAGCGAATGGACGCAAGATTAAGTAAGATAGATAAATATAAAAACATTAATAATAACCATATACATAAGCAATATATTGATGAAGTTTAAAGTAACCTTAAATATTAACAGAAAAAACGGCGATCTACTGCCTTTCAACTACCAATATGAGCAGTCGGCTGTCATTTATCGCATATTGGCGCAAGCTGATACGCAATATTCGTCGTGGCTCCATGAAAATGGTTATCAATTGAATGGGAGCAAGAGGTTTAAGCTATTCTGCTATTCGCCTTTTATCTTTGAAAAGGTAAGACCTTTGCCGAAAGAAGGATGTCTGAATATCATTGGTGAAAGAGCTACTTGGTACATTAGTTTCATACCGGAGAAAAGCACCTTGGAATTCATTCAAGGAATCTTTGCCCATCAGAGTTTTACGATTGGCAATAAGGAACACCATGTTGCATTTGATGTTGTCGGCGTGGAAGCAATGCCAACACCGCAACTATCTGAAGACATGAAGCTACAAGCTCTGTCTCCTATTTGTGTCAAGCTACACGAAGGCACCAGGACCCAATACCTACCCCCTGATAACTCCATGTTTGCTGAAGGCATACTAAAAGGATTGTTGGCAAGATATGAGAGCATTCATGGGCAACCATTTGATATGAATGACAAGGAGTTTTCATTCGAATTGACAGACAATAAGATCAAGTCGAAGTTGATAACGATAAAAGCCAATACTCCTTACGAATCAAGAGTACGTGGATATCTCTGTTCTTTCCGCATGAAAGCACCTTTAGAGTTGATGAAGATTGCTTATGAAGGAGGAGTAGGAGAACAATGTTCACAGGGGTTTGGGTTTATAAAGAATATAGAATTATGAGTTTAGATACAGTCTTAAAAATCGGAAATATATTGAGAAATTCAAAAGAGAAAATGAGTTTCTCAAATGCTATTGTATCTTGTCCTAAAGACAATAAAGGATGTTGGCCTTTTTGTCTTTTTCTTCCAGTAGATAAAGACTTTAATGTTATTTTTGACAAGGTATCGGAAGTTCCTGAGAATAGAAGAAATAGTCTATATTATCTAATGTACAAAACTTCAACTAGTGATTCTGTTTGTAGATATATATATGGTGATATTTATTATTCTTTCAAAGGCACATTAGGCAAGAATGGCTCCATAAATAAACCAGTTGAAGGTGGAAATTATAGATTAATGGAATCTCCAAGTTCCTTTGATAAAGGTACTGCAACATGTAACGAAATCTGTTCTTTATCTGGTTTTTCTCCTGAAGAAACAAATGAGTTTCAACGGATGAGAACAGGATTCGCAAAAGAACAGACTCTTATAGAACGAATCCTCAAATATGCTCCTGCTATTATAAAATACTTTGAATATGTAAACGTTTCGTCCTTTAAGGAATATATTGAGAATGAAGACAACTTAAAGAATATTTGTTGCACTATAAATAAAGAAAACAACAAAAAGAAACTGGAGAAATTAAGTGAGGCTAAAGGTGAAGAAGAATTGCTTCTGTTAAATTCTGCATCAATCTTTTTGCATTTCTCTTATGAAGATGGTAATGGGGATGAAAAGAGTTGGTATGATTTTTCCAACACGTTAGAACTTGTCATTCGAGAAATGCATAAGAAGTATGTTGAAGATGTTAAAGGAAACAAAGAAAGACTTGTGCTTAAAAAGAGCCGCTGGCCTACAATATGTTCTGGTGATGAGAAAAATGACATACAATTTCCAAATTTTGATTTGGGAAATAGATACAAGACAAGAGTTTTTACAGAATCAGAGATAGAAGATCTTTTTTATGGAGTTACCTATGCTAAGAAGAATGGTAAGAAGATTTCTGATAAATATAAACTTATAGTTTTGCCGTGTGGAGATAATTTGAAAGCAGAGGATCTGAAACTCTTCCTAGAGAAGAGAAATGAATCTGCGATAGTATCAGCCAATGAATATAAGGATGATTTGATTTCGTCAATTTTAGAAGACAGTTCAACTTTTACATCCTTTGATTTCATTTTTGCACGAACAGAAAGAACAAAGCCAGATGACACTTATCTGATGGAAATTTCAAATATAACACGAAGTGCTCTAAATCGTGTAAACAAGAGAAACAAGGAAATTGCAGATAAAGTGTACGCAGAAAGAAATAAAGAGATAGAAATAGACAAACTTGAAAGAAATAAAGAGATAAAGGAAGACTATTCTCCTATATGCAATTCATTTCGCAATCTTTTGGGAGATGTGCAAATGAATAATACAACGGGAAAAGTTAAAATAGCCGCATCGAAGAAATATGAAAGTCATATTCTCAAAGTGCTTCCTTTAATATATAAAGAAAATTATTATAATGATCCCTATTTACTCCATTCGTTTGTAGCTAATGTGGAATCAGCTACACGTTTAGGAGACGGTTCATTTTGGTGTAAAATCTTGAAATATGATTTGATGTTCATATTGTCAATACAAAATAATAAACAAAATAAATATATGGATATTATTAATTCTGCAAGTTTTAAACTTGGCTCTAAAATAGGAAAAATGGCCAAGCCATTGAAGAAGGCTATTGGTTCTTTTGAAAAGAACTATGTGGGCTTGCTTTCAAGAAGAGTGTCAACGAAAGAGGATTGCATCAGATTTGTTACTGACATTAGTCAGAAACTTGTGATGCATGACGGAATATGGGCAACAATGTGTGCTGAAGTTTGTGATGACTTGGCAAAACTGCCAGAAGATGAATATGATAAGGACGAATTGTCTTTCGGTTTCTTGGATGGCTATTTCAAATATGAGCCGACGGATAAGAAAAAAGATTTTCAGAAACGTTTAGAAAGAATCTTGGCTGATTATTCTGGCAATGAAGATTTAAAAGATGAAGTTAGTAAACTTAACTTGATAGTTGATGAAATAAACCAGAAAAATTAAAGATATGAAGAAATCAGAAATTTTGTTCTTGTATGAAACATCATACAACATCCCCAATGGGGATCCATTTACAGGAGAACAACGTTACGATGAGGAAACGAAGAAAATCCTTGTTAGTGATGTACGAATTAAGAGATTTATCCGTACATACCTTGAGGATATTGAGGGTGAGCACATCTATGTCTCAGACAAGACTGGAGCTGACGAAAAAACTTCTAAACGTGTATTAGAATGGATTGCTCAGAATTGGAATACCAATCAAAAGACCGACATCGCTGAAATAATGAAAGAACTCATCGATGTAAGATTGTTTGGTGGCATTTCAACACTGAAGAATGATGAGACTAAAAAAATTAAAGTCAATAAGAAAGAGTGTACTAATGGGCATGTCCAATTCACTGGACCAGTCCAATTTGCTGCCCTTAATCCTTCTTTGAATCGTGTCAACTTGAGAATGCATCAGAATACGTCTCACTTTACATCTAGGGAAGAGAATGCGCAAGGTGCCATTGCTACAACAACATTGGTTCCTTATTCCGTTGTTCAAATTCACGGATGGATTAATCCAACTGTTGCTAAAAACACAGATTTGAAAGAAGATGATCTGCAGAAAATGTTTAAAGCTTTGTGGTATGGAACAGGCGGAGAAGGAAGTTCTTTCTCTCGTTCAAAAGTCGGACAAGATTCACTTTTGTTGTTAGTCATAGACTATAAACAGAACTTTGACAAACTCTATGGAGTTGACAGAACCATTAAACTTGAGCCGAATAAAGGCATGAAAGACGAGCAAATTCGTAATATGGATGACTATGCTCTCGATTTCAGTAAACTCAAGGATCTTGCCAAGAATGACAAGATAGAAAAAATCAGATTCTATACAGAGATAGACAAGATTAAGAATGAGCTTAATGGTGAGAAGTTTGAAGAGATGAGCTTATGAAAGGTTTTCAATTCAAGATAGATGGTGATTGGGCTCATTTTAAAAAGCCAGAGACCAACAACAATCCATTGTCTCATGACCTTATTCCTAAAACGGCATTAATCGGAATGATTGGTGCTGTCTTAGGAATTGAACGCGAGAAGATGAAATCTCTTTTTCCTCAGTTGTCTGAAGACTTGTTGTATGGCGTTGAATTGCTAAAGCCTGTAAAAAAAGCATCATATGGATTTACGTCACACACGGCCATAAACCCAACAGCTATAAAATCGCCCAAAGCTTTTGAAATGCTGCGTAATGTTAGTTACAAGGTCTGTGTGGGGCTTTATAGTGAACGTTCTCAAAGTATATTCGATGATTTTCAGAATGCAATTTTAGAAGGATATGCTGTCTACGACCCTTATTTAGGTATTGCTAACTGTCCTGCAGAATTGACTTTCATTAGTCATGGAGAATTCACAATGATGGGTAATGGCGATTTTGAGACCAAAGGTTTCGTTATAGCGAATAAGCATAAGTTGAAAATAATTGACGATGACTTTCGAATTGGTTTTGACAAACTTCCGACATATCAGAATAATGATTTTTGGAATTTGCCAGAAAAATATGTAAACGTCATATACCCAGAATGCTCTTATATGCTTAAAGTAGAAGGAGATTATTGGGAATATATTCATGATAAAGAGATTGAACAATGGGTTTTGATTTAAATAAATGTTATTCACATCCAGGAAAACTTTTGAAAGTACATCTTGAAAATGTGGCTTCATTATCAAAGAGATTTACCAGTTCTCATGCAGCAGAATTGGTATCTCTCTTTCATGACATAGGTAAGGTTAATCCTAATTTTCAAGAGAAATTAAACGGATCATGTCCGAAAGAGTACGACCATCATGCCTATTTGTCTGCGTATGCTTTTTTCATGTTCCTGATTAAAAATCAGGATATGTTTAAGGAATTAGTTCCACAGAAATTTAATCCGAATAATTATTTAATATCTTTAATAACCATTATAGCTAAACATCATGGTGATTTACCTGATATGATGCCAAATGGTGACAATTCCATTCTTTCGAGCTATGAAGTAAGCAATCTTTATGCCTTTCTTGATAAGGAGCATATATCTTTTGGTAATGTCTTTTCTGAGTTATTAGGCAATGAGCCATCTATGCCATCATCAATAGAAGAAGATAGAATTAGATTATTTTTTAAAAGAATAGTAAATAAGCCAAATGATTATAATGTTGCTTTACGATTCTATTTAGAAATACAAAGCATTTTCTCTGCATTGGTAAAAGCTGACAAAAGTGATGCTGGTAATATGATATCCATGCTTGAAGAGAATGAACAAAATCTGAATAGCTTTTCTCATATCTATCCAGATATATTACAGGAGTATCTTGACAATCTTAATTCTCAAACTTTACTTAATGTAGAGAGAACTAAAATACGTCTGGAAAGTATTAATAGTATTAAAAAAGGTTTAGAAGAAGGAAAACAGATTTTCGAATTGACGGCTCCGACTGGTTCCGGAAAAACGCTAATGTTGTTATCTTTAGCTTCCGAAATCATAAAGGCGAAGGGGGCTAAAAGAATTATTTATGGATTGCCATTCTTGTCGATAACAGAACAAGTTGAATCAGAAGTGTTAAAAATATTGAAAGGTTACGAATGTTTTGTTCAGCGTATAGACTCGAAATCTACAAATATTCGCTTTGATGAAATTCAGAAGGAACTGGATGAAAATCCTTCTGAAAAGTTGTTACAGGAATTAGAGGCTTTAGAGTTTCAAGATGATACTTTTGGCTATCCATTCATAATTACAACTTTCGTACGTATATTTGAGACACTATTGGGAAATAAGAATCATGAGCTTATGAAATTGCCTAATTTTTCCAATTGTGTCTTTCTCTTGGACGAGATACAGTCTTTGCCTCCAAGATTGTATGGATTTTTTGTTGCTTACTTAGATAAATTCTGTAAGCTAACTGGTAGTTTTGCAATAGTTTCTACAGCTACACAGCCAGCTCTTCGATTGCCTGATGACAATAAAGAGGCAAAGGAATTCTTTCTGGATTATGAACAACCATTTAAATTGTTGTCACTTTCTCATTATGAGAATCCTGTTTTTAACAGGTATACAGTAGAAGTACAAAAGTCAATTATAGATATAGAACAGTTGGGGCATCAAGTTTTACAGGAAGAGAAATCGGTGCTTGTTATCTTGAATACTATTCAGGATACAAAAGACTTATACAATTTCATCACTGGAAATATGGATGACACAAATGTGTTGCTTCTTAATACGCATTTTACTCCAAGAGACCGAAGTCTGAAGGTTTATCTTGCTAAAAGGAAACTACGTCAAGGTGATAAAGTTATTCTTATTTCTACTCAGCTTATCGAAGCGGGAGTTGATATTGATTTTCCTGTACTTTATAGGGATTTTGCTACCATTTCAAGTGTTGTACAATCAGCTGGTCGTTGCAATAGAAATGGAAAAAATCCAGAAAAGGGAAAAGTTGTTGTTGTTAGATTAGGAACGAATCAAAGGGAACGTTCAAGCCTGATTTATCGAGGCCCTGATAATGAGTTGATAAAGTTCTCAAGAGAATCTTTCTACGAATCAGGCAATTGTGAAGAGAAGGATATGCTAAACATACAGAAAGCCTTTTTTGAGAAAATATGTGATCAACTTATATTTGGAGCCTATGGAGAGAAGCTGAAAAACAATTTAATGGAGGATATAAGCCAATGCATGTATGAGAAAGTTGGAAGATTCTCACTTATTGACAAGAACATATTTGGAGAGGAATATTTACACTATGTTCCTCGTAATGATAGGGATAATAACTTTGAATTACTTCTGGAGTACCAGAAGAATTTAAAAGAATCTCTTTCACATAAAGACAAGATATCTATAATACGATACCATAAGAGAAAATTAAGCAACCAATTAAAAAAGATGTCCAATCGGATAGTGCAAATAAGATTTAAACAAAATCAAACAAAACCAATTACATCTTCAAATGAAGATTATAATGGTCTTTGTAAAATATCTTCTAAATGCTATGATTTTAGGACAGGTATTCAAATTGATGGATGAGGGATGCTTTTATGATAGTAACCGGTACTCATTTCAACTACTACCAGCTTTGCCATCGCAAACCTATGGTTGTTTGCCAATGGCATCAATATGAAACAAGAATCAGACTTGGTCTATGAAGATAAGCTGGTGCATGAATCAAGTTATCCACAACGTACATCAAAGTATGAGGAAGTGGAGATTGATGGTATCAAAGTAGATTACAATGATGCCAAGAACAAGGTCATCCACGAGATAAAGAAATCTAATAAGGTGGATAAAGCTCATGAATTGAGTAATACTTTGCCAGACGCTAAGGCTGTAGAAGAGATAATGGGAATTGAGGGAAATATTCGACAAGCTTATTATGCTGCATTCGATATCATTCTCGATGATTTCAACATGGGGCCATGGAAGAGCGTTATGATGAGACATTCCGTCATCGTTCTTTAGGACGCAATGTAAGCTACAAGCATCTCATAAAGTTGGAATGCTACAAGCTGCTAAAAGACATATTAGGAATAGAAGAATACAAACCTTTTAAAATGTATTGGTGACATGTATGTGATTGTTGTTTATGATGTTGGTGAGAAGCGAGTAGGCAAAATTTTGAAGCTTTGCCGCCAATATTTGTGTTGGATTCAGAACTCAGTTTTGGAGGGAGAATTATCTGAAGCTAAACTTCGGGAATTGCAAATGAAGATGAAAGCTATCATTGATGAATCCGAGGATAGTGTCATTGTTTTCACCAATAAAATGGGGTATAATATGAACAAACAGATTCTTGGAAAAGAAAGAATGACTACTGATAATTTCTTATAAAGAGTTGTCGATGTGGTTCTATTTTGCCGTTTCTAGGTTCGGAAAAACCTCCGAAAGTGTTCTTTGACTTATTGAAACCTCCATAAATAGGCAGGTTGTCGTAAGGCCGCAGAAAAAATATCTTTAGGCATCGACATTTTTTAATTATAAAATCGTAACTTTGCTCACACAAAACCTCATTGTAAATAAGGAGTTTGCATTTCCTTAAAACAACGGGGTTCAATCGCACCTTTATGGAATTGAAAGTCAACGGGTTCATGGTTCTCACTATCTCGAATATCGGTTCAATCGCACCTTTATGGAATTGAAAGGTCGTTCCCGAATATCTTTCCGCGCACCTCCAGCGTTTCAATCGCACCTTTATGGAATTGAAAGTAAGCCTTGGGCAGCTTTTTGATTATATCGCTACGTTTCAATCGCACCTTTATGGAATTGAAAGTGGAAGCCACCACGGGGCTGACATGGCCGTCTTTGATGGTTTCAATCGCACCTTTATGGAATTGAAAGTAATCACTATTCTGAATTAACGGATGGCCATAATAGTTTCAATCGCACCTTTATGGAATTGAAAGTTTGAAGTCTTACATCCTCATTCTCGGCAAGATAGTTTCAATCCTTTATCAGTCAAATTATACAAATCAAACAAGAGCATGTCAATTTCTAAAGCTTGTTCTTTTGTATAATTTGACTGAATTTTATTTACCTTACACCTAAATGTGTCGTTAACAGAATCGGATACTTTTTTTACTGGTAATTTATCAAAAAAGATCTTTCTCAGTTCTCTCGTTCCGCCAAGTAACTCTGGAAAATTATCACGAAAGCAGAATTTGAACAAAGAAGAATTAAGAAAAGCCGCCAAATATGAAACATGCGTACCAGTTATCATAAACGACTTGTCGTTTTGATAGAATCCTCTTTCGTCATAGTAAAAAGGCATAAACTTAGTCATATTGGGGTACATTACTTTTGGCTTAGAAAAATCCTCCCAATCATTTCAAATAATCATACAAGAATATTGGAAAAGAGTTTAATATGGAAACCATTTCATTCGTATTCACATATTTATCTTTCTGCGCTTCAAATATGCTTTTCTGATTGATCGTTGATTTTTCTGATGGGATGGTATTGCAACCACTTACTAAATAATGAGCCTTACATACATTTTGAATTTTCAAACTTTCCCAGTTGTTCTTGACGGTTTCCTTGTCTGTCTTATCAAGGTCGATGAATCGAAAGGCTTTTGCTTGTGCATAAGCGAAACGTTCGGCCTTACCTTTGAATAGATGCTTGGCGCACTCGTCCCTTGTCGCAATATATTTCCAATAGTCAGCATCTGGCATTTCCTTGGTGTATTTCAATGATTCAATCATGGGATAGTTGATGTAAAGTTTCCCATTTTCTGTTTCGTCATCAAAGAAATCCAGCATCTCGTCCAATATATTGTTGACCTTCTGTGTACCGATTCTGTTTTGGAAATCATAATCAAAAAACAAGAACACCTGTGAAAATAGTGTATCCAAGCGTTTGTCCTTTGGCAATATAACGCCATTATCCTCAAACGGCAATGAGCGAAACAAGTCGTAACCGTTGGCTCTTAGATTTGAGTACAATGTTGGGAGATCATGCCTGCACTTAACTACGCATAGTTCTTCATTCGGCAGGAATAGTTTTCCTATCGAATCGAAAACCGTAGGCTCGGCTTTTCCACCTTCAAATACGAACAATATCATACGCCAAACGTACCCCCTCTATACAGTTTCTCCAAGTTGTGACCAAATCGAAGCTCTTTGTCCGTAAGATTGCATACCGCACTTATATTGTTGTTCTTTAATATGAAGAAACAATCAGGGCGTAGCAAATCATTTGACAACAAAAACGTGTCATGAGTAGTCAAGAATAACTGATTGTCACTCTTGAACAATCGACGGCAAAGGGTATATGAAAGCTCATGGTGGTAAAAAGCATCAAATTCATCAATGAAGATAAATGATGCATTTACCATCTCTTTCAGCCAATAGTATTGCAGTTCCAAATTCATTGTGCCCGTAGACGCAACTAACACAAATGGCATACGGATGCCATTGATAACCGTATAAAGCATGTTCTCGCCCTGCATGGGTTTAGCAAACACAAAATGCTGACCGCTCATTTCTTTCAGAAAATTCGAGAAATCTTCTGTAAGATTATTGTTGATGATATATTCCTCTATGTTGCTTCCTCCCTCTTTAAGTCCAATAAACTCACGATTGTCAAGGCTTCTGAAAAACAACATATTCTCAACAAAGTTTCTTAGCTTCAGCAAGGCATGCCCTTCAGGAAAAGGCACAACACTCAACAGATAATTGACAATCGAGATGTTATTTGCGCTGTTTTTCAAATTGTCAATGGCTGCATCCGTCAAAGCGAACTCTTTGTTCAAGCGCAACGTACCCGTGTCCTTATATAGTAGTTCCTTGTCATTCAAGAACAATTGCTCCTTTACGATAATCCCTTTAAGCTCCTTTGCCACCTTTGAGTAGTTATATGATATGACATCTTTACCGAAATTAAAGACATACTCAAAATCTACAGGCAGGTTGTATCCATATGCCGAAGCATAGTTCAAATAGTAATCGGGTTTCTTCCACTTATGCGACAAATGATTGGCTATATCGAAGATAGCCAACCCTAAGTTACTTTTTCCTGATCCATTTGGACCATATATGATGCCATTCTTCACAATACCGTTCTTAATGGCATCCGTATTGAAAGAATAGCTGCATGGATGCGACAAATTCCACTCTATGTTATCAGCAAATCCACGATAATTCTTAACGGCAAATCTTGTTAGCATAGCTAATATTTACTTTTTAAAATTATATACGGCAAAGTTACAAAACATTCTTTGTTCCGTAAAATATTTACGGAACAAAGTCGCTAATATGGCAAGCTTTCCCATAAAACAACCTTCTTTTAATCTTTTTCGTATGCATTTTACGGAGGATTTCTATAAGCCAAAATTTATTCTATGCAGATATCACGCAGCGATTGAATTTTTGTATTTGTAAAGAAGTCATGTTTTGTAATAACACAACATATTCAGCTGAAACAGAACTTCACGCTCCATTTCTTCCATGGGGACAGCATCAATGCCATACAGATACAGACATGGGTGGTCCTGATTGCGAATCTGCTGATAACAGTTTTGTCAAGAAGCATCAAGAGACATTGTGCATTCTAGCAAGGTGTTACCATGGCACGACTGATGCTCATGTACTACGTTGACTTTATCGCATTCATGGAAAATCCCGAAAAAACTTGGACTGATTTCCTTGCAACGAAGATACAAAAAGCGACACCAGAACCAAGTCTTTTCGATTAGGAGGGCTTACTTTTGAAAAAATAAACCCTCAAGTCCTATTTTACGGGGCTTCGGGGAGGATTTTTATGCTCTTTGGAGTTTTACCAGACAGCAATATAAAACAATGTCGAACAATTTTTGTGGGCCGGCATAGAACCGGCTGCTGCAAGCACACCCATTTTTTTGGGTAATAATAGTTTACAAATGGTCGTCTGAGAATCGATTTCTTTCGACCGAGCCATCGCTTGCGTGGAAATGACGCGATTATGGGTCATTTTGATAAAATCCTGATTATTAAGCGATTATGTTTTTAGTGGTTTTTCAGCGTTGCAAATTCGCGATAACGCCGTAACGGCAAAAATTTTTGGCCGAAAACCGTCCGACGATGCTGCAAAGGGGCACCTCGAAGCCTTTTTCCCGCTCTAAATGCACCTGTTCCCAAGTGTTAAATTTTGGCAATAATATTTTACATTTTACCGTGCAAGGCATCCGACGACTTGGCACGGATTCTACACTCACGATGGCGGCACATAACAGGGAATCCGGGAAAATCATTTCCGCCTCAACAACACCCACACGATGACGGGCGCGCCAATCAATGACGTGACGGCGTTGAGGGGAAGGACGGTGCCGCTTGGCGGCAAGGTAGTGACGACATTGCAAAGCAAGGCGATAGTGCTTCCCATGACGATGGTCACGGGCAGGAGCACGCGATGGTCGGCGACTCCCGTGAAAAGCCGGGCGACATGAGGCACGGCAAGGGCTATAAACGCTATCGGCCCGCAGAAGGCGGTGACCAAGGCGGTGAGGATGCCCGTCAACAACAAAAGTACGTTGCGCGTCTTCCTTACATTCACGCCCATGCTCTCGGCATATCGTGGGCCAAGAAGCAAGGCGTTGAGAGGCTTGACAAGAAGAAGCGACGAAAGCGTGGCTACCACCGTGGAGGGAGCGAAGAGCCACAAGTCGTCTATGCTCACACCCGTGAAGTCGCCCATGCCCCACGCCACGAAACTGTGAACGCCCTCGTCGGTGGCCAAGGAGTTGAGCAAGGTGATGGCGCTGGAGCAAAGGTAGCCCACCATCATGCCAACGATGATGAGCGTCACCGAGCTGCGCACCCTGCGGCTCAGAAACCATATCATGGCCGTGACAGCCATTGCGCCAAAGAACGCCGCCACCACCGACGACAGGAAGCCGACGATGCCAGAGAGAGCCAGCCCCGGTGCAAGCGTGAGCAAGGCCACGGCAAGCGAGGCGCCACTGGTGACGCCAAAAATGTCGGGAGCCGCCAACGGATTGCGGAATGCCGTCTGAAGCAGCAAGCCGCTCGCCGCGAGCGCGCCACCCGACAAGAGCGCGGTGACGGCTTGGGGCAGGCGGGAAAACACGACGATATATCTTGCCGTGTCTGTACCCTCGCCACGCAAGGCGTTTACCACATCCACGGCAGGAATGTCCACGCTGCCATGAAACAGCGAGACAAGAAACAAGAGCAAACAAATGGCGACAAGCAAAAAGCTTTTCGCCATTCGTGACGCGGACGGCCACAGGTGCCGCCCCCGCCTTGTCGTAAACTTACCCATAAGGATACTCCCTCTTAACGTATAATCAACCTAACTTCTGATAATATCTTAACCTTCCGAGCTTGGCACCAGGATGAAGGAGGATTATCATCTCGCGCAGAAGATAGTCGGGGCGCCAGCTTGTCTCCTCGAAATAAGGCTTCTCGTCGCAATCGCACTCGTAGATTTGCCCATCGCGAAACGCCTTCAGCGCCTCGTAGCCCTTGAACTCGCTCAAGAGGTCGGCCTTGGTCATGAGGCGCGAGCCATTTACCTTGAACGCCCACACGTCGCTCTGGCCGGCTTTCGCGAGAATGGTCTCGAAGTTGAGCGCGAGGCTTCCGCTGTGATTGTCGTTGGCGAAGGCGTAGCCTCCGTTGGCGTCGCGTATGGTCACGCCGACGGTGCTGTTGCCTCCAGGCGTGTACCATATGGCACCGGTCTTGCGCTCGGTGAGCACGCTCTTGCCTTTCGGCAACCTGGCCGCAAACGCTTTCAAGCCCTGGTAGGTGGAGTCGACCACATGGAACAGGGAGTCGGCCTTGCGCTCACAGCCAAACAGCCGTCCATAATAGCGCATCCACTCGGCCCGTCCGAGCGAGGAGGTCTCCATGTAGTCGGCAGCGTAAATAATGGGGATGCCAAGCCTCTCTATCTTCTGCATGGACTGGCCCTCGTAAGGACTGATGATGATGGCGTCGGGCTTTAAGGCCATGATGCGCTCCATGTCGGGGCTCATCGAGTTTCCGCAATCCTCTATCTTGCCCTTCGCGCCACTGGCAAGCGCGAGGCGGCGCTGGATGTCCTTGATGAGGATATACTTGGAGTCGCAAACGCCGACGATCCTGTCGGCCACGCCAAGATATTCCATCAGCTGGCAATGCACGGTCGTGAACACCACCACGCGCTTGAAAGGCTTTGTGGCCTTCAGCGTCTGCAATGTCTTGCCTTGCTGCCAGGGGTCGAGAACCGTGATGGCGGAATCGCCGTCAAGCCTCAGAAGTTGAGCATAAGAAAGGCCATCGCCTTGCCCCTCAGCGCCAGGTTGCCTGTTGGCGCAAGAGAGGAGCAAGACAACGCCTATCAACAGTGAGAAGTATTTTCCCATTCGGTTTTGCTTCAAGAAAAAAACGGATTCTACTTCAAGAACACTATCTTGTTGGGATTGAGACCGCAAGAAGAGAACTCACGCTCATAGTTGCCCTGGGCGCTGAACACGTATACCTTGCCGTCGTTAGAATAGTCGGACGTGGCCACGTAGATTCTGCCATCATAGGGGTTGACGCTAATGCTGTAAACGGTAGCCGTGGCAATTTCGGCAGGCGCGTTCTTGAAGAAGTTGGCATTGGTCTGACCTGTCTTCACGTTGTAGGAGCCCAGGGTGGTAGTGGTGGCATGAGTGCTCCAGTCGGTCACACTGTTAGCCGTGTAGATGACATCGTCGCCCACTCCGATGGCAGAGGCGTGTCCCAGTTCGGTGTAGGAGCCCGTGGCGGGATCATAGACGCCCCACGGATTGTCAAACATGGCTCCAAAACCCGTGATGAAAATCTTGTCGTCCTCCTCGTACACCTTGACAGGATCTTGCATGATGGTGACATAACGGATGGTGCGGAAGTCGCTGTTGACGATGGCCAGACGGTTGTCGTCAGAGTTGGTTCCCTGCAGGGTGACATAGAGCTTGCCGTCCTCCTCGGCGATGTCCTCGGGACGATCGCCCACACGCAGCGAGTCCATGTAGACCAGCTGGTCGCCCTGGATGCGCAGGCGGCTCACATAACCGCCGTAAGACGTGGCATAGACAATGCCGTCGTCCTCGACAACGGAGCGCACCTGGCCGAGGTTCTTGTACGATTCGAAGCTGACGCGGCTCTTCTCCACGCCATAGCCGTCGAGCAGCGTCACATAGTTGCTCATATTGACGGCCACCACCATACGGTTGCCGTCAACGGTGATGATGTCGTTGCCCGTGTCGCCAAGCTGCTTGCCATTCTGCTGGGTGAAGACGCAAGAAGGATTGACCTTGCCCGAAGCCCAGTCGAAATAGATGATGTTGGAGTTGTTCTTTTTCCAGCTACCCTCGTTGAGGATGAACGCCCTGCATGGGCTTTCCATCTCGACCTTGCCACCGCCGGTGGTGTTCCACACATCATCGTCGTTGTCGCAAGACGTGAATACCGCCGACATTGCCAAAGCCAACAATGCCAAAAACTTTAGATGCTTCATTTTTTTTATTGATTTGTATTTATAAAGTGTTGTTATTGTCTTATCGAATGTGCCAAGTCAACGTTGCCATCCACGCCCTGCCCTGCATGGGATAGTATTTTATTATCTCATACTGCGCGTTGGTGATGTTGGTCGCCTTTACGCAAGCGTCAAGCGACATCGCGCCCAAACGGAACGATCGCGACAAGGCCAGCGAATGGTCCCAGAAAGGACGCATTCGGTATTCTGGCTTGTTTTGCGCCATGCTGTATCGCTCCTGTTGCATCACGACGCTATAGCCAATGTTCACCCACGGTGTAGTAACCGCCACGTTGCCGCTTCCGCTCCATCTTGGGGTGTAAGGCAACTGGTTGTCGTAGCTCTGCGACGAGTGGCTGGTCTTGTCGACCGCGCGCTGAAAGGTTGAGGCCGCCGAGCATTGCAGCGATACCTTCGGGCCAAACGACAGCAGCATGCAAGCCGTCATGTCAAAGCCCACGATGTCGACCTTGCCATAGTTTGCCATCCGCCACACGTAGGTGGAGGGAAAGGCCACTATCTTGTCTCTCACATTGTTATAATAGCCGTCAACGGTCAGCGTGAGCAGCTGGAGACTGCCATGATGGGTCTCATAAGACAGGCCGCCACCATATTCGCTCGCCTTTTCCGGCTTGAGATAGATGTTGCCCAATCGCCTGTAATACAGGTCGTTGAAAGTGGGGACGCGAAACACGCCCTTGGCCATGGCCCTGACATAGAGAGGCACGGACGGCAAAAGGCGATACGACAACGACAGCGACGGTGTGAAGCGCTTCTTGTCATCGGGCGCCTTGCCCTGAGACACGTGCTCGGCGGCAAGCGTGTAGGTCAGGCTCGCGTCTACCATCAACCTGCCGGGATGACCTTTCAGTGAGAGCGCCGTGATGGATGTCCACCTGCTTGGCTGAGGCACTATGCCATCGGTGTTTACGTAAATGTTGTTTCTGAGCCTGTTGAAACTGACGTCAGCGGCCAAGGCCATGCTCCAGCCATTGGCGACGCGCCAACCGAGCGTGGCGGAGCCATAGCCCTCGTCCTGCCTGTTCACCTCGCGGTCTACGCCATGGGCATATTGCGATCCCCAATCCATGTACTTATTCCACGAATGGGTGTATTTCAGTCGCGCGGAGAGCGAAAGGCGCTTGCCAAGCTCCTTATCGTAAGTGGCTTGGGCAAACACGTCTTCATCCCACATGCGCTCACGCGACTGTTCGGCATAAAGGATGATGACGCCAGGCAGCCCCCTGCGCGAAGCATAACCATAGAGCTTGGCCGCCAGTCGGCCGCCATCGGCAAAGGCATGATACAGGTTAGCCTCTCCCTGCCATGAATTGATGTCGGTGTTGAGGCGGCGCTCACGGGTCTTGGTGTTGCCGTTGACAAGCGTAAAGGGATAGTGGCCGTCGGCGCGCGTGAACTTGCCAAAGACCGACAGGCTCGTCTTCGTGCCAAGCCGTTGCCACCACAGCAACGACGGAGTGGCAAAGCCGAAGCTGCCACCCTCGGCGCGAAACCTAAGCGCATGGTTACAGCCTTTGTTGAAACGTGGACGCTCCGAACTGATAGACAACACTCCGGCGGAAGCGTATTGGCTGGCCGTGGACATGATGTCGTGCTGGTCGCCCATGCTCATCGACACGTTGTCCAAGTTGTCGGCGCTATATCTGCCAATGTCTATCTGTCCGGCCTGCGTGTTGCTCAATGGCACGCCATCGTATACGACCGACGTGTGGGCGGCGCCCAAACTGTGGAGCGACACCGTCTTCATGCCGCCAATGCCACCGTAGTCTCTCACATACACTCCCGCCATGCGTTTCACGGCGTCGGCGACATCGGAAACGCCCAAGAGCCGCAACGTTGTGGCATCGAGCCGCTGGACAAGCGTGGTGGAGAATACGGAATTGCGCATCGCCGGGCGCACTATCTCCACGCCACCCAGCGACACGACATCATCTTGTGCCGACACGCTGACACAGCATGCCGCCAAGGAAAAAGTCAATAAAAAGCACTTTCGCATCCTTCCTCGAGAATTTGAAACAATCAACGCTAATAGGCAGGTCTTCTGGCTCGTGACCGGAAACAAGCGTCTTCCCAAGATTATACGCATTGGCAAAACTAACGATGGCTTTGCTAAAAACGCGTAACTCTCAGTGACATAGTGCTTGCCCATAATGCCACACACAGCAGCGGGACTGTCCATGATTCGCACATGGTTCCCTTTTAATCGCCCGATTAAGGGCGAACCATAAAAGCTATTGCAAAGTTAGCCACAAAAAACTGCAAAACCAAGATTTTATTCGTAATTTTGCATCATAAACAACACACAGCATTATGACAATACAATATATTATCATAGCCCTCGTCGTGGCGACGTGCGTGGCTTACGCCCTTTGGCGCATTAGGAAAGCGCTGAGCGTGAAGAGTGGCGACCCCTGCTATGGATGCGCGCTGAAGAAAGTGTGCCGGAAGAAAGATACGCGCCAAAACGGAAAAAGACTATAAAAAGACAATAAAAAAAGCCGCGCATGGTGAAAAGGCCATGCGCGGCTAAAACTTTCATGTTATGTCGCTTTTATAACATCTCTGATTACATCATGCCTGGCTGTGGAGCTGCCATGGGAGCCTTCTCCTCAGGCTTGTCCACGATGAGGCACTCAGTGGTGAGGAACATTCCGGCGATGGAAGCGGCGTTCTCAAGAGCCACGCGCTCAACCTTGGCAGGGTCGATTACGCCAGCCTTGCGCAGGTCCTCATACTTGTCCTCACGGGCGTTGTAGCCATAGTCGCCCTCGCCCTGACGAACCTTGTCGACAACCACGGCACCCTCGCCACCGGCATTGGTGACAATCTGTCGCAGAGGCTCCTCAATGGCACGGCAAACGATGTTGATACCTGTCTGCTCGTCGGCATTGTCACCCTTCAAGCCCTCAAGAGCCTTCTGGGCGCGGATGTAAGTTGTGCCACCGCCAACGACTACACCTTCCTCTGTTGCGGCACGTGTGGCGCAAAGAGCGTCGTCCACGCGGTCTTTCTTCTCCTTCATCTCAACCTCGGAGTTGGCACCCACGTAGAGCACGGCCACACCACCGGCGAGCTTAGCCAAACGCTCCTGCAGCTTCTCCTTGTCGTAGCTGCTCTTGGTGTTCTCAATCTCGTTCTTTATCTGGTTGACACGCTCCTGGATGTTCTCCTTGGCGCCAGCGCCACCCACGATAGTGGTGTTGTCCTTGTTCACGGTGACCTTCTTGGCAGAGCCCAGCATCTCGAGCGTAGCCTGCTCAAGCTTCAAGCCCTTCTCCTCGCTGATGACGACACCACCAGTGAGCACGGCGATATCCTCAAGCATTGCCTTGCGACGATCGCCAAAGCCAGGAGCCTTGACAGCGCAAATCTTCAAGCTGCCACGCAGACGGTTGACAACGAGAGTGGTGAGAGCCTCAGAGTCAACGTCCTCGGCGATGACGAGCAATGGACGGCCACTCTCGGCGGCTGGCTGCAGGATAGGCAAGAACTCCTTGAGGTTGCTGATCTTCTTGTCGTAGATAAGGATGTAAGGATCCTCCATCTCGCACTCCATCTTGTCGGTGTCGGTGACGAAGTAGCTTGACAGGTAACCACGGTCAAACTGCATACCCTCGGTAACGCCGATTGTGGTGTCACGGGTCTTGCTGTCCTCAACGGTGATAACGCCATCCTTAGAGACCTTGCGCATGGCGTCAGCCAAGAGCTTGCCAATCTCAGGATCGTTGTTGGCAGAAACAGTGGCAACCTGCTCAATCTTGTCGTAATTGTCGCCTACCACCTCGGCGTTGTTCTTGATATACTCAACGACCTTTGCCACAGCCTTGTCGATACCGTGCTTCAAGTCCATTGGGTTGGCACCGGCGGTGACGTTCTTCAAGCCCTCAGTCACGATAGCCTGTGTGAGGATAGTGGCTGTTGTCGTTCCGTCGCCAGCGTCGTCGCCAGTCTTTGATGCCACGCTCTTGACGAGCTGTGCGCCAGTGTTCTCAAACTTATCCTCGAGTTCCACTTCCTTGGCAACCGTAACGCCGTCCTTAGTGATCTGAGGAGCACCAAACTTCTTCTCAATCACGACGTTGCGGCCCTTAGGACCGAGTGTTACCTTCACGGCGTTGGCGAGCTGGTCAACACCTTTCTTAAGAAGCTCACGAGCCTCTGTGTTATATTTGATTATCTTAGCCATTGTATGAATTCGTTTTTATAAATTGAACCTTTCCGTTAATCCTCAACCACTGCAAGCACATCGCTCTGGCGCATCATGAGATACTTCACGCCTTCGCTCTCCAGCTCTGTGCCACTGTACTTGCCGTAAAGTACGGTGTCGTTCTCTTTAAGCACCATTGGGTCGTCTTTCGTGCCGCCGCCGACAGCCACGACCTTGCCGCGCTGTGGTTTTTCCTTTGCCGTGTCAGGGATGATGATTCCACCTACCTTTTCCTCAGCTGGTGCAGGAAGTACCAGCACTCTGTCTGCTAATGGTTTAATCTTCATAGTTGCTTTATCTTTTAAGTGTTAATAATTCATTTTCCTTGGACTTTCATCGTCCACATTGCCTTATACGAAAACCGTGCCAAATAGTAATTAAGCAAGAAGTGTGACACGAATGTCAGCATGCGATATGACAATTTTGCAGACATCAGAAACAAAACATGTTCTTTTTTGAGTGATGCCAGGTGATGCGCAAGCAAAAAGCGACTTTGCTTGCAAAAACAAAAAAAGCAGCGCCCAATCTGTGGCGCTGCCTCTTTAGTGTCTTCTTTATTTCAAGCCTTCAAGCAGAGGTTTCGTACGGACATCGCTTGGACGCGGAGCGTTGTATTTATAGAGCTTTCCTTCCTTGTCGTAGATAATGAAGAAAGGAATGCCCCTAACGTTGAGCGCCTCACACAACTTGTTGTCCTTGTCTATGAGCAGGTTGCCCTCAAGCCCCAACGCGGTGACCTTCTTCTTCCACGCTTCTTCCTTGCTGTCTATCGAGATGGAAAGAAACACCACGTCGCTGTTGCTCAGATTTTTCTCAAGCTCTTTCAGGTGCGGAATCTCCTTAACGCACGGCACGCACCACGATGCCCACATGTCAACATAAACGTACTTGCCACGGAACTTGGAGAAGTCTACCTTGTTTCCGTTCAGGTCGTAAAGGCTCACGTTTGACGGGAAAGGGGTGCCAGCTATTGACGACTTGCGCACCTTGAACATGTTCAAGTACTTGCTGTTGAGGTTGAAACGCTGGGTCAAGTCGGTAAGTTCTTTCAATCCCTCATCATAGTTGGCTGAGAAATTGAATCTTGTGATGTATCTTTCAAGCAGCACATCCTCGGCACGGCGACGCAAGCTCGCGTCTTTTGCCGCGCTCTCCACGGCTGTCACGCGTTGGGCGAGGCTGCCTTGCGGAATGGTTGCCAACAAGACGCGTGGGGCGGCATCAAACGCTGAAGACATCTTGCAGTCTATCGTTCCAAGCATGCCTGTCGCCACGGCCTTGATGTCAATGGCGAGCGACGAGAGGTCGCGCCCCGTAGCGAACTTCAGGTTCTCAATGTTCTCGAACGACGTGGTCGAGGCCCATAGGCGTAAGTATTGCGAGGTCATCTGCGATGGATGGTAAACACTTATAATGCTGTCGGCTGAAGCCGTATAGCCAAGCACGAGAGCCTTGAGTTGCTCTGCCGCCATGGCCTTGCCTTCCATCCACATGCGCTTGTTGCGTTGGGTGTTCAAGTCGTTGAAAGCCACAAGCGACTTGGTATCGGCATCGGCACCCACAAACTCTATGTTGCCGTCTTCGCCAAGCGATATACAGAGACGCGCAACCACGCCTGCCTTATAGGCTACATGAAACGGCACTATGAGCTGGCTGCGATTGAGCACGACCACGAGCTTGTAAATGCCATATTGCGACACATTTGTCTCAACCGTGAACTTGCCGCCCACGACGGCAATGGAGTCGGGCGAGGACATTGCGTCAGCAACAGGCATGACATACAGTTTCATGTCGGCGGGCACGCTGCCCCGCAACGTGCCTGCTATCTTCTGTGTCTGTGCCATGGCCGAGCAAACAAAAGCCGCGGCCACCGCACAGGTTGTCATTAGTTGTTTAATCATGACCGATGGTTTACTGCTGTATGCTCGGCTTATAGATAATGTATGATATACGTCCCGCGCAGCTCTTGTGCTCCTCGACCGGCTTCACGCTCGCGCTGTTGTCGGTGCGCACGTCCTTGCAGTTGTATATGTAGAAGTTGCCGCGCTTCGTCGTCTTGTCATAAGTAGCGACAAACAGCTGATCCTTGCTTGCGTTGACGTCGAGGAATGTGACCTCCTCGTTGTCTCCGAAGTTCAAGGCTGCCTGGTTCTTCTTAGGCAGAGACTTGTTCTCCACATCTGGCAGGAACACGTAGACGCTGTTGCCCAAAGCGTAATAATAGCGTTTCTGGGTGAACGAGACCACGAACTGCGTGCCACGCTCTGGGACCGCCGTGTTCGCGTCAGTGTCGATCTTTTGCGAACGGAAGTAGGTCTCAGTGCCCATGTAGGGGCTGCCCACGGCATACTCCCAAATGTGTATGTCACCCGTGCCATCCTCTTTGGCCAATGTGAATATTGGCATCTGATAGTTTGAGGTGTAGCCATAATAAGAGAATATGGTTATGAGCTTCTGATTGGCAGGCAAATCACCTGGGGATTCGAAAAGACCCGTGTTCATGTTTGGAGCCTTGCCCACGTTGTTGGCATAGTCCATGAAATATGTCAAGGAATTCACCGTGCCCCATGCGTTGTACTTTGATACGACAAAGTCGTCGGCCTTCACGCCCTTTGTATGATGACTTGACATACGAGTACATGTATTGGGTATTGAGGTGCACATAGTTGCCGGTTGTCTTGTCATAGGCATAGGGCGCATAGGTGTCTGGCACGAAGTTGGACGCTTTGAAACCTGGCACAGCCTCAGTATAGTCGATGTTAGAGATTACGTTGAAGTTGTTTGGGTCAAGGAAGTAGCAACGTGTCTGCGTAGACACGAACACGCGCGTCAGCGGTGTTGACGAATGGCCGTCCCAAATGGGTTGCGTGGCAACAACGGCCTTTACGAGTCCGTCTTCTGACACATCTTCGTTCACCTTGTTGAGGCAATGCTCCATGACCACCTCTTTCTTTCCCTCGGCGATTTCCTCAGGTGTAAGAATCTTCACGAAAGAAAGGTTTCCCTTGCCGTCGGCATCGGTTGACGTCAACAGGTAACCTTGCTCGAACGTGCGGTTCACGTTAACCTTATATTCCATCACCTTGCCCACTGTGCCATCGGTCACGGTAAGGTGCACAAAATAAGTGCCGCCAGACTGGAACTTGTAGTTGAATGTCGGATCGGTGCTTACTTCTTTAAGCGCGCCTTTCGAGCCATTGGAATATGTGCCTACCTGCCAATCATATTTCAGGTCGGAGGCATTGCCGGAGTAAGACACCTGCGGGTCAATCACGCAATCATTGCCAAGATACACGTTATACTCAGGCATGGTAGTGGCGTCTCCGTCTTTCAAGCTAATCTGGGCCAACTGCCTTGTGCCCTCTGTGCTGTCGTCGCTGATACATGATGTCATGCCAGCAGACAAGCAAGCGGCAAGCGCCAATGTTGAGAATATATATTTTCTATTCATCTTTCTGTGTTTTATCTGTTGTAACCATTAGAATGATGGCACCGACTGCCATTCTATGTCGTCCTTATGGTCGTTGTACATCGGTATGAGCACATAATTTATTATTATTTGGTCGTAGAAGGCAAACGGGCCGCCCGTGGAACCAGCGTTGACGAAATAATCGCCATACTTCTTTATGAGCTCATCATAGACATCCTTGTTTGCCTTTGGCATCAGCTCATTGAAATACTTGAAAAACAGCTGGGCGTTCTCAAATGAGTATTTTGGCAATGGCGACCACTGAAGCCACCATCCGGGTGTCTTGGTTATGCGGAAGTCGGAATACTTCACCGTGAATGTCTTGAAACCAGTAGGACGAAGCTGGTCGTTGACACCAATTTCTATACGCAGTTGCTTCTGCTTGGTCTGTATCTCCTCATCCTTTCCACGCAGCAACATTATCTTCACGGTGTCGCGAACGGCGTTGGCGCCTATCTCGGCACGTGCCACTGTATAGTTCACGCCCTCTACCATGTCGGTGGAGTCTGCCACGACCTTGAGGTCTATGCTGCGCGCCTCGCTCTTGGGCACGCCCATAAGCGTCACGGGTATGTCTATCTCATGTTGCTCGGCAATGTCGTAACCGAAGTTGTAGGTTATGACCGAATCGGCAACGTTCCTTGAGTTGTAATAGTTGAACGACACGGCATCGACCTGGTTCGTGTCGTACAACTTATAGTCTTCCTCACAGCTCACCGCCGTCATGGCAATGGCGACAAGGGCGAGTGCGAATATCTTGTTTTTCATGCTTTTTTCTCTTTATTAGTTTCTGTAGTTATACTCATCCTGTGGTATAGGCAACACGTAGATATCCTCACTTGCGGGAATTGTGCGAAGCTCAACGTTGGACTCGATATCCTTGTTCAGTCGTTTCATGTTATACCATACCTGACCCTCACCAAACATCTCCTTGTGATACTCATTGAATATCATGTCCTTGGTAAGCACTTGATTGGCACGCAATGCCGGTATGCCTCTCGATGCCGTCTCGGCTTCATAATAGCTCAGGGCCTTGGAATAGTCCTTGTCGAGCAAGGCTTCCGCCGCGATGAGATAAAGCTCAGACACATGCAACATGTTTATGCCGTCGATACGCTTCGACCAATTGTCTGGCTCATTGCCACGGGCGCTTATAGTGTAGTAATCTATTACCTTGTGAAGGTTGACGGTTTGGTTGCCCTTGTCAAACCACTGAAGGCGATAGTCTTGCACCGTGGCGTCAACATCCTGCGAGTACACCTTGTCGTAAGGCATTGGATGGGTAGCGCCGGAAGCGTCGGTATATGGGTTGTACGACTGATACGACTGGTACTGATACAGGTAGTTCTGACAGGTCTGAATGTAGCTTGTAGAGTAAAGTCCCCACAAGGTTTCCTTATCAGACAGTTTGCCGGCAAACAAGTCCTGTACCTCAGTAGGCTCTGCCAATGGGAACTTATTGCTGTCGATAACCATCTGCGCATACTTGGCAGCATTGTCCATGTCACCCTTCATCCAGTAGACCTTGGCCAAAATTCCAAGCACGGCATAGTAGTTACAATGCGTCTCGCGGTAGTTCTGGAACTTGAAATACTGCTCGTTGTTGTGTGGATAGACAATCGCTTCCTTTTCCTCGGCAAGGAGTTGCTCGGCATCCTTCAAGTCCTTGATGATGAGGTCATAGACTTCTCCCACTTTCTTGAAGTCGTTTATCTTGGCCTCGTATGTGGTGGTATATGGTATGCCTTTCTTTGTCGGGTCGGTTGAGCAGAACAGGCGAAGGAGGTCGAAGTGGAGATAGGCACGCACAGCCAGCATCTCTCCCTTGTAAAGGTCAAGAAGCGGGAAGTCGTCCTTCGACTTCTTGTCAAGGTTTTTCAGCACGTTGTTGGCGTAGCCAATGGTTTGGTAGGCTGCCGTCCACACGTTAGACAGTCGGCTGCGCAGGTTGTTGTCGGTGGTGTACTGGTATTTGGACAGTGCCACGGAACCCTCCAACTCCTTATTCTGGTTCAAGTCCTGTGACATGATGTCGGTCAGTCCCCAATAAAGGTCCTTACCATATAGCGATGTAGATTGCATGGAACCATAAACGCCGTATATCGTAGCCTCAATGCCTTCGGAAGTCTTGAACTGGTCGTCCTCGAGTTTCTCGCCTTTCGGACGAACGTCCAAGTAGTCGTCGCATGACGTCAGCGCCGTTGTGCCAATAAGCATTGCGAACGCCAGTCTTGCAATATGTTTGTTAAAATGTGTCTTATACATTTTTATATATATTATGTTGTTTCGAATGTTTCGTTTGTACAGCTTTGCCGCGCATCAGAACGTGAGACTTGCTGACATGTTGACGCTACGACTGTACGGATACGACGTTCCGCGCTCATACTTAGCAGATGTAATGCGGAACAAGTCTTCCGTGCCAATGCCCACATACAATTTCTGAACATGGATTTTCCTGAGGAAAGTCACAGGCACGTTGTATTGCAGATAGAGGCTTGAGAGCCACAACTCGTTGTCTTTTTCCACAAAGCGGTCGGTGTAAACACTCGTGTTGCCAGTGGCGTTGGCTATGTCGATATACGGCTTCACGTCGCCTGGCTTAGTCCAACGATCGGTGAAGGCGCGCACGTCGCAGTTTTGACGTGGGTTGATGTTCTCGACCTTCAAGGCACGTGTGGAGTTATACATCTTGCCGCCGAAACGATACTGGAAACTTGCCGTGAGAGAGAAGTTCTTATACTGCAACATCGACGAGAAACTGCCTTGCATCACAGGGTTAGTGTCACCGCAAGCAACCTGGTCCTTCGTGTCGTATGTATATGTATAGCTTCCGTCTTGCTTTATGAATATCTCACGTCCTGTGGCAGGATCGATGCCGGCAGAGCGTACCGCGTAGATTGCCGTTGGCGATTCTCCCTCGCGATACTGGAACAAGGGTGAAGACGACGCGACACTAACGCTGCCGTCAGTATAACCCGTCGCGTTCTGCTCGTTCATGCGCTTCATCGCCTCTGATATATTGTTGATAGTGGTCTTCGAGTGGAGGCCATTGACTGAAAGTGTCCACTCCCAGTCTTTCGTGCGGATTATCTTGCCCCACACCGAGAACTCTATACCATTGCTTGTCTGAGAGCCAAGGTTGGCCTTTACACTTGTAGTTCCCGACGATGGCGGCAGGGAACGGTCAATAAGCATGTCAATCGTCTTCTCGTTGTAAACGTCAAGGTTCACGTTAAGGCGGTCGCCCAAGAACGATGACGTGATTCCGACGTTAAACTTTTTCGTTGTTTGCCACTTCAAGTCGGGATTAGCCATGCCAATAGGTATGGCACCCACTCCGGTGTAACCCAAGAAATCACTGTTATACTTATATGTTGTCACAGCCTGATATGAGCTGAACTTCACGCTACCCGTATAACCATAGCTGCCACGAAGGCGCAACGTGTTGACCCATCCGAGTTTTTTGATGAATTTCTCGTTGTGCAGGTACCATCCGGCACCTACCGACCAGAACGGGGCATAACGATGGTCGCTACCGAACTTGGATGAACCAGACACACGGTAAGAGCCATCAACCACATAACGGTTCTTCCACATGAAGTTGGCAGCAAGGAATCCTCCAAGGCTGGTAGACAAGTCCTCACTTCCTGATGGCTGGCCACCATTGGGATAGGCTGTGGCGTAAGCCATGTCGTTCTGATTGTCGCTAAGGAATCCTGTACCGACAAGTGAACTTGCCGTAGACTTGTTCTTCTTTATCTCGCCACCAAGGTTAAGCGTAAGCATTGTGCCGTCCTTGTCGAAATTGTGTATGTAGTTGGCAACGATCTTGCCAGCCCACTGGTCTGCGCTTGTGTTGCCAAGCTCATAACGACCTTTCTGCTTGATTGCCACCGTCTCGAACTCGTGTGAATCGGGCGAAGTAAACGCGTCGCTCGTGCCACGACTCGTACTGTAAGAACCCTGCGCGGTAACAAAGAATGTAGGCAAGATATTATAACGAAGGTCAAGCGAAATTTGCTGAGTGCGCGTCTGCGACTTATTGAAGCTGCTCAACGATGCCTCATACAATGGGTTGTCAATGTTATATGACAGGCTGCTACGCAAATTGCCATATTCATCATAAGGTGAATCGTATGGGTTGCAAGCTAAGTAATTAGAGAAAGAGCCATACTTTGAGGCATTGGTATTGAGCTGGTCGTGTGAGGCGCGAAGAGTGACTATAAGGTCCTTGACAGCAGTATACGAAAGATATATGTTCATGCCGTAACGCTTACGGCCATCGTCTTTCATTACACCCTCCGTGTCTTGGTAATTGGCGTTGACGTTATAGTCGAGACCTGAGCCACGACCGGAAATGGAAAGCGAGTGGCTATGCGAGAAACTGTTACGAACAGGCTTCGACATCCAATCAGTATTAACCCACTGTTGACTAAAGCCAACTTTTCATAATAACTCTTGTCAAGGCTTCCTGTCGTACTCTTGTAAAGGCCAGCGAGACGCTCCAATTCCAATTTCTGGGCGGCATCACAATAATCATAGCTGCTGAGATCGGCAAAGCTGACCTCAGGAGTGAACGTATAGCGAATGCGAACAGGTGATTGGCTCACGCGTTTACGTTCAATGACAATAACACCATTGACGGCATTCTCACCATAAAGAGCGGTGGCGGAAGCATCCTTCAAAATGTCAACACGCTCAATATCATTGATGTCCATGTCGTAGAGAGCCTGCAAGCTCTGCTCAACACCATCAATGACAATCAACGGCGCATTGAGACCGACCTCGTTGCTTGTCGAAAGTGATGTCGTGCTACGGATTACAAGGTCAGGCACTGCATTTGGGTTTGAACCCATGGCATTATTCTGCGTAATATTCAGCGAAGGATCCAGAGTCGCAAGGGTCTGCATGATGTTATTAGGGGCAACCTTGAGAATCTCATCACTTGTAACTGTCCTTGCGGCACCGGTAAATGTTTGTTTCTTACGTGTGAAGAAACCATTGACAACCACGTCACTCAAAGTCTTCGAGTTTGGCTTCAACACGATTTTCAAGTTATGCCCAGCATCTACAGATTGAGTTTCCATGCCGATGTACGAAACCGTGAGCTTCTGATTCTTCAAGGCTACAGTTTGGAACGTGAATCGACCGTTTACATCAGTAATAGTGGCCACATTAGCACCAACGATTCTTACTTGAGCACCTACAAGCGGTTCATTGTCTTCAGCCGACAGAATAACACCGCTTATGCTATTGCTTTTCTCTCTGCCATCATTCATCACAACAGTAACGTTGTCTTGTGCACTCACAAAAATAGGGTATCCCCCTAAGTATGCAAGCGAGATAGCTAACAATACACTTTTGCGCATTCGCTAAAAATAATATTAATAATAAATAAGTGCAAAGTTACATAGAATATTAAAGAAATGCTGCAAAAACATAAACAATAATTAGCAAATCAAGGATTCAAATTAAAAAATCAAAAAAACAATACTAAACAACGAAAAGACTTGACTATAAAGCACATTAAATGGAGTATCACTCAATATAAAAAACACGGATACTGTAAAACGAGAAAAGCCCCGACTACCTATTGGTAATCGAGGCTCTCTTC
>ERZ1673741.811-NODE-811-length-30186-cov-4.946434_pt1 | contig 30186 bp, 18 predicted proteins | sample MGYA00580209_ERZ1673741 | MGnify/ENA primary metagenome ERZ1673741 (study PRJEB41218, sample SAMN15661754) | gut metagenome | host: Homo sapiens | place: Canada: London | collected 2015-08-20/2019-03-30 | study: EMG produced TPA metagenomics assembly of... | reverse complement strand
CTTGGGGTTCTTAGGGGGCTTCTCCGAAAGAAGCCCCCTAAGCGGGGTTCGGGGCAGCGCCCCGAGGTCTTCACCGCATCAATTTTTTCAACGTCTCCATCAGCTCGTCAATCACCTCATCGCGACCGTTCCGAATGTCTCGCGCAACGCAGCCGTGAATGTGGCTCTCCAGAATCTCGCGCTCAAACGCCGATAGCGCAGCACTCACCGCAGCCGACTGAATCAGCACATCGTTGCAGTAAGCATCGCGCTCGATCATCGCCTCCAAACCGCGCACCTGCCCTTCCATCCGCTTCAGGCGATTCAGTAGCTTCTTTTTCTGCTCGTCCGCACGCAGCGTCACCTTTTCCTGCGCCTCCTGCGCGCCGCAGCAGCAACAGGACCGCTTCTCTTCTCCGTCCATGCCTGCCTCCTTGCTTGGTATACCCCCACAGGGTATCTATAGTATATACCCTGCCGGGGTATTTGTCAAGAGGTTTTGCGAAAGTTTTTTTCGCTTGGCGATAGGACACCAAATCACCGCCCCGCCGGAGACTTTTATTTTTCGGCTCTGCCCGCCGCGCGACCGCGCCACAGGGCTTTGACCGCCATCGCCGCAACGGGTCCCAGCGCCATGCCCAGAAAGCCGAACCAGCGCCAGCCCGCGTAGCTTGCAATCAGCGCCGCCAGCGGGTGCAGCCCCAGGCTCTTTCCAACCAAGCGCGGCTCGATAATCTGCCGCAGGACCGTGACCACCCCGTAGAGAATCAGCAGCCCGAAACCGAGATAGAAATTTTTGCGTATCAGCAAAACGACCGCCCACGGGATGAGTACCGTCCCCACGCCAAGCACCGGAAAGATGTCCACCACCGCAATCAGCAGGGAGAGCAGGAATGCATACCGGACGCGCAGAATGAGGAACCCGACAAACAGCTCCGCAAAGGTGGTCAGCAGAATCAGCAGATACGCCCGCAGGTAGCGGAAAGAGACCGCCTTTGCCCTTGCCCGCCACTTGGGAAGATTCACGGCAATGCGCGGCGGAAGGTGCGTCTCCAGAAACCGACCGATCTGCCCTGGCTCCAGGCAGAAATAGAACCCCGCAATGACCGTCACGACGATGAAAAACAGCATGGACGGCATGGCAGAGATCAGCTTTCCCGCCAGCCCCGGCAGCTTTGCGCTCAGCACACCCGCCAGCGAGGTGAGCATTTCCCCCACCATTGCGTTGAACTCCGCGCGAAAGGCTTCGTACCGCTCCCCGACCTGTGCGCGGCGAAACAAGCCAACCCCGGCGGTGATTTTGCCGAACCAGTCGAAGGTCTCCCCCTCAGCGGCAAAGCTGCTCTCTGCCAACAGCGCGGCAAGCAGGTCTTCCAGCTCCCGCACGCCGCGTGCCACGCCTGCCGAGACCGCCGCCACCAACCCGCCCAGGGTCAGCAGCAACAGCACAACCGCCCAAAAGCCGCGCGCTAGGTGGGTCTTTTTTGCCAGCCCCGCAGCCGCCGGCGCAATCATGAGGGAGATGCCCCACGCCAGCAGGAACGGCAATAAGACCGCCCACAAAAGCCGGATTCCCAGCACAACCGCGGCAATTGCTGCCGCCGCGCAAACGGTCATCGCCGCCCGCGTTTCCCATTTTCGTTCCATGTGTGTACCTCTTTCAGACTGTGGGGCGATTCAGACCTTGGGGCGCCGCCCCAAACCCCGCTTAGCCCCTTCTTGAAAGAAGGGGCTAAGAACCCCAAGAACTTGCAATAAGGGGGAATTAGGGGTGATTTTTAGTGGGTGCGGGGGTGTGTAGCCGGATGCATTCTGCAAACCGGACGCCCTCATCCGTCGCCTGCGGCACCCCGCATCCTTCACCCACCACTATTTTACCCGCGCCGATTGTAAATTATTTCTCTTTTCCCCCAAAAGCCTTGACTTTTTCCAGCCGGTTTGGTAAAATAATAAAAGGGTACTTCAAACAGAAAGGAAGAAAACCATGGCAAACAAGAAGAAAAAGCCGGCGCCGGCGGCGCAGGGCTGGTCCGAAAAGAAAAAGAACATTGTCACCATCGCGGTTCTCGTGGCGTTCGTTGCGCTGATTGTCGGCATCTGCGTCATTGCAATCAACTGCGGAAAATCGGACAGCGACAAAGCGGATGACAACACCACCAACTCGCCGGAAACGCTCGAACCCTCCACCAGCGGCTTGGAGGTCTCCGAAACGCCGACCGATTACGTCCAGTTGACCGTTCAGTACGTCAACAGCCAGGGGCAGGTGGCAACCGGCGACATCGTGGTGCATCTGCGCGCCGATGCCGCACCGATTACCGTTCAGGACTTCAAAGACCTGGTGGCGTCCGGCTTCTATAACGGTCTGACCTTCCATCGCATCGTTTCGGGCTTCATGATCCAGGGCGGCGACCCCAAGGGCAACGGAACCGGCGGTTCCGAGAACACCATCAAGGGTGAGTTCTCCGAAAACGGCGTTGCCAACCCGCTCAGCCACACGCGCGGCGTCATCTCGATGGCAAGATCGGCAAGTTACGACTCGGCTTCGTCCCAGTTCTTTATCATGCATGCCACCAACACCGGTCTGGACGGTCAGTATGCCGCTTTCGGAGAGGTCTATTCCGGCATGGACGTGGTAGACGGCATTGCGGGCACATCGGTGACTTACGGCTCCAGCGGAGAGCGCTCTCAGCCGCTGAATCCGCCGAAAATCCTCAAGGCATGCTTCGTCACCGTCCCGGACGCACAGTAACCTCCGGCACGCATCGGGGCGCTGCTCCGGACCCCGCTTAGGGGGCTTCTTGAAAGAAGTCCCCCTAAGAACCCCAAGAACTTTTAATAAGGGGGCAATGGGGACGCCATTTGAGAGTACAAAATTCGAATAGAACGGATAGAGAAAACAGCCCGGAAGTAGTCTTCCGGGCTGTTTTGTTGTACGGATATGCTCATTTTCCGGTTGCGGTTGCTTTCCTGACGGAAATGTGCTACAATAGAGGGGAACTCCCGCCCGGCGTGGGGCGGGGCAAAGGTCTTTCTACAGTCAACGGAGGGCATGTATGATGATTTCCGCACATCAGAAGCAAAACACCACCGGCGGGGCGAATTACAACGTCTGCACCTACCGAAACTGCGCCTTCCCGCCGCACTTTCACAAGAGTTTTGAGCTGGCGCACCTGACGCGTGGCAGCGCGTCCTTTACCGTCCGGGACAAGACCTATCCCCTTCAAACCGGCGATTTCGTGATGGTCCTGCCCTTTGAAGCGCATGCCTTTTCGGTTGGGGCAGATGGGCAGCTGACGGTCACCGTGTTCTCTGCCGACCTTGCCGGTGCCTTTGCGCAGGCGGTCTCCGGCATGCAGGGAGAGACGCCGGTCTTCCGCTGCAGCGAGGCGGTTTGCCGCTTCTGCACGGATGCATCGGAGCCGGACACTTACGCCGGCATTCCGGACACAGCGGACCTGCTGCGCGTTCAGGCGCGGCTCTACGCCGTTTGTGCGGAGTATCTTTCCGCAGTCCCCCTTCGTCCGCGCGACCACACCACCGATGCCCTGCCCCGGCTTCTCGGGTACCTCGAGGAAAACTTTCGCGAGGATATTTCCGTCAGCCGTGCCGCGCGGGCAATCGGCTACAGCGAAAGAAGCCTTTCGGCAATCCTCCGGGACACGCTGCAGCTCTCCTTCCGCGCCCTCCTGAACCAATACCGCTTCGAATACGCGAGCCGGATGCTCCGGAGCGGGGCATGCAGCATCACGGATGTCGCGCTGGAAAGCGGATTCCAGAGCGTGCGCACCTTCAACCGCGTGTTCCGGGCACTGGGCGGTCAGTCTCCGCGTCAGGCGTTCCGGACCGGACCCGCACCTGCAGCATTGCAACCGCAGCAGGCGGGAGCGTCAGCCGGTGCGTCCCATCCGGCGGAACCTCCCGTGTAACGACCGCATCCGGGCGTGCAAACGTGTTGTGCGCCTGCATGCTGTCGCCGCACAGCAGATACGCCTTGCCCGTTCCGTCCAACTCCGCGCCCAGCAGGACCGGGTCGACCGTCACGCTCTCCTCACAGGAGCAGTTTGCAAGCGTCAGCGTCAGCACGCCGTCCTTCACCGATGCCGAAGCCGACACGCGCGATGCAAGGTCCCCGTTGTCCTCCACGACCGTTCGAATTGCCTCTGCGCCCTGGTGCGGACGGAACAGTTCAAACACACGGTAGGTCGGCGTCACGATGCAGTCCGGTCCGTCAGCCAGAAACAGGGAATGCAGATTGTTGCAAAGCTGCGCAACATTCGCCATCCGCACCTTGTCGCAGTGGTTGTTGAAGATGTTCAGTGTCAGCGCCGTCACCACCGCGTCGCGCATGGTGGATTGCTGCTCAAACAGGTTCTGCCCGCCGCTGGGACCCGACCCCTCGGCATGCCAGCAGCCCCATTCGTCCACCACCAGCTTCATCCGGTCCTCCGCGCCGTAGCCCTGCACAATGGCGTAATGCCTGCGGATTAAGTCTTCCATCCGCTCTGCCCGTTCCAGCAGCGCATACCAATTTTCGGTGCTGAAATCGACCGCATCCCCCGCCGTGCCGCAGTAAAAGTGAAAGCTCATGCCGTCAACCGGAGCCTCGGAACCGGACACGCTGCCCGTCAGCGCCCGTGTCCATGCGTAATCCCTGCCGTTTGCGCCGCCGCAAATCAGCTCGCCCAGCCGCTCCCCGTTTCGCCGCTGCAGCAGATTGCCGATGACCGTTGCAAACCGGCGGTATTCCAGCGCGTAAAACTCCGGGGTCATGTTGCCCCCGCCGCCCCAGTTCTCGTTTCCGATGCCCCAATATGCAATGTCAAACGGCTCCGGGCTGCCGTTTTTTTCGCGTTCCAGCGCCAGCGTCGTGCTCCCGCGCGGCGCCGTGCAGTATTCCACCCAGTCGCGCGCCTCCATCGGCGTGACCGAGGTCACATTCACGGCAAGGTATGCCTTTGCACCAACCATGCCGCAGAAATCCAGAAATTCATGCGTGCCGACCTCGTTCGTCTCTGCCCGTCCGTCCCAGGAGGTCCACCACCCCGCACGCACCGGGCGGTCGCTGCCGATGCCGTCCCGCCAGTGGTAGGTCTCAGCAAAACACCCGCCCGGCCAGCGAATGACCGGCGGCGCAATGCGGCGCAGCCCCTCCACAACCGCCTTCCGGAACCCCCGGATATTCGGAATTGCGGAATCGCGCCCGACCCAAACGCCGCCCCGGAACATGCCGCCGATGTGCTCGGTAAAATGCCCGTAAAGCTCCGGCGCAATCTCCCCCAGCTTTTCGGGATAGACCAGATAAACCGTTTTCATCCTCTTCTCCTTTCGGTCTGCAGTTTAAGCCTTCTCCGGCTCTCCCCTATCATACCATACCGCCGCCCCAATTGCTCGCCAAAAACCGCAAAGCTCCGGTCACAACGCGCGCTTTCCTGCTGCGTGCCCCTTGACAGCCGCCTGCTTTTTTGATATGCTATAAGCAGCACCGAACGGCAAAGGAGGCTGCGCCATGATGTACCGGGAATACCTGATTCTGTTTCACCTGTTGGGCGATTGCTATTTTGCATACGATCTTCAATATGACGATCTCCCGCCCCTGCTGGGAGAAATGGACCCCTACCTGTTTCAGGGCGGGATGCCGATGGACCGCGAGGTGTTCGACGATTGGCAGGACATGTGCGCGGGAATCACAAACCGTCGGGACCTGGTGGAGCGGGTCATCCGGTTGCTGGAATCCTATGAAAAGAAGTATGCGTTTGACTTCGCGGACACCAAAAAAGTATTAGCCAACCTGACCGACGCAGAAATCGACAAAAGTATCCAAAACGCAGAGCAAGCCTGGGAGGAACGGCAAAAAGCCACCGCTCCCCGCAATCAGCCGTAACCCAAAGCAAACAGGACGGGACCCCCGCAGCGCAGCACGGCAGGGTCCCGTCCTGTTTCTATGCCCCGTCCGGTCTCGGGACCGACACCTGCACGGTCGGCAGCCAGTTCTCCCGGCGGTATTGCGCCAGCAGCCATGCCGCCAGCCCTTCCAGCGGGACCTCTGCCCGCCGAAAATCCGGCAGCGTTGCGGTCCCATCGGAAAAATACAAATCAATCCGGCTGACCGAACGGTTCCGGAACATCAGGCGCAGAAGCCCCACCAGCTTTTCCAGATCCGCAACCAACTGCGGCTCCGAACTCCCGCCCGACGGCGTATAGAGAATCGGGCAAAGGAACTCCTCGCAATTGGTGTTCAGAAAGGAATCCTGCAGGTAGAAGCGGACGGTCCGGCAACCGGGCGTCCCGAAAAAGCAGAGATCGTCCCGGGACGGCACGAACGAAATCCCGAACCCGGCTTGTGCACAATAGGACACCCAGGAAAATCCGGGGTCCGGCGCTTCCAACAACGCCGCCAGGTCCTCCGTCACAATCTCGCCGTAAATTGCAGTGCTCATGTATCCTCCAAACGGCTGCCTGCGGACGGTCCGGGCAGTGGGGTTAATATAAAAGACGGGTGTTCCATCTAATCCCCCTGTTTCTATGGCGGTGCCGGAAGGGTTTTGCCGTCACTTGTCCACCCCCCGCTCCTGCCAAGGCCATCCGTCCGATAGCTGTAGCGGACAACCAACCCGCAAGCGCCGGGCAAGTGCCTTGAGCCGAAAAAGCGCGGCACAGATGCCGGGGAACACAAACATCTATGCCGCGTAAAGCGAACGGGAACGAGCACCCTGCCGGGAATTGCTCAAAACCGTTTCGTGCCTGTTTGAGTCTCTGCGGGGGTCTGTTGATTTTTTCTATTTGCATTATAGCACAAAAAACGGCGCGTGTCAAGGCTTTTTTCGCTTTTCTGCGGTGGGGGTGGATGGACGGCGGGGGTGCCTTGCGTTGAGAGGACATAGTAGGCTGATTGTTGCGGGATTCCTTGGCTTTTTGTCCGTCTTGGATAGTGAAGGACTGCCGCTGCCTCTGAATATCGGAGATCCCGCCTGCCGGTGCCCCTCCGGGAGGTAGAGGCTGTGCAGGCACACACTAACGGATCATGCTACTTTCCGACAACCCGCCCTCATCCGTCATAGGGATCACCGCATTTCTCGCAGTGCGCAGACTCCATGCAGTTTGCCGTGCCGCCTGTGTGTTTGCAACCGTATTGGCAGACTTTACATACGCCTTTTTCATCGAGAGCGTGCGGTTCGGCTTCCTCCACCATGCCGCAGCAGCCCCAATGCGCTTCGTGGGTGGTTTCGGTTCCGGATAAAATTGAACACTTTTACATCATAGAAATACGGAGCATAGAGCAGTTCCAGCGTCACCTCGTCCGTAATGGTCTCGCTGAAATCGTTTTTGACAACACAGCGGTAAACATAATATCCGAATATTTTCGGCAAACACCTTGACAAACCGAATGTATCCAAATCCCCTGCCGGGGTACAGGGGCGCGCTTCCGTCAAATTGCCAAAGGGATGAATCAGATTCAGACATTCCGCTGTCAAGCCTCATAAATATACACTTTTTTCGGATAAATGGTTGACAAATACCGGTTATTAGTGTATAATTATGCACATAACCTGAAAAAAATAATCAGGAAAACCGAATCAGAGGATTTTACCATGAAAAACACCAATATTAAAAAAATCGTTCTGGCATATTCCGGCGGTCTTGACACGTCCATCATCATTCCGTGGCTGAAGGAAAACTACAACAATCCCGAGATTATCGCGGTCTCCGCTAACGTCGGTCAGGCAGACGAGCTGGAAGGCTTGGAAGAAAAAGCGCTGAAAACCGGTGCCTCCAAGATCTATATTGAAGACATTACCGAAGATTTCCTGACCGATTATGTTTTTCCCTGCGTGCAGGCCGGGGCGCTTTACGAAAACTACATGCTCGGTACCGCGTTTGCCCGCCCGCCCATTGCCAAGAGAATTGTGGAGATTGCAATTGCCGAAGGCGCAGACGCAATCTGCCATGGCTGCACCGGCAAGGGCAACGACCAGGTTCGGTTTGAAATGGCAATCAAGGCGCTGGCTCCGGACATGACCATCATTGCGCCTTGGCGGGAATGGAACATCAAGTCCCGCGAGGAAGAGATCGCCTATGCGGAGGCGCACAACGTGCCGCTGAAGATCAGCCGCGAGACCAACTACTCCAAGGATAAGAACATCTGGCACCTCTCGCACGAGGGTCTGGACCTGGAGGACCCGGCAAACGAGCCGCAGTACAACAAGAAGGGCTTCCTGGAACTCGGCGTTTCCCCGGAGCAGGCTCCCGATGTGCCGACCTATGTGACCATCCACTTTGAAAAGGGTGTGCCCACTGCGGTCAACGGCAAGGAAATGGGCGCTGTGGAACTGGTGACCGCGCTCAACGAGCTGGGCGGCAAGAACGGCATCGGGCTTCTTGACATTGTGGAAAACCGGCTGGTTGGCATGAAGTGCCGCGGCGTGTACGAGACCCCCGGCGGAGCAATCCTCTACAAGGCACACGAAATTCTCGAAACCATTTGCCTGGACAAGGAGACCTCGCACTACAAGGCGCTGGTTGCGCAGAAGCTGGCAGAGATCGTTTACAACGCGCAGTGGTTCACGCCCCTGACCGAAGCAATTCTGGCGTTTGTCAAGACCACGCAGGCAACCGTCACCGGCGATGTCAAGCTGAAGCTCTACAAGGGCAACCTCATCAACGCAGGCGTGACCTCTCCCTATTCGCTCTACGACCCCGAAATCGCAACCTTTGACGAGGATCACGTCTACAATCAGGCAGACGCAACCGGCTTTATCAACCTGTACGGACTTTCCACCAAGGTTTATGCAAAGATGAAAGCAAAGAACGGACTGAAATAATCAAAAAGGATTCTGTACTATGGCAAAAATGTGGGCGGGAAGGACTGACGGCGCCACCGACCGGCTGGCGGACGATTTCAATTCCTCCATCGGATTTGACAGCCGGATGTACCGGCAGGATATAAAAGGAAGCATGGCGCACGCCGCCATGCTTTCCGCTACAGGGATTATCGGGGCTGACGAAGCCGACACCCTGATTGCAGGGCTGGAAGGGATTCTCTCGGATTTGGAAAGCGGCGCACTTTCCTTTGACCCCGCCTGCGAGGACATCCATATGTTTGTGGAGGAAGTGCTGACGGCACGCGTGGGCGATGTGGGGAAAAAGCTGCACACCGCGCGCAGCCGGAACGACCAGGTGGCGCTGGATCTGCGGATGTACCTGATGGAAGAGACCGATGCAATCTCGGCAATGCTGAAACAGCTGATTGCCACCGTAACCGACAAGGCAGACTGCTATCAGGCAACCATCATGCCGGGGTATACCCACCTGCAGCGGGCACAGCCCGTCACGTTCGGGCACCATCTGATGGCGTATGCCATGATGCTCCGGCGCGACACGGAACGGCTTGCGGACTGCCGCAAACGGACCGCCGTCTGCCCCATCGGCTCCTGCGCACTGGCAGGGACCACCTACCCAACCGACCGGAAAACCGAAGCGGCAGCGCTCGGCTTTTCTTCCGTTTGCGAGAACAGCATGGACGGCGTATCCGACCGCGACTTCTGTGCGGAACTGCTCGGTGCGCTCTCCATTCTGATGATGCATCTTTCCCGGTTCTCCGAGGAAATCGTGCTCTGGAGCAGCTGGGAGTTCCGCTTTGTGGAGCTTTCCGACGCATTCACCACCGGCTCCTCCATCATGCCGCAGAAAAAGAACCCCGACATGGCAGAACTGGTGCGGGGAAAGACCGGCAGAGTGTATGGGGATCTCATTGCCCTGCTGACCGTGCTCAAAGGGCTGCCGCTTGCCTATAACAAGGACATGCAGGAGGATAAGGAGAGCGTCTTTGACGCATGCGACACCGTAAAAGCCTGCCTTGGCGTGTTCAACGGGATGATTGCCGGCATGCGCGCCATTCCGGAAAACATGCTGAATGCCGCCAAGAAGGGCTTTATCAACGCAACCGATGTAGCGGATTACCTGACCAAAAAGGGCGAGCCTTTCCGCAGCGCCTACAAAATTTCGGGGCAGCTGGTTGCCTACTGCATTGCGCACGGCAAGGTATTGGAAGATCTGGACCTTTCGGTTTACCGGACGTTCAGCCCCCTGTTTGACGAATCCGTATACGATGCAATCGACCTCTCGGTCTGTGTGGAAAAGCGCGTCAGTGAGGGTGGCACCTCGGTTTCGTCGGTCCAAAAGCAGATTGCACAGATGCGGGAGTTTCTGAAATCATGAAAAAAATATTTATTGACGGCAGCGCGGGTACAACCGGACTTCGGATTTTTGAACGTCTTTCCTCCCGCACCGATATTACGCTCCTGACCCTGCCGGAAGAGCTGCGCAAGGACACCGCTTCGCGCGCACGCGCGCTGAACGAAGCGGACATCGCCATCCTGTGCCTGCCCGATGCGGCGGCGCGGGAGGCGGTATCGCTGATTGAAAACCCGGATACAGTGGTGCTGGACACCTCTACCGCCCACCGCACCGCTCCCGGATGGGTCTATGGCTTTCCGGAGCTTTCCCCGGCGCATGCGGCAGCAATCCGCACGGCAAAGCGCATCGCCGTGCCGGGGTGCCACGCCAGCGGCTTTATCGCGCTGACCGCACCGTTGCGCGCCGCAGGGATCCTTCCCGCAGGGACTCTGCTTTCCTGCTTTTCCCTGACCGGGTACAGCGGCGGCGGCAAGAAGATGATTGCGGAATACGAAACGCAGCCGCAACCCGCGTCGCTGCACGCCCCGCGTCAGTATGCGCTTGGGCAATCGCACAAGCACCTGCCCGAAATGGCTGCCGTGAGCGGGCTCCCCGCCCCGGTGTTCTGCCCCGTGGTGGGTGATTTTTACAGCGGCATGCAGGTCACGGTCCCGCTGTTTGCGGCACAATGCGCGCCGGGGACCGCAAAAGAGACGGTCGCACAGCTTTACCGGGAGACCTACCGGGGACCGGTAGTCCGCTTCACCGAAACGCCGGACGAGGGCGGGTTCCTTTCCGCTGCTTCCCTTGCGGGAAAAGATTCCATGCGAATCAGCGTGAGCGGAAACGAAGAGCGGATGCTGCTGCTTGCGGTTTATGACAATCTCGGAAAAGGCGCGTCCGGTGCGGCGCTTGAATGCCTGAATATGATACTGGGGGCTGATCCCTGCGAGGGGCTTTGCCTGTAAGGAGGAAACATGAAAACAGTGGAAGGCGGCGTTTGCGCCGCAAAAGGATTTTTTGCCGCAGGCGTGCATTGCGGAATCCGGAAGAACAAAACCAAAAAGGACCTCGCGCTGATTTACAGTGAGACGAAAGCAACGGCAGCAGCGGTCTATACGACCAACCTGGTCAAAGGGGCACCGCTGGTTGTAACGAAGCAGCATCTGGCAAACGGCACGGCACAGGCGGTCATCTGCAACAGCGGCAATGCCAACACCTGCAACGCAAACGGCATTGAAATTGCGGAGGAGATGTGTTCCCTGCTGGCAGACAGGCTCGGCGTTGCCGCTGACGATGTGGTGGTTGCCTCCACCGGCGTCATCGGGCAGCCGCTTGACATTGCGCCCATCGCAGCCGGCATTCCGCAGCTGGTTGCCTCGCTCGGCAAGGATTCCGAATCCGCAGCGCAGGGCATCATGACAACCGACACCAAGCTCAAGGAGATTGCCGTGGAATTTCAGATCGGCGGCACGACCTGCCACCTCGGCGGGATTGCCAAAGGCTCCGGAATGATTCACCCGAACATGGCAACCATGCTGGTCTTCCTGACAACCGACTGCGCAATCAGCGCGAACATGCTGCAAAAGGCGCTCTCCTCCGATGTTGCGGAAACGTTCAACATGGTCAGCGTGGACGGCGATACCTCCACCAACGATATGGTCATCGTTCTTGCCAACGGCATGGCAGGCAACGCGGAAATCACCGCAGAGGGGGCAGATTTTGACGCCTTTATGCAGGCGCTCAACACGGTAACCGTTTACCTCTGCCGCCGCATTGCCGGAGACGGCGAAGGCGCCACCAAGCTCCTGGAATGCAAGGTCACCGGCGCCGCAACCCATCAGATTGCCAAGACCGTTGCCAAAAGCGTGATCTGCTCCTCCCTGACCAAGGCAGCCATGTTCGGCGCCGACGCCAACTGGGGGCGCGTGCTGTGCGCTATCGGGTACAGCGGCGCCGATGTGGACGTGACGAAAATCGATGTTGCCTTCCGCTCCCCGAAGGGCACCGTTGCGGTTTGCAAAAACGGCGCCGGTATCCCCTTCTCCGAAGAAAAAGCCAAAGAGATTCTCCTGGAGAGCGAGATTGAGATTCTGGTAGAGCTGAACGCCGGCGATGCCGCGTCCGCTGCCTGGGGATGCGACCTGACCTATGATTACGTGAAGATCAACGGCGACTACAGGACCTGATACGGGAGAACACATGGACATTACAAACGCAAAGCGGGCAGAGGTGCTGGTTCACGCTCTGCCGTATATTCAGGAATACACCGGAAAGATTGTTGTCGTCAAATACGGCGGCAATGCCATGATCAACGAGGAACTGAAGGACTCGGTCATGAAGGACATCGTTCTGCTCTCGCTGATCGGCGTCCGGGTGGTGCTGGTGCATGGCGGCGGTCCCGAAATCACAGACATGCTGAAGAAAATCGGAAAAGAAAGCGTCTTTGTGGACGGGCTGCGCGTTACCGACAAGGAAACCGCAGACATCGTGCAGATGGTCCTTGCGGGAAAGGTCAGCAAAAGCCTGGTCGCGCTGATTGAAAACAAGGGCGGCAACGCCATCGGGCTGTCCGGCATGGACGGGCACATGATTGAGGCAAAGGTCAAGGACCCGCGCCTCGGATATGTGGGCGAGATTACCAAGGTCAACGTGGCTCCGATTCTGGACGTCATTGACAAGGGCTACATTCCCGTCGTTTCCACGGTAGGGTGCGACCGGGAAGGAAACATTTACAACATCAACGCCGACACCGCAGCAGCAAAAATTGCGGGCGAGCTGGGCGCGGAAAGCCTGATTTCCATGACCGACATTGCAGGCATCCTGCGCGACAAAAACGACCCCGCAACCCTGATTCCCGTCATCCGCACAGCGGACGCACCGGAGCTGATTGCCAACGGCACCATCAGCGGCGGCATGATTCCGAAGGTGGAGTGCTGCATCAACGCCATCCGCTGGGGGGTCAACCGCGTGTTCATCATTGACGGGCGCATCCCGCACGCAATCCTGATTGAAATGCTGACCAATGAGGGCATCGGCACCATGTTTACGGGAGGGGTCCCTGCCCCGCTCTCGGAAGGAGAACAGTAATGCAATCGAATATCCAAGCTCTGGACAGCCAATATATCACCGGCACCTACCGCCGCTTTCCCGTGGTCCTCAAACACGGGAAAGGGTCGTTGGTGTATGACGAAAACGAAACAGAATATATCGACCTTTCCACCGGTATCGCGGTGAACACCTTCGGCTTTGCGGATGACGCATGGCAGGCGGCAGTCACCGCGCAGCTCGGCACGCTGCAGCACACCTCCAACCTGTATTACTCCGAGCCGTGTGCCGTGCTTGCCTCCATGCTTTGCGAAAAAACCGGCATGAGCAGGGTCTTTTTTTCCAATTCGGGGGCAGAAGCCAATGAATGTGCCATCAAGGTGGCGCGCAAGTACGCGCAGGAGAAAAAGGGAAAGGACCACTACCATATCATCACGCTGGTAAACAGCTTTCACGGGCGCACGATTACCACGCTGGCAGCCACCGGGCAGGAAGTCTTTCACCGGGATTTTACCCCGCTGACCGAAGGGTTCCACCATGTGGCAGCGGGCGACCTGGAGGGCGTGAGAAAGCTGCTGGACACCTACCCGACCGCCGCTGTGATGATTGAGATTGTGCAGGGCGAGGGCGGCGTGATTCCGCTGGACAAGACATTTGTGCAGGACCTAGCTACCCTCCTCCGCGCGCGAGACGTGCTGCTGATCTGCGACGAGGTGCAGATCGGGAACGGCAGAAGCGGCATGCTTTACGGCTACATGAACTACGGCATTCAGCCGGATATTTTCACCACCGCAAAAGGACTGGGCGGCGGGCTGCCGATCGGGGCTACCGTACTGGGCGAGCAGGTCAGGGACGTGCTGACGCCGGGCACGCACGGCTCCACCTTCGGGGGGAACCCGGTGTGCTGTGCCGGTGCCATTTCCATTCTCTCCCGCCTGAACGAAGAGGTCCTTGCGGGGGTACGGGAGCGCTCCGCTTACATCGTAAACGAATTGACCGGCGCCCCCGGCGTGCGCTCGGTAACCGGGCTTGGACTGATGCTCGGTGTGGAGACCGAACGCCCGGTGGCAGATGTCATTCGGGAATGCCGGGAGAGAGGCGTGCTGGTCATCAGCGCCAAAGAAAAGGTGCGGCTGCTGCCCGCGCTGAACATTCCGATGCCGCTGCTGGAACGGGCGGTACAAATTCTGAAAGAAGTCTGCGCTGGCGGACAGGAGGGCGTATGAACACATTCAAAGGCAAAGATTTTCTGAAGCTGCTGGACTTTACCCCCGAGGAAATCGGGGCATTACTGGATCTTTCGGCAGAGCTGAAAGCGCAAAAGAAAGCCGGCGTGGCGCACCGCCTGTGCGAGGGAAAGAACCTTGCCCTGATTTTTGAGAAGACCAGCACCCGCACGCGCTGCGCCTTTGAGGTTGCTGCAAGGGATCTCGGCATGGGCGTTACCTATCTCGATCCGACCGGCTCCCAGATCGGCAAAAAGGAAAGCATTGCCGACACCGCCCGCGTGCTGTCCGGAATGTTTGACGGCATCGAGTACCGCGGCTTTGGACAGAACATTGTGGAAGAGCTTGCAAAGTATGCCTCCGTGCCGGTCTTCAACGGGCTGACCGATGAATTTCACCCCACGCAGATTCTGGCGGATTTTCTCACCGTCCGCGAGCATTTCGGCAAGCTGAAGGACATCCGCTTTACCTACATGGGCGATGCCCGCTTCAACATGGGCAACTCCCTGATGGTCGGCTGCGCCAAGATGGGGCTGCACTTTACGGCTGGCGCGCCGAAAGGGTACTTCCAGGATCCCGCGCTGATTACCGAATGCGAAGCAATTGCCGAGGAGACCGGTGCCACCCTGCGCTTCTGTGAAGATCCTGCCGAAGCCGCGCGCGACGCACAGGTGATTTACACCGATGTATGGGTCTCCATGGGCGAACCGGATGCGGTTTGGAAAGAGCGCATCGCAGCACTTTCCCCGTATCAGGTGAACGAGGCGCTGATGCAAAACGCCGCGCCGGACGCCATTTTCATGCATTGCCTGCCCGCTTACCATGACAAGAACACGACAATCGGCAAGGAGAAATGCGAAACGTTCGGCAGAGACGCCATGGAAGTAAGCAACGGGGTGTTTGAGGGTCCGCAGTCGGTCGTATTTGAAGAAGCGGAGAACCGGATGCACACCATCAAAGCCGTGCTTGCTGCCATGATCGGGGGCGCCGGGGCATGAAGCGCTACCTTGTCTTTGCCGACGGCGAGGTGATGGAAGGAGTAGCCTTCGGCGCCGCGCACGCCGCTGTGGGCGAGTTGGTGTTCACCACCGGCATGGGCGGCTATATCGAGACCCTGACCGACCCCAGCTACGCAGGGCAGATCATTCTGCAAACCTTCCCGATGATCGGCAATTACGGAGTCATCCCCGAAGATTTTGAGGGCAAAAGCGCCGCATGCGGATACGTGGTGCGGGAATGGTGCGAGCATCCCTCCAACTTCCGCTGTGAAATGACGCTGGATGCTTACCTGAAGCAGGCAGGCATCCCCGGCATTTGCGGAGTGGACACGCGGGCGATTACCAAAAAGATTCGGGAAGAGGGCGTGATGAACGCGATGATTTCCGACACAACAGACGTGGACCTTGCCGAAATTGCGGCGTACCGCGTGCGCAACGCCGTGGCTGCGGTCTCCTGCAAGGAAGCCTACACCGTCTCCCCCGAGACGCCTTCGCACCGCGTGGTGCTGCTGGACTACGGCACCAAACAGAATATCATCCGGGAACTGGTGAAGCGCGGCTGCGCCGTGCAGGTCCTCCCCCACACCGCCACGGCGAAAGAGATTCTTGCCCTTGCGCCGGACGGCGTGATGCTCTCCAACGGTCCCGGCGACCCCGCCGACAACCAAGCGGAGATTGCAACGCTGGCAGCGCTTGCCGGCAAGGTGCCGATCTTCGGCATTTGCCTGGGGCATCAGCTTCTGGCGCTGGCGCTCGGCGGCAGGACCGAAAAGCTGAAATACGGGCACCGCGGGGTCAACCAGCCGGTAACCGACCTAGTCACCGGCAGGACCTACATGACCAGCCAGAACCATGGCTATGCCGTGGTTGCCGACAGCATTCCCGGCATCGGCTCCGTGCGGTTCCGCAACGCCAATGACGGCACGTGCGAAGGGGTGGATTACCCCACTCTGCGCGCCTTTTCGGTGCAGTTTCACCCGGAGGCGCACGCGGGTCCCCTTGACACCGCATTTTTGTTTGACCGCTTGATCGGGATGATGGAGGAAAGATAACATGCCGCTTTGCAAAGAAATCAAAAAAGTTCTGGTCATCGGCTCCGGCCCCATTGTCATCGGTCAGGCGGCTGAGTTTGACTACGCAGGCGCGCAGGCGTGCCGCGTGCTGAAGGAAGCGGGGGTCAACGTGGTGTTGGTCAACTCCAACCCTGCCACCATCATGACCGACAAGGCGCTTGCGGACGAAATCTATCTGGAACCGCTGAATGTCGAAACGCTCCGGCGTATCATCCTCAAGGAACAGCCGGACAGCCTGCTTGCAGGGCTGGGCGGGCAGACCGGGCTCACGCTTGCCATGCAGCTTTCCAAAGACGGATTCCTGCAGGAGCACGGCGTGCGTCTGCTCGGAACCGATGCCGCAGCGATTGACTGCGCGGAAGACCGGGAGCTGTTCAAGGAAGCCATGGAGAAGATCGGGCAGCCGACCGTCCCCTCGGACATTGCGCATACCGTAACGGCAGCGCTGGAGGTAGCGGAGCGAATCGGCTACCCCGTCATCGTGCGCCCGGCGTTCACCCTCGGCGGGGCGGGCGGCGGCGTAGCGGACAATCCCGAAGAGCTGGCAGAGATTGCAAAAACCGGGCTGGACGCCTCCCCCATCTCGCAGATTCTGGTGGAGCGGTATATTTACGGCTGGAAAGAGATTGAATTTGAGACCATGCGGGATGCGCGCGGCAACGTGATTGCCGTTTGCAGCATGGAGAATGTGGACCCGGTCGGCGTACACACCGGAGACAGCATTGTCGTGGCACCGGCGCTCACCCTTTCGGACCGGGAGCTGCAGATGCTGCGCAGCGCCTCGCTTGAAATCATTTCCTCCCTTGGAATTGTCGGCGGCTGCAACTGCCAGTTCGCCCTGAACCCGGATTCCTTTGAATACGCGGTCATCGAGGTCAACCCGCGCGTTTCGCGTTCTTCTGCGCTTGCCAGCAAGGCAACCGGATACCCGATTGCCAAAATCACCACCAAAATCGCCCTCGGCTACACCCTCGATGAAATTCGCAATGACATCACGGGCAAGACCTGTGCCTGCTTTGAGCCGGCGCTGGACTATATGGTGGTCAAATTTCCCAAATGGCCCTTTGACAAGTTCGCAGGCATCAGCCGGAAACTCGGCACCCAGATGAAAGCCACCGGCGAGGTCATGGCGATCGGCTCCAACTTTGAGGCGGCGCTGATGAAAGCGGTGCGCGGAGCAGAGATTTCGCTGGACACCCTGAATGCCGCCCCTGTGGACGGCCGCGATGTGGAGGACCGCCTTGCCGACCGGGACGACCACCGGATTTTCACGGTGTTTGAAGCGCTGAAGCGCGGCGTCACTCCGCAAAGAATTCACGAGATCACCCGCATCGACCTCTTCTTTATTTACAAGCTGCAGCATCTGGCTGAGCTGGAAAAGGAGCTGGCAGCCGGGCTCTCCCCTGCTCTTTACGAAACCGCAAAAAAACTGGGGTATCCCGATTCTGCCATCCGGCGGATTGCAGGTGTCACGGAGCTCCCGCATGTTGCGGCATCCTACAAAATGGTGGACACCTGCGGCGCGGAATTCTCCGCTGCGACCCCGTATTTTTACTCCACCTACGACCGCATATGCGAGGCGCGGGAGCTGACACGCTCCGGCAAGCCCTGCGTAATGGTGCTCGGGTCCGGTCCGATCCGGATCGGGCAGGGAATCGAATTTGATTATTCCTCGGTGCATTGCGTCTGGACGCTGAAAAAGCTCGGCTACGATGTGGTAATCGTCAACAACAACCCGGAAACCGTCTCCACGGACTACGACACGGCAGACCGGCTGTACTTCGAGCCGCTCTGCGCGGAGGATGTGATGAACATCATCGAGGTCGAAAAGCCTGTCGGCGTTGTGGTGGCATTCGGCGGGCAGACCGCCATCCGCCTGACCGGATTCCTGGACCGCCACGGCATTCCGATTCTCGGCACCTCCGCAGAGGGAATCGACATTGCGGAGGACCGGGAACGGTTTGACGCCCTCTTGGAGAAATACGGCATCAAGCGCCCCCAGGGCTGCGGCGTGCTGACCGAGGAAGAAGCCGCTGCGGCTGCAAAACGCCTCGGCTACCCGGTGCTGCTGCGTCCCTCCTATGTCATCGGCGGGCAGAACATGACCATCGTGCATGACGAGGAGCACCTGCGGCGCTACATGCGGCGAATCCTGACGGGCGGCATTGAGAACCCCGTGCTGGTAGACAAATACATGATGGGCTCCGAGCTGGAAGTGGACGTGATCTCCGACGGCAAGGACGTGCTGATTCCGGGCGTCATGCAGCACATCGAACGGGCAGGCGTACACAGCGGCGACTCCATTGCCGTTTACCCGCCCTACAACATCAGCGACATCATGATGCAGCGCATCATCGAATGCTCCGAAAAGCTGGCGCTCTCGCTTGGCACCAAGGGGCTGGTGAACATCCAGTACCTGATCTGGCAGAACGAACTTTACGTAATCGAAGTGAACCCCCGCGCTTCCCGCACGGTCCCCTATATCAGCAAAGTTACCGGCGTCCCGATGGTGGATCTTGCCACGCGGGTCATGACCGGAACCGCCGTAAAGGACCTGGGCTTCGGAACGGGACTTTGCAAGACACCGCCCTATTTTGCCGTCAAGGTGCCGGTCTTCTCGTTTGAAAAGCTGACCGATGCCAATTCCTACTTAGGGCCGGAAATGAAATCCACCGGTGAGGTCCTTGGCATCGGAAGAACGCTGAACGAAGCGCTGTTCAAGGGGTTGACCGCAGCAGGGCTATCCCCTGCGGCACCGGCTCCCGGAAAAGAGACCGGTGTGCTCCTCAGCGTAGAGGAACACGACCGCACGGAGGTGCTTGCCCTTGCGGAAAAGCTGGAAATGCTCGGAATGCGCCTGTTTGCCACGCCGGACACCGCTGTGGCAATTGGAGCGCTCGGCATCGATGTGACCGTCATTCCCTCCATTGCCGAAGGCGACGGCGTTTTCCGGCTGCTGGACAGCGGAAAAATCGGCTACATCGTTTATACCGGTGCGGCATATGACTCCACGGTTGACCTTTATGTCAAGCTGCACCGCCGCGCCATGCAGGCAGGGGTCCCCTGCTTCACCTCGCTTGACACCGCAAACGCGATGGCAGACATCATTGCGGCGGGCTACCGGTGCGACAACACGGAGCTGGTGGACATCAACCATATGCGCACCGAACGCGCGCAGCTGCGGTTTGCCAAAATGGAGGCAACCGGAGACGACTACATCTTTGTGGAGAATTTTGACGGCAGCATCACCTGCCCGGAATCGCTGAGTATCACGCTCTGCAACCGGCATTACGGCATCGGCGCCTACGGGCTGGTGCTCCTGGAAAAAAGCCGGGTTGCGGATTGCAGGATGCGGGTCTTCAACCGGGACGGCAGCCGCGGGCAGGTTGCCGGAAACAGCCTGCGCAACGTCGGAAAATACCTGCATGACACGGGATATGTTTCGGGCGACACGGTTTGCGTGGAGACCGACGGCGGCGTCCACCAACTGAAGCTCTATCTGACCGACGGGGCGGTTTCCTCCGTCACCGTTGACATGGGGCGCGCGGTGCTGACCCCTGCGGCGCTGCCCTGCACCTTCCCCGGAGAAAAAGCGGTCAACGTGCCGCTGACGGTCCTGGGGCAGGAATACCGCGTGACCTGCGTTTCCATGGGCAACCCGCATTGCGTCACCTTCTGTGACCGCATCGACACACTTCCCCTGCGGGAATTGGGTCCCGCATTTGAAAACGCGCCGGAATTTCCGGAACGGGTCAACACCGAATTTGTGCGGGTCGTCAATCCCGTCACGCTGAAAATGCGCGTGTTCGAGCGCGGCAACGGCGAGACCTATGCCTGCGGCAGCGGCGCGTGTGCGGCGGTGGTTGCGGCGGTGGAAAACGGGTATTGCGAAAAGGACCGCGACATTACGGTCAAGGTCCGGGGCGGGAACCTGATTGTCCGCTATACGGATGCGGGCGTGACCCTGACGGGCGACACCAAGCTGATTTTCACCGGCGAGGTCCTGTACTGATTCCGGCACACTTGCCGGGCAAGCCCAACCGAAAAAAGCGTCCATGCCAAGGTATGGACGCTTTTTGTTTCCTATTTCCGTTGCCCTCCGTCAAAACAGCGCCCCCGGGAATCTTCCCGGGAGCGCTGTTTTGCTTTGTATTGGCTCTCCGACAGATCAGGCTTCCTTAGCGGTTGCTTCTGCCGTAACAGTTGCAACGCCGTCGGTCACCTTGACCGTGTAGGTGTAGTCGTTGGTTGCCTTGAGTGTGTAAACACCGGTCTCGGCATCATACGTGCATTCCGCAATCAGAATGGAGTTGTATGCCGGCTTTCCGTCCACATCCTTGGAGGCTCTCTGTGCCATCAGAAGCACCTTGTTCTCGGGGAGAATGTCCACATAGTAGCCCTCATCCGCCGTATAAACCGTTGTTGCCTCGGTCTTTGTGACCGTTGCACTCTCGTATACCGGCAGCGGCTGATTCTTTGCGTCTTCCTCTCCGCCGATGATCTCGGAGCTCTTTTCCTTCAGATCCAGCTGATAGTAGGCAGTGGAGATGATCTTTCCGTTTTCGTCCTTCTCCCGAACGACATAGTACAGCTTGCCGTCATTGAGCATAACGTTGTCGGTAGTCAAAGCCACACCGTCCTTGGAAAGCCCAAAGGAGAAGTATGCACCTGTGGAAATGTTCATATCCGATGCAATCACGCGGGAAACCGTTACCTGATAACCATCGTTTGCGTTCACCGTCTCCTCGCGGAGCAGCGCGTAAACGCTGTAGCCGTAGGTCTGGAACACGGAGAATGCGCGGCGGGTCAAAATGATGGTATACTTGTAGTTGTCCTTTCCCGTAAAGGTTGCGCTGTAATAGTTGTTGCCAAGCGAAACCAACTCCGCATGATCCACAGTGGTAATCATCGTTCCGTCGCTTTCCAGATACTTGGAATTCTCCCCGAAGGTTGCGTTGAGGTAGCTGGAGGTCACCTTACCGTCCTCGCCGTACTCGGTGCAGAGCGTGACGGTTCCGTAGGTGTTGGGGAACTGACTTGCGGCACTGGAGCCCATCATCTGGTAGATGTAGTAGAGATAATAGAGGTAGTTGTACGAAGGCATGGTCATCACATAGGACAACCCTGTCACTTCATAAGTGCTCTGCGAGTCGCTTCCGACACCTGTTCCCTGATAGCTGATGGTAATGTCAAAGCGGAAATAACCAATGGTAAGGTAGGTTTCCGTCTTTCCGTCCGTTATCGTTCTGACGACCGTGCAGGAGTAGTTCGTTCCGTTGATGACAACCGTACCCGAAACGGAGAATTCGTCACTGCCGGAAGGCGCAAAGGTCAGCTTTTCAATCGGTGCGTACAACTCTTTCTGGGAATCCACCAACACAGGATACAGCCCCTTAGTCGCTTCCGCACGGACAAAGCTGATGGCAAATCCGTCGTTCTTGTAATAGGTCTTGCCATTGTACTCCTTGATATCGGAAAGCGTTCCGAAGTTCTCCACAACGTAGCCGTAGCGGTTCTTGTTCGTAGCGTTCTCATCCAGGTGGTAGAGCGTGACGTTGTTATTGTCGTCAACCGTGTAGTAGTATCTGACGTTGTTGTTGAAAATTGCAAATCCGTACTGGGAGAACAGCAGAGATCCCAACTCCTTGGTGTAATACGCAATGGACGTATAGGAGCGCGGAGTTGCAGTTCCGTTTTCCGCATCGTAGACATAAATGAACGCATCCGATGCGGCATCGTTGACGTAGTAGAGCAATGTTTCGGTGATCAGCGAGTAAGTACCGGATTCCATCGCTCCGTCCTTCAGATACTTGGTGGCAGTTCCGTCACTGTTCAGCCGGAGTACCGACCAATCATCTTCATTGACGTAGGTGTGAATAACCTCCTCGTGAAGCACGTGAATCGCATTGAAAACGTTGCTTCCCGACTTCATGGCACCGACCTTGCAATTGAGCGTAGTCTCAGCAGCGCCGTTCTTGTAGGTCAGAAGGATGTAACCGTCCTTCAGCGTGTAGGTTGCCTTTTCGTCGATGTTGACGACTTTGCTCTCGGTTTCGCCCGATTCGATTCTGAACACGGTTGCGCCGCCGAGACCGTCAAGCGTTACATAGATGCCCTGGAACACCTGATTGTCCACAATCAGATAGGTCTTTCCGTACTCTTCGCTCCGCAAGTAGCAGGAGCCGTCCTTCAGAAGGAAGTTATACGTTCCGTCGGAAGCGGTAATCTGCACGTTGTCGCCGTTCTTCTGATACATCCCGATGACATCTCTGCCTGCATCATCGGTGTAGGTTGCGGCAAAGCCGAAGCCGTCCAGCATCAGGATTCCGTTTTTGGTGTTTGCGGAGGTAAAGGTTCCGGCATAATCCTTGTCGTAAAGGAACATATAATTTTTGCCGGACATGGTGCGCGCCAGCATCTCAAACTGAACCGCCGGCTCGTTGGTACCCTCCTTCTTCTCGTCGGAAACGAAGGAGTAAATCGGGAACCCGGTCAAAGAGGTTCTGCCGGTGTTCGTCAGCGTGCCCATATAAGACTTGACCGTTTTCGTTTCGCCGTCAACCGTAACAACATTGTAGGTAACGCCTTTTCTCGGGTCAACGATCAGATACAGCTGACGGTTGATCGTTCCGTCCTTTTCCACAACGTAGTAGATCACTGTGGTCGTGGTGTACACGACAAAGCTCTTGTCCTCGTCGTTCAGATCAAAATACAGTGTACGGTCTGCGAATGCAACGGTTGCAAGCCCATCCTCCACCGAGCAGGTGCCGAGGGTCTTCTTGCCGTTGACTTCATACAGTGCCAGGCCCGCAACAATGGTCAGCTTCGAGCCGTCCTCGCCGGTGTAGGTGACGGTATTGTCAACCGTTTCAACCTCATCGGTATAGGTCAGCCAGAAATGGATGCTGTAGGAGGTTGCGGTCGAATCCAGCATCAGGACGCAGGATTTCACCTTGGAGAAATCGATCGGGGTGTTGAACACCTCAACGCCCTCCGGCAGTGCAATGTGCTGAGTCAGGGTAAAGGTGTAGGTTCCGGTTGCGCTGTCGTAAGTCATGGTACCGATTGCAATCTTGTGGAACTCCTTGCTCTGGTTGTAACCGTACACCGTCACAGTGGTGAAGTCCTCGCCGTCAAAGACGAAGAGCGGTGCATAGTAGGTCCCCTTCGAATCCTTGTAATAGAACTCCGCATAGATAGCAGACAGCACTTCAACCGTGGTAACCTGCTCCTTCTTGGTGTCGCCGTCCGGGTTGGTGGGGTCCACCAGGACATCCTTGGTCGTAACGGTGATCATGAAGTTGTGCAGAACGCCGTCCGCATCCGTAAAGGACAGGATTGTGCCGCCCAAAGCAGAGGTCCTGGTCGAGAAGAAGCCGGAGACGGTCTTGCCATTCTTGGTGTAGGTCGCGGTACGCATGCCGTCCAGCGTCAGCACGGAGCCGTCTGCCAGCGTGTAGCTGACATCGATGGAGGCATTGTAAATCATATACCCGAGCTTGCCGTCAATCTCCATCAGACGGAGCACGCCAGCCACCGAGCCCTGCGAATCCATCAGCGTGATGGTCCGGTTCTCAACATCGTAGGTGTAGTAGAAGGAAGCGGTCGAGCTGCCCTGATTGTAGGAAGCCACGCCAAAGCCGTTGAGCGTCAGATCCCCAACGGGATTTCCGTTGGTATCGGTGTTGACAACAATCTTGTTGTCGCTGACGGTGAAGCAAAGAATCTGTCCAAGGGCAATTTCGCTCTCGTTCCGAATCTGGAATGCCAGTCTTCTCTGGCTGTCAACCGTAATGTTGCCGAGCACGAAGGTGATCTTCTGTCCCTTCATCTCGCCCTCGGTGAAGACAGCCACCATGTAGCCGTTCTCGTCAAAGTAGAACTCGCCCTTGGAGTCGGAAGTCACCGTATCCGATTCGTTCTTCTTAATCGAGAAGGTGATGCCGTTTGCCCGGTCAAGATAGATCTTAATCAGCTCGTTCAGCCCCTTCCCAGCGCCCATTTCATAGAGCGTTGCAGCCACTTCCTCGCGGGAAATGTCGCAGAACAGGAAGGTCTCGCCGTCGGAGTTCAGTCTGCCCTCCGGGAAATCCATGCTGGCATCCGGGAACAGAATCACGTTCTTGTTCAGGATACCCTTGAAATAAATATCTGCGCGGCACAGATAGACGGTATTTTTCTCTGCCTTGGAGACGTACAGAATGTCGCTGCCGCCGAAGAGGTCGGTGTAACCCTTGCTCCAGACTGCATACAGCGTCACATCGCCATCTGCCGTCAGCTCTTCCACAGAAGGAGTGGTCCCGTTATAGAGATGTCCGTCCATCAGATGGGAGGAATACTTGATCTCGCCGTCTGCGGTCAGTGCCCAGCCTTCCAGGAAGTACCCGTCCATCTCAAAGGTGACAAAGGGCAGTGCCGTTTTGACCCCGTAGATCAGACGCTCGGTCTTTCTCTGCTCGCCGGAACCGTCCGGATAGTTGGAAACGAAGGTCAGCGAGTAGGTATTCCGGTTGAGGTAGAGCCGGAAGACGTTCTTGGTGATATCATCCGAAATGACCAGCTTGGAAACGCTGTCATTCGTGTCGGTCACAGTGTAGCCGGTGATCTCCGCAGAAGCGGTAAACTCCTCGCCGACATAGGCGTAATCCTCCCGCACCTCGGAAGATTCCGTATAGCCGTCCAGCGTTTCTTTTTGCAGGAACACATGGATATAATACTTGGTCATGTATTTTGCAACCAGCGTCATATCCGTGGTCCCCATCACGGCATCTGCATCCAGCTCCTCGCCGGCAAGCAGCCACATGCCGAACCGGCTGTTTTCCTTGGTCGGAATCAGCGAAGCAAGCTTATCGGCGAGCTTTTCGCCTGCCTTCAGCTGCAGCGTTGTGGTGGAAATGGTACCGCCGTTGGGATCCAGCGTCAGGGTGTAGAGCTTTTCCCACTTGGCGTAAACCGTCATCTCCGCATCCGGCTTGACCGAAGTGACCGCGTCTCCGCTGAGGTCCTCGTTCAGATACCAGCCGGAGAACGCATAGCCGCTCCGGGTGGGCGTCGGAAGCGTATAGGATTGATCCTTTTCAACCGACTTTACCTCTGCCTCGCTACCGTCGTTGGCAACCAGCGTCAGTTTGATCTGTCCCCCCGATGTCGGTTCCTTCGGTGTGTCCTTGCACGCCGCCATCAGTCCCAGGGTCAGAACAACAGCGAGCAGCAACAGAAAAACACGAAATTTTTTCATAGCACTCCTCTTTACTTTCTTTCTTGAAAGCGTTTGTTTGCACTTTTGATTTGTTACGGTTTGATTTTACGGACGGAAGATCCGGATACAGCGTGAAAGCCGCGCTGCCCGGATCTTTTTGTCATTCCGCTGCGGTCCAGACTGCCGCGAGATGCGTTCCTGCCGGCATTTCGGAAATCTGTTTCGTCTCAATCTGCGTTCCGTCCTCGCGGCGCCAGCCTGCAAAGATGTAGCCCTCGCGCACAGGGTCCGCAATCGGCGTAATCTCGTCGGACAGATAGGTTCCGTTCTTCACCGTTCCCTCTCCGGTTGTAAGGGAGACCGCGTAGGTCCCGTCCTCGGAGAGCCGAACGCCGGACACCACCGGGCGGTTGGAGGAATTCCAACGCAGGTTCCATGCTGCGGTGTCCGCGCCTTCCTCGATGTAGAAGGTTGCGTTGCTGCAGCCGTAGAATACGTTTCCGGCGATCTCTGTGACTTCCTTCGGAATCACCACAGAGGTGAGCGAAGTCAGCCCCTTGAATGCGTACTTTCCGATCTTTCTCAGCGTATCGGGCAATACCAACGCCCCGATTGCGCTGTCATTGTAGAATGCAAAGTCTCCGATGGATTCCAGCGAGTTGCCAAGCGTCAGGATTGTCATGGCAGAACACTTATAAAATGCGCTGTTGCCGACGGTCCGGACCGAATCGGGCAGAAAGACTGCCGTCAGTCCCACGCATTTGTAAAACGCCTTTTCCCCGATCGAGGTCACGCCGGAACCGAGGTTCAGCGTTTCGAGCGCGGAACAGTTTGCAAATGCATGCTCCGGAATTGCCGTCACCGTATCCGGGAGGGCAATCGCGGCCAGTGCCGAGCAGTTCTTGAAAGAATATCTGCCAAGCTCGGTCAGATTGTCGCCGAAGGTGACCGTTTCCAGGTTGGAGCAGTTATAGAAAGCAAAATCTCCGATGGAGGTAAACACTGCGGAGTCCGAAAAATCAAACGATTTCAGGTTGGAACAACCGTAGAAGGACGATCTGCCAACCGACCGCAGCATCGTTGGAACAGAGACACGGAACAGGGATTTGCACTTGTAAAAGGTAAAAGCCTCGATGGTCTCCAGCTTGGGATTCAGGCTGACCGTTTCAAGAGACGTGCATTCGTAGAACGCCGCCGTGCCGATGTAGGCACATTTGCTCAGGTTCTTCAGGGATGTCAGCGAGTCGCACTGGAAGAATGCATTGTCCGCAATGCCGACAACGCTGTCCTTCAGCTCCGCTGCGCCGAGCTTTGCATTCTCCGCAAAGCCAACGACCCAGTTTCCGGCATAAATGATATTGTCCTCCGGCTTTCCCCAGAGCATCGTCTTCATGAACGCATACGCGCCGATGTGCCTGACCGACTGCGGAATGATGCTGTTGCCGTCCAACGCGTTATTGTCCAGCGTGGAGCAGCCGTAGAACGCATACGCGCCAATATCCCGAAGCGAGCGGTTCAGCACCAGCACATAAAGCCCGGTGCAATTGGCAAACGCGCCGTCCTGCAGCACTTCCAGGTTTTTGCCGGCTTCAAACCGGACCAGCGTTTCAATGCCCGCAAAGGCATAGCGTCCGACGGTCTGAACCGAATCCGGCAGCTGCACCGACTCCAGTGCCGGTGCCTGGTAAAAGCAGTTGTCAATGATTCCGACGGTCCCCTGCTTCAGGTCGACCTTGGTAACGGTCTTATGGAGTTCCTGATTCTTGACCGCAACCAGCCAACCGTCCACATAAACGAAGTCCGTCTCTTCATTGATATAAATCTTGGTTGCGTTGAACGCCTGCGAACCCACGTGACGGACCGCAGCGGGGATGTTCACCTGTTCGAGCGTCTCGCAACGGTAAAAGCAGCGGGTGCCGATGTCGGTCACGGATTCGGGAAGGGTAATTCCCTGCAGGGCAGGAGCCGCCGCAAAGCAGGTGTCTCCGAGCGTTTCCAGCGCGCTCCCCTCGGCAAACGTCACCGTCCGGAGTTTCGGAAGGTCGTAGAAAGCGGAATTTCCGATGGAAACGACGCCCTTTCCGATAACCGCTTCGGTCAGCTCACTTGCAGTCGTAAACGCGCTCTCGCCGATGGTTACCACGCTGTCCGGAATCCGGATGCCGGTCAGGGCAGCGCCGTTGAAAGCACTCTCCCCGATGCTCCGGACGTTCTCGCCGATGGTGATTTCCGTAAGGGAGCGGCAATAGGCGAAGCAATACGCCGGTATCGCGGTCACGCCCGACGGAATGTTGACCGTTTTCAGTTCCCGGCAGCCCTGAAAAGCGGAATCTCCGATGGAGGTCACGCCGTTCGGAATGGTAACGGATTCCAGCGCCGAGCAGTTGTAAAATGCACTTTCCGCAATGGTGCGGATGTTTTCACCGAGGATGAGCTCTTTCACATTCCGGTTTCCCTTGAATGCGTTTTCGCCGATCTCGGTCACCGGTTTGCCGCGGTACGTCGCTTCAATCGTGACGGTTCCGGAGGCGCTGCCGCCCCGCTTGATGCGGTATTCGGTGTTTCCGTTGAAAAGCTCGTAGACGCAGCCGGTCTCATAGTCTCTGTGGAAATACAGAGCCTCGGACCAATCGGATGTCTGGTCGTTCTGCGCGCCGCCGGTTGCCCGGACGCGAATCTCATAGTCTCCGACCTCCAGATCCGAAAGAGAATAGGTGGTCTTACGGGTGGTCTTGCTGAGGACCTCTTTCCCTTCCTCGTTTTTCACTTCCACGAGATAGGAACGCGCAAGGTCCACAGCTTCCCAGGAAAGCTGGTTGTCAATGTCAATTTCCAGCGACTGCGGGGTCTCCAGCCCGGCTGACGTCTTGCAGGATGCCAGCCCCAGAAGCAGGAGGAGCGCCGCAACCGGAAGAAACAATTTCAGAAACCGTCTCACGAGGGGGTTCCTCCTTTCTGATTGTTCCGTTTGTCCCGGTAATACCGAACGATTTCGTGCGGCCATTTGAACTTGAACTTACGCACCGCCACATCGATCAGGAACAGCACCAATGCAAGAATCATGAACAAATAGCGGGGGTCAAACGATTTCGAAATGGAGGTCACGAAGTTGGCGAAGACCTCAAACGGGTCCTCGTTGTCTGCAATCAGGTTTCCGTTGGCGGCTCCGGCAAGGTTTCCGAGATTCTCTGCCAGCGTCAGATCGGTGATTTCCTGATTGTTGTCGTATTCCTCCGAATAGGAGAAGGTCCGGTAGGTCTGGTATTCGGCAAGGACCTTTCCGTCCGCATCCACTTTCTTGAGGGTCAGCTGATAGACGCCGCTCCCCTTGATGACAAATTTGCAACGGCTGTAGTTACTGGAAGCGTCCAAAGCGGAGGTGATGTAGCAATCCAGATCGGACAGACGGGTTCCGTCTGCGGCAACCGTCACGCTTCCCAGCGGAACCGGCGTTGCACCCGGATCGGTCAGATTCAGAAGCTCGCCCGTGAGGTACTCGCCCTCACCCAGATCGGTAAAGATGCTGAGGCTGTTGGTGTAGTTATCCTGCTTCACCGTAACGGAAATCTCGTTTTCCCGAACGGATTCGGTCGGCATCAGCGCCGAGATGACATTGAGAATGAATGTCTCGCCCGATCCGTCTCCCGACAGGAAATCGGAGGACCACACGCCGTTGAGATCACACATGAAGCTTCCGACCATTCCCTTTCCGAAGCGCCATTGCGCGTAAATCGGAACGTCATAGTCGCCAATCAGCAACAGTTCCGCGCCGGATTTGACCCGGACACCGAAGAATCCGTCCAACGATGCCGTCATTCTGGCGGTCGTCTTTCCTTCCTCCGTCTCCGTAAAGGAAATTCCGGAGAAAATGGAGGAAAGCGTGTCAGTCGCAGTAGGATAGAACTTTTCGTAGTTGACTTCCTTGATTTCAGGAGCGTTCAGCTCTTCCCGCATCCGGGCAGAGGTCTCTTTTGCATCGGTGAACGCCTGAAGCCGCCCGCCGCCGAGGTCACAGATGTTCTTCATCTTTTTCCCGGCGTCCTCGGTTTCTTTCAGACCGATTCCGACAACCGAATATGTAATCCCGTTGTTCTCGTGGTACTGCTTGACGTAGGGCAGGTAATCCTCTTCCTTGTCTCCCGGCATACCGTCGGTGACGATGATGACGTGACGTCTTGCAACATTGACGGAAAGGAGTGCGCGGCTGGCACGCTCAATGGAAGACGCAAACTTGGTTCCGCCCGTTGCGCCGAGTTCTCTTGCATTGTTGATCGCTTCCAGAATCTTGGACTCCTGTGTACGGGGGGTCAGCGGCAGAAGCGTATCGTAATCGTTATCCAACGTCATCAGTCCGATGTAGTCTCTTGCCGTCAAGGCATTCAGGCAGGATACAGCACCCGTCAGAGCGAGGTCGTACTTGCTTCCGCCCGTCGTGTCATCCACCGAAGACATCGAGCCGGAACGGTCAACGATAATCATGACAGCAACCG
>ERZ1673741.807-NODE-807-length-30303-cov-9.748876_pt1 | contig 30303 bp, 23 predicted proteins | sample MGYA00580209_ERZ1673741 | MGnify/ENA primary metagenome ERZ1673741 (study PRJEB41218, sample SAMN15661754) | gut metagenome | host: Homo sapiens | place: Canada: London | collected 2015-08-20/2019-03-30 | study: EMG produced TPA metagenomics assembly of... | reverse complement strand
TGCGCCCCCGTGCTCGAGTTCTTCCGCCGCGGCATCCCCGTGTGCATGGGCACCGACGCCTACACCCACGATATGCTCGAGAGCCTTAAGGTCTTCCTGATCATTCAGCGCCACAACGCCGCTATGCCCAACGTGGGCTGGTGCGAGGCCATGACCATGCTGTTCGAGAACAACGCCAAGATGGCCAGCAAGTATTTCGATCGCAAGCTCGGTGTGCTCGAGGCCGGCGCTGCCGCCGACGTCATCGTCATGGACTACAAGCCCTTTACGCCGCTGAGCGAGGAGAACATCGACGGTCACATGCTCTTTGGCATGATGGGCAAAAACTGCCGTACCACCATCATCAACGGCCGCGTCCTGTACAAGGACCGCGAGTTCGTTGGCATTGATGAGGACAAGATCAACGCGTGGACCATGGCTGAGTCCAAGAAGCTCTGGAGCACGCTCAACGATCGCGCCTACTAATTACAAGTAGATTCACGCGCGTCGGATGTTTCGCCGCATCCGACGCGCGTATAGGCGACCTCCGCGGGGTTGCCGGCGCTGTGCTAGCGCTACACCGTATTTGCGCCCGCCGCGCGGTCTCGCCGGGCGTTACAGAGAGGAGCTCACTATGAGCGACATCATGAGGCCGATCCCGTTTTCGCAGCTGATGAACTGGATCATCGAGGAGCACAAGACTCAGGGCGCCGTCTTTGGCGTGCGTAAGATGGTCACGGCCAACCAGGAGGGCGCGCTTCCCATTTTTGACGAGCGCATCGAGACTCCGTTTGGCCCGGCCGCCGGTCCCAATACGCAGCTGGCCCAGAACATCGTGGCCTCTTATGTGGCCGGTTCCCGCTTCTTTGAGCTCAAGACCGTTCAGGTTATGGACGGCGAGGAGCTCTCCAAGTGTGTGAACAAGCCCTGCATCGTGGCGCAGGACGAGTGCTACAACTGCGAGTGGTCGACCGAGCTCGAGGTTCCGCAGGCTTTTGCCGAGTACGTGAAGGCATGGTTCGCCTGCCACCTCATCGCTCGCGAGTACGGTCTGGGCAGCCCGGACGGCTTTGTCTTTAACATGTCCGTGGGCTATGACCTCGAGGGCATCAAGAGCCCCAAGGTCGACGCCTACATCGAGGGCATGAAGGACGCCAGCGGCTCTGACGTCTGGAATGAGTGCCGCGCATGGGCGCTTGCCAACCTGGACAAGTTTGAGCATGTCGACGCCGCATTTGTCGAATCCATCCCGGCACGCGTCTCCAACTCCATCACCGAGTCTACCCTGCACGGCTGCCCGCCGGCGGAGATCGAGCGCATCGCGACCTATCTGATCGCCGAGAAGGGCCTCAACACCTACATCAAGTGCAACCCCACGCTGCTGGGCTATGAGTTTGCCCGCCAGCGTCTGAACGAGCTGGGCTTTGACTACATCGTCTTCGATGACACGCACTTCCGCGAGGACTTACAGTGGGTCGACGCCGTGCCCATGTTCGAGCGCCTGATTGCCCTGTGCGCCGAGCGCGGCCTGGAGTTTGGCGTCAAGCTGACCAACACGTTCCCCGTCGACGTGACGAGAAACGAGCTGCCCTCCACCGAGATGTACATGTCCGGCCGTTCGCTGTTCTCGCTGACCATCGAGGCTGCCCGCCGCATTACCGAGCAGTTCGATGGCAGGCTGCGCATCAGCTACTCCGGCGGCGCCACGGTCTACAACATCCGCGCTCTGTATGACGCCGGCATTTGGCCCGTCACCCTGGCGACCGACGTGCTCAAGCCCGGTGGCTACGAGCGCTTTAGCCAGATGGCCGGCGAGTTTGCCGACCTGGACGGCAAGCCGTTTGAGGGCATTTCGCTCGAGGCAGTGACCGCGATCCAGACCGACTCGCTCACCAACCCGCTCTACAAGAAGCCGCTGCGCCCGCTGCCCGACCGCAAGGTTGCCGGCAAGAGCCCGCTTTCCGACTGCTTTACCACGCCGTGCCGTACGAGCTGCCCCATCCAGCAGGATATTCCCGCCTACCTGGCGGCTGTTGACGAGGGCCGCTACGAGGACGCACTCAACATCATCATCGAGCGCAATGCCCTGCCGTTCATTACCGGCACCATCTGCCCGCATCCCTGCGGCCGTGCCTGCGAGCGTGCGTTCTACGAGCCCGAGGGCGCCCAGATTCGCGCCAGCAAGCTCAAGGCCGCCCGCGAGGCCATGACCGCCGTGCTGCCTAAGCTGCGCGCCCAGGCTATTGCCAACGACGGCGAGCGCAACGTTGCCGTTATCGGCGGCGGCCCGGCCGGCCTGGCGACCGCGTTCTTCCTGACGCGCGCCGGCGTGCCCGTCACCATCTTCGAAGCCCGCGACTCGCTCGGAGGCGTGGTCCGTCACGTGATCCCCGAGTTCCGTATCGCCAGCGACGATATCTCTCACGACGCAGAGCTCTGCCTGGCCTTTGGTGCCAAGGTGCAGCTCAACGCCCGCGTGGAGTCCATCGACGAGCTCAAGGCCCAGGGCTTTACCGACGTGGTCGTGGCCACCGGTGCCTGGATGCCCGGCTCTGCGGGCTTGGGCGAGGGCGCCGAGCTCGATGTGCTGGAGTTCCTCGAGGCCGCCAAGAAGGGCGAGAAGCTCGAGCTGGGCGAGGACGTCGTGGTCATTGGCGCCGGTAACACCGCCATGGACGCGGCCCGCGTGGCCAAGCGTCTGGCTGGCGTGAAGAACGTGCGCCTGGTGTATCGCCGCACCAAGAAGCAGATGCCCGCTGACGAGGAAGAGCTTGATCTTGCTCTTGCCGACGGTGTTGAGTTCTGCGAGCTGCTGGCCCCCAAGGCACTTAACGGCGCCGTGCTGACCTGCGACGTTATGGAGCTTGGCGAGCCGGATGCAAGCGGCCGTCGCAGCCCTGTCGCCACGGGCGAGACCGTCGAGCTTTCCGCCACCACGGTGATCTGCGCCGTGGGCGAGGGCATCGATGCCAGCCTGTACGATGCCGCGGGCATCGAGCACGACCGTCGCGGCCGCCTTGCCGCCACCTCCACCGGCGTCGAGGGCGTCTGGGCTGCGGGCGACTGCCGCCGCGGTCCTGCCACCGTGGTCGAGGCTATCGCCGATGCCGCCGAGGTTGCCCGTGCCATCGCCGGCGTGGACTTTAACAAGTACGCCGACCAGAATGCTCAGACCGGTCGCGAGGACACTTGCTACGAGCGCAAGGGGTCGCTGTGCCGCGACAAGCGCAACTGCACCAAGACTCGCTGCCTGGGCTGCGGCTCGGTGTGCGAGGTCTGCTGCGATGTGTGCCCCAACCGCGCCAACGTGGCAATTAAGGTGCCGGGCCTGGCCAAGCATCAGGTCGTCCACGTCGACGGCATGTGCAACGAGTGCGGCAACTGCGCCGTGTTCTGCCCCTACCAGGAGGGTCGTCCCTACAAGGACAAGCTCACCCTGTTCTGGAGCGAGGAGGACATGGAGAACTCCGAGAACGAGGGCTTCCTGGCCGTGGACGAGGACCACTTTAAGGTTCGCGTCGCCGGCATGGTCCGCACCGTCTCGGTCGATGCTGTCAACACCGGTCTTCCCGAGGCCGTCCGCCTGACCATCAGGGCCGTGCGCGACAACTATTCGTACCTTCTTAAGAAATAGGCGAGTCTCTTATGGCCAAATCCATTCAACATAACGTGGCCTACGTTGCCTGCGGAAGCGGTTGTGCCTCCGCAGGCGGCGACGCCCGCTGCAGCGAAGGCTGCATTGGCTGTGGCGCCTGCGTCACGGCCTGCCCCCACGGCGCCATTGCGCTGGTCGATGGCATCGCCCGCGTGGATCGCTCCAAGTGCACGGGCTGTGGCCTGTGCGGTATGGCGTGCCCGCAGCGCGTGATTGCCTTCGTTCCCGGCTACCAGAACATTCTGGTGCGCTGCAACAACACCGATAAGGGCGCCATCGCTCGCAAGATCTGCGACACGAGCTGCATCGGTTGCGGCATGTGCGCTAAAAAGTGCCCTGCCGGCGCTATCCGCATCGAGGACAACTGCGCCCATATCGACGGCGTGGACTGCCTGTCGTGCGGCATGTGCGCCGTCGTCTGCCCGCATGGCGCCATCCACGACCGCACCGGCATCGCCGCCGGCGTGTAGAAGGGAATCACCATGGCACAGGAATTCACTTTTACCGTTAACGGCGTCGAGCGCACGACGACGGAGAATAAACCGCTGCTGCGCTACCTGCGCGACGACCTGCATATCCATTCCGCCAAGGACGGCTGCTCCGAAGGTGCTTGCGGTACCTGCACCATCCATGTGGACGGTGCGGCCGTCAAGGCGTGCGTGCTGACCACCGCTCTTGCCGCCGGTCGCAACATCGTGACCGTCGAGGGCCTGCCCGAGGACGTGCGCGAGGCCTTTGTGTACGCCTTTGGCGCCGTGGGCGCCGTGCAGTGCGGTTTTTGCATTCCCGGCATGGTCATGGCGGGCGCAGCGCTCATCGCCGAGGACCCCGAGCCCACCGAGGAGCAGATTAAGTACGCCATTCGCGGTAACGTCTGCCGCTGCACCGGCTACAAAAAGATTATCGAGGGCATCTCGCTGGCCGCTGCGGTGCTCCGCGGCGAAAAGCAGATCGATGAGGACCTGGAGCGCGGCGATGACTACGGCGTGGGCAAGCGCGCCTTCCGTATCGACGTGCGCAAGAAGGTGCTCGGCGAGGGCAAGTATCCCGACGACATCGACGAGCTCGATCAGCCAGGCCTGACCTATGCCAGCGCCGTGCGCTCCAAGTATCCGCGCGCCCGCGTGCTCTCCATCGATACCTCCAAGGCTGAGGCCCTGCCCGGCGTGGTGGGCATCCTGCGCGCCGAGGACGTGCCGGTCAACCAGGTCGGCCACCTTATCCAGGACTGGGACGTCATGATCGCCCAGGGCGATATCACCCGCTGCGTGGGTGACGCCATCGTGCTGGTGGTTGCCGAGGACGAGGCGACGCTCGAGAAGGCCAAGAAGCTCGTAAAGATCGATTACGAGCCGCTGGAGCCCGTGCGCAACATTGCCGAGGCCAGGGCCGCCGACGCGCCGCGTCTGCATGACAGCTTCTTTGCCTTTGGCAACACGGTGGAGCTCAAGGACAACGTGTGCCAGAGCCGCCATGTGACGCGCGGCGACGCCGCCAAGGCGCTGGCAGAGAGTGCGTTCACCGTGACACAGCGCTTTACCACGCCCTTTACCGAGCATGCCTTCTTGGAGCCCGAGTGCGCCGTCGCCTTCCCGTACAAGAACGGCGTCAAGGTGCAGTCGACCGACCAGGGTGCCTACGACACGCGTAAAGAGTGTGCCCACATGTTTGGCTGGGACAACGAGCCCGAGCGCGTGGTCGTCGAGACCATGCTCGTGGGCGGCGGCTTTGGCGGTAAGGAGGACGTTTCGGTCCAGCACCTGGCCGCGCTCGCCGCATATAAGTTCCAGCGTCCTGTGAAGTGCAAGCTCACGCGTGCCGAGTCGCTCGCTTTCCATCCCAAGCGTCATGCCATGGACGGCACCTTTACGCTGGGCTGCGACGCCGAGGGCATCTTTACCGGTCTGGACTGCGAGATCAACTTTGATACCGGCGCCTACGCGTCGCTGTGCGGCCCGGTGCTCGAGCGCGCCTGCACGCATGCCGTCGGCCCCTACAAGTACCAGAACACCGACATCCGCGGTTTTGGCTACTACACCAACAACCCGCCCGCCGGTGCGTACCGCGGCTTTGGCGTCTGTCAGTCCGAGTTTGCGCTCGAGAGCCTCATCGACCTACTGGCAGAGAAGGTCGGCCTGGACCCGTGGGAGATTCGCTACCGTAACGCCATCGAGCCGGGCGAGGTTTTGCCCAACGGCCAGATCGCCGATTGCTCCACGGCGCTTAAGGAGACGCTGCTCGAGGTCAAGGATGCCTATTACGTGCATCCCGGACACGCCGGCATCGCCTGCGCCATGAAGAACGCCGGCGTGGGCGTGGGCCTGCCCGACGCCGGTCGCTGCAAGATTCGCGTCGAGGACGGCGTGGCTGTGGTCTATGCCGCCACGTCCGACATCGGCCAGGGCTGCAACACGGTCTTTTTGCAGGACGTTGCCGAGGCGTGCGGTCTGCCGCTGGGCTGCATTGCCAATGGCGAGTGCTCCACCGAGAACGCTCCCGACTCCGGCACCACGTCTGGCTCGCGCCAGACGGTCGTGACCGGCGAGGCCGTGCGCGGTGCCGCCTTCCTGCTGCGCGATGCCATGGTTGGCATCGAGGCCGGCAAGCCTGCGCCCGCCGCTCCGGTGAGCGCGCATGGCGACGGCGTCAAGATCGAGTACGACGACGGTCGCGCCTATCAGCTGCGCACGCAGGAGCTCGTCGCCGGCCAGGGCATGCATCCTCAGGATTCCACGGCCGCCATCAAGGCGCTCGAGGGATGCGAGTTTGGCTACGTGTACCTGGAGCCGACCGACAAGCTGGGCGCCGACGTTCCCAACCCCAAGAGCCACATCTGCTACGGCTTTGCCACGCATGTGGTCATTTTGGATGATGACGGCCGCGTGAGCGAGGTCTATGCCGCGCACGATTCCGGCAAGGTGGTCAATCCCATCTCCATCCAGGGTCAGATCGAAGGCGGCGTGCTCATGGGTATGGGCTATGCGCTTACCGAGGATTGGCCGCTCAAGGACTGCGTGCCCCAGGCAAGGTACGGTACGCTCGGGCTGTTCCGTGCGCCCGAGATTCCGGATATCCACGCCATCTACGTGGAGAAGGACGAGCTGCTGCCCGTGGCATACGGCGGCAAGGGCATCGGCGAGATCGCAACGATCCCCACGGCGCCCGCCGTGCAGAACGCCTACCGCGCGTTTGACGGCAAGCTGCGTCCAAATCTGCCCATGGTGGATACGCCCTACAGCCGCGCCCGTCACCGCGGGTAGGGTAGGGTGCGGACAGCCATTGTTGACGGGCTGTTCGCACTGAGCATCAACTACATACGCTGCGCCTTTGGCCCCAGCTCCATCGCGAGCCGGGGCCTTTTGTTTGGAGCGCCTCCGCATGCGGAAACTGTGTCCCGGATTTGGCGCTCAGAATGGGATGCGCTTTCCGTTAACCGCTCACTTGGAAAGTGCATCCCAGCTTGAGCGTTTATTCCGGGATGCGGTTTCCGCTGAAGGACTCAACCGGAAAGCACGACCCGTTCCGAGACCTGATTCCGGGATACGCTTTCCGCTAGGCCCGCCATCCGGAAAGTGCATCCCGTTTTGAGCGTCCAGGCTAGGACGCGCTTTCCGTTGGCGTGGTCGTTGGGAAAACGCGGCCCAAATAGGGGGGTGCGATCCGGCGATGCGTGGCCTAGCAGCTCCTACAGGTCCACGTCGTTGAGCCATGTCGGCAGCGCGGTCTGCCGGATGCCTGCTGTCTGCAGCTTTTTTGCGAGCACTCCTGTCGAGCGGACTTCACTCATGGTAAAGCGCAGCAAGGGATGGCCGTAGAGCGACAGGTGCGCTTCGCGTTGCCGTTCGGCAACGAGTGCTTCGGCGGTGGTGCGCCCGGCTAACATGGCCTGGTCGGTATATTTGACGAACCCGTCGAGTTCTCCCAACGTGAGCTCCCGCGCCTGGCGCTCCCAGGCAAAGTCCGTTCGCATAGTCTCGGTCGAATCGAAGGGGTCCGTCAGCTCGTATTGCAGTTGGTCGGGTGCGAAGCCGGTCTCGATCATGACGGCGCGGGCGACTGATTCTCCACCGCTCTCGGCGCGGGCGTCGGCATATCGAAGCGTTGTGAGGGCGGTGCGAATCGCGCGACCATTGCGGGCAGTCGCTCGTTGCTCAACGGCCTCCATCAGCTGTTCCGTCGCAAGGCCGAGCTTTGAGATCGCCGAATCGGCAATGGGCATGCCGTCGGCAAAACCAGTTTGTAGCAGGCAATCTGTGGCCGTTTGGATGGGCGGCGTTACCGATATGCTGGCTCTGCGTATTGCTCCGGCCGGCTCAATCTGGTGTCGCTGAATATGTGCGCCCGGACGAGCCGACGGCTTTGTCGAGCTGCAAACATGCACGACGTTCAGGTGTCGCCACGAGACCTCGAGCCCCAGCAGGCAAGCTGCCGAAAACGAGCAGAACGTCCAATCGGGATGGATGATCGCAAGGGCGCGGAGGATTTCGCAATGGCGTTGCGCTCGGTTGAGTTCATCCCAGCGCGTTTTTCGCGCAAACAACCCCGGCATGGGCGAGACAACCGTGCCGCTGGTGCGCCGAAGGAGCGCTTTTCGGATCGCCGTGCTCGGGGGAATCAGACAGCGCCCCTCTTGTTCGGCTTGAGTGAGCAGTTGGTCGATGAGCTGGTCATTGCAATGGGTCATGAGCTACCGCCTCCTTTTGGGTAGCAAAAACGTATCAGCTGGAACTTGCCGCTCAGCTGACCAAAAGCTGACCAAAATCTAACCATGCAGGTAGATGACCTGCTTTTGGCGACATATTTCTTGTTTGAATCGGTGGGCGGTAATCGGCGACCGTGAACGGTAGCTGGATATGAAGTCTTGGTAAGTTTCGGGACGTGTACTTTTTGAAAAAGAGCATTCTATCTGCTGTTTTGTGTTTCTGGATCGCATATTTGAAGGTATGTGATAAGGGCGGCGGACTGTCGCCTTGTATCTGCGGAAATTGTGACCCGGAATGAGCGCTCGGAATGGGATGCATTTTCCGGTAGAAGCTTCAGCGGAAAGTGCATCCCAGAATTCAGGCTCAGAGCGGGAAGCGCTTTCCGGATGGCATGCTTGGCGGAAACTACGGCCCAGTTTTTGGCTCCAGAACGGGATACATTTTCCGGGACGGTCCACGTGCGGTGGTGTACCGCCCCTTTTGCGTGCGCCGCTTGTCGAATCACGTTATAGCTAGCTATATTATAGGAAGGTATAATATAGCTAGCTATAACGTAAAGGAAGGATGGTCCTATGTTTATCGGAAGAACGGCGGAAATGTCCGAGCTCAATCGACTGTATGGCACGGGCTCCTTTGAGATGCCTGTGATTTACGGCCGTCGTCGTGTGGGCAAAACGCGTCTCATCACAGAATTCATCCAAGGCAAGAAGGCTATTTACTTTCAAGCTCGTCGTACCAATGCGGAGGCAAACCTGCACGGCTTTAGCCAGGCGATACTTGCAGGCTCGGTTGGTGCTGCAGGCGTGTCGTTTCGTAGTTTTGACGAAGCGTTCGATGCATTGGCCACCATGGCTCGCGCGGAACGTTTGGTTGTCGTGATTGACGAGTATCCCTATCTCGCCCAATCGAATCCCGAAATCAGCTCGTTGCTGCAAGACAAGATCGACCACTTGTACAAAGAGACCAGGCTCATGCTGATCCTATGCGGCTCGTCTCTTTCGTTTATGGAGGAACAGGTGTTGGGCTACGAGAGCCCACTATACGGTAGGCGTACGGCCCAGTTTAAGATCATGCCGCTCGATTTTACGACGACCCTCGGCCTGTGGCAGAGCATGGGTCGCGAAGACGCTGCAGTTTGCTATGGCATGACGGGTGGCATTCCTGCATATATCGAGAAAGTCGATCCTGCCGCACCGCTCAAGGACAACATCAAACGTCTTTTTCTTACTCCTACGGGCTATCTCTTTGAGGAGCCGAGTAACCTGCTATTGCAAGAGTGCCGCAATCCCGAGCAATATGATGCGATCGTACAGGCAATTGCCCAGGGACGCTCGAAGAACTCGGAGATTGCGAGCTCTACGGGAATCCCTGCGAGCAACGTAAAGAGCTATGTGGATAAGCTGGCGTCGCTTGGGATTGTCGAGCGCGAGCTGCCCCTAAACGAGACGAGCAATAAGCGAGCCGTGTATCTGCTGAGCGATCAGATGTTTAGGTTCTGGTACAAGTTTGTTCCGCAGAACATCGGGCTGATTCAAAACGATATGGCCGAGATAGCGTATGAGCGCATTGAGCCGCACGTATCGGATTACATGGGCACGGTCTTTGAGCTTATATGCAGGCAATACGTGTACGAACTCGCACGCGCGGGCCAGCTCGATGTGGTTCCGGCAAGCGTTGGGCGCTGGTGGGGGACGGATAATCGCACGCATACGCAGGAAGAAATCGACTTGATTGTTGACGATGGCGAGGGCGCTGCGCTGTTTGCGGAGTGCAAATGGCGCAATGAACCGGTAGGCGAGGATGTTCTGGAAAAGCTCGTGTACCGAAGCGAGCTCTTTAGGCGGCAGCATAAAAGCTATGCGCTTTTCTCAAAAAGCGGCTTTACGCAGGGATGTCGGGATGCCGCGGAGAGTAGGGGAGACGTCAAGCTGATCTCGTTTGCCGAGATGTGTGAGCGGGATAACGCTGCTCGGGGGTAAAGCCTGTCCTCGAATGGCTGGAACGGGGCCCCTCTGTTGTCGTGCTAGCTGCCAGCGGAATGCCGGCGGAAAGCGTGTCCCAGATTTCGGCCCCAGAGTGGGATGTCGTTTCCGAATCGGCTCTCAAGCGGAAACGGCGTCCCAGATTATGGCTCTAAACCGGGGCGCGATTTCCCAGCGGTGCCTCTACCGGAAACTGCGTCCCGGATTCGACGCTCAGAATGGGATTCGTTTTCCGGTAGAGGCCTCAAATGGAAGATGCGTCCCAGGGCCCGCAACGGCGCCGCCGCGCAACTTTGTGTCCGCACGGGCGGCTATGTTTACTGCAACGTAGCCATTCGTGGAAAGGACGGATGCCATGGCAGCGGATAAGACCGGTTATGTGAGCGTTGGTGCCCGGATCGAGGATAAGGTCATGCCCGATCGTGTGATCTTTAGCATTGGCTTTGGCGGCCGCTTTGATACCAAGGAGGCGTGCCTGGACGATTACAACGCCGATCGCGCCAAGGTCGCTGCTGCGCTGGCGCCCTTTGGTCTGGATGACGAGTTAACGTGTCGCCGGTACACCTGCTATGCGCAGACGACGCGCAAAAGGGCAATTATCGTGGGCTACGACTACTATGCGTACGGCACGGTTGCCGCGCCTGTCGATTCGACTGACTGTGCGGCTGTGTGGACGGCGCTCAACACCTGCGGATCGCATGCCGACATGAACATTCGATTTGAACTTGCGGATGAGCGCGCGGCGGAGGACGTCCTGATTGCCCGCGCTGTCGAGCGCGCCCGCGGTAATGCACAGGCGCTTGCTGCGGCGGCGGGGGCTAAGCTGGGCGGCATCAAGCATATCTCGTATAACAGCCGGCCGGGGGATTATGGTGGGGTGTACTGCGCTGCCATGGGCGCTCCCGATGGGGCATCCGGAGGCCTTGGAGAAACGGTGCTGGATCCGGAACCCATCGAGGTCGAGTGCTCCGTGGACGTGGAGTGGTGGCTGGAATAGCGGACGAGTCGGGCGAGCGTCGAGACTTCATGACTGAAAAACCATTTGTTAAGCCCGACGTCTGTGGGTAAAATGAGGCCGACGGCAGCCCAAGTGGTGAAGAGCTGGGCAGCGCCGTTGCTTGGTCAAGAGGTCAGTGCCTTAATGGCAGCGACTTGTTATGCTTCGAATGCTGCTTGAGTGCCTCGGAAAGTTCGATAAGCGCCGTGAAGAGCGAGACCAAAGCAACCAAGAGCTCTTCGAGCTCTGATGGGCCCGGGATGACCTCTGATTCAAGTCACCGGGCCTCAATCTTTTTCATCCATTTGAATAGAGTGGGCGGCGCTCTTGGGGCCGACTGTATGGCGTGTGCCTGGCGCGCGTGGCATTGCGTCCCGCCTTCATGTCCGCACGGGCGCCTATCCTTACGGCAATGTAGCCGCCTATGTAGCAAGCGGCATTTGACGGAGAAAGGCCCTAACCGTGTCAGCTGAAAAGACGCCGTGTATCTCGGCTATCGATACGACGAACTTTGCGCGCCAGATTGTGCTGGACTTTGAGTTTGCGCCGGTGCCAAAGCAGCGCCAACGTCGTGGACTGCGCAATGAGATTATCGAGGTCGGCGCCGTCAAGCTCGATTATCACGGCAACGTTATGGGCGAGTTCTCGCAGTTTGTGCAGACAGAATTTACCGAAGGCGTTGCGTATCCCGTCCGCGAGCTTACGGGGATATCGGCCGTGGACACCGCGATGGCCGATCCGCTCTATGTGGTGATCAAAAGGCTCAGCGATTGGATCGGTCGTTACTCCGCCCAAGTGGTTTGCTGGAGCGGAGCGGATCGTCGACAGCTTTTGACCGAGTGCCAAGCAAAGCACATCGACCTTGCCGCATTTCCTACGGACTGGGCCGACCTGCAGGCTTTTTACACCTCGATCATGGAAGTGGGCAGCCACGGGCGCGTCTCTTTGAGTGACGCAGCGACGTGGTTTGGCATCGAGTTCGACGAGTCGACGGGCCACGCCCACAGCGCCCTAGCCGATGCTCGTGTAACTGCCAAGTTGCTCAAGCAGATGATGGACGGGGACTACCGTGTGAGCCCGCGCGCCCAGGAAGTCCGCCAGCGGTGGGGGATGGGCGAGCGAGCCCAGACGCGCCTTTCCAGCAAGTGCCCCGAGCTGAGCGACCTGCTGCTGAAGCTGAAGGCGGAGGGGAGGTAGGGGCTCATTTGGCGACAAGCGGACGGAATGGTTGCGCGAAGGATTCCGGAATCAGCATCAGAGGGCTGTGCTTGAGATCCTACTCAAGGGCGCGCTGACACTCGCTGGGACCAAGCAGGTCATGAGCGTGGACATCGAGATGGCTTCCATTATCGAAGAGCGGCTTGCTAACATGATTCGCTGGACGGATAGGCAGAGACCCGTGACGCTGTGTGCGTTATCGTGCACAATGAGGTGTATAGGCTGCCAGTGGCGAACTATCCCGACGAGGTTCTGAGCAACTGCATCACCGAGATTTTCGAATACTTCTACGAAGAGGGATTTGGCGGCGTAGAGCAATCTGATTTTACGCGTTTGCAGGAGGAAGCCGGTATGGCAGACGAACTTGTTTTTAGTGGTGGCGAGATAGTCTACACCATGCCTCAACTGCCCAAAGTTACATCTGCGCCGCTGAACGGTAGCGCCGTGCTGGTTGGTTTTAGGGACGCTCCCGATGGGGAGGAGGTCCTCTTTGATTTTGACCCTCGGGCTGAAAAGGCTACAAAGTTCGACTATGAACTTGCAGCCGTTAGTGGGCTCCTCACGGGCGCGTTGAATATCCTTTGGCAGAAAGACTTCAACCTAGAGGGTGCCAAAGAGTGGGGCGACGAGAAGGTTGGCAAATTCGTTCTTACGATTGCCAAGTCTGCGGGTATGACAAAGGCAGATGCAACTCTAGAAGACGCTATTCGCTTTCTAGAGAAAGAGTTTCCTCTTGCCGCGGACAAGCTGACCGCCGAGTTTGGCGGCGGGCTCCAACATCATCTGCGAGATTTCTCGCACCACCCGAGCTTGGTTGGCCTTGCGTGTTCGATTCTCTCGCAATTCACGTGCAAAGGCTATGGTACCGATACGGCCGGCCGGTTTGTCGCCTTTGACCTGCCTGCCGCCGCCTTCGATCCCGACTGCCCTCTTATAGGCAGGAACGTTCCAGAGAAAATCGCGTTTGGTACTCTGTTCTGGGCGATGCATCTCGTGAGCGACATGGCGGGGTCTAGTTCAAACCCCGGTAAGGGGACGGGTATTCCCGGCGTTGTGCTGTCCCTGCTAAAGGAGCTCTCCTCCCTGCCTGTTTTTCAAGACATGCAGATTGCCTATAAGGGCGAGGATATTCGCATTCAGCAATGGATCTCAAAGCTGTTTAACGGAACGGCGTTCAAAACCGAGGACGGCAAGCCCATTCGCTTCGACCTTCGGACGGAAGTCGGTCTTCTCGATCAGGCTTTAAGCCAGGTGCCAGCAGTCGTGGCCAACGAGGTTATCGTTCGCTGTCTCTACATGCTTTCAAGGCTCAAGGCCGAGCTAGAACGTTGCGAAGTGAGTGATGCCTCCGGCTTGCGCAAGCTCAAGGCTTCGCATTTCATGCCCTACAACAGCAGGGCCCTCACTCGCATGGTCACGGTTTCGAGCACTTCGTTCGTTCTGGCAAATCTGGCGACGGCAGCAGTTAGGGCGGGTATCGAATGCGAGGGGAACAAGGTCGTTTTCGCCCAGAAGCTCTTCATGCGAATAAACTACGCCGGAGTTGGACGCCTTGCGTTTGCCCTCCATGCCGACTGGGGCTATATGGCGGAGGAAATTTCCGAGGCCTGGGCTGAGCGCGCCAGGCGCCGCCAGGATATCTTCGATGGATTCCACTTTTATAGCCTAGATAGAGAAACGACGAGGATTGCCTTCTCGCTGGAGCTTGTCGCCATCAACTACGACTACAGGAACGAGAAGAACGAAGTGCGCAAAGGGCAAAAGAGGAGCTGGGCCCGCGCGTGGCAGGATTCGGTCGCGGATGGCCTAGGCATTGATGCAGACGGCTACTTTTTGAGCGAGGAGGACGCGTACGGAGCCCTTGAGGCTATTTCACGGCAGCGAGGCGGTAAGGTACGCGCCTTGCTGGTTGCGCAGGAGTTAGACGAGTTTTGTCCCTATTCGCAGTTGGGAGATGAAGAGAAGAAGGAATACAAAGGTTTGAAGGAGAGTGGGTCTTGGGTTAAAGATGAATTTCCCAGGAGACAAGACGCAGTTGATTTGGACGCCGTACGTTCCCTAGAGAAACGTTGCGGGACACGCTTCCGCGAGCTTTCAGGTACATTGCCAAAGCTTTTGGTGGGCGGCGTCATTGTCGTGGCGGCGGCCGTAGGCGCAGGAGGGGCGGCCGCGGTACTCGCTCCGGATATTGCTGTCGGTATCTTCGGAGGCTCGTTTGTCGGCCTTCACGGGGCTGCGCTTGTCAATGCGAGCCTTGCTGCAGCTGGCGGCGGAGCCTTGGCCACTGGCGGCATGGGCATGGCCGGTGGCACTGCTTTGATTACGGGCGGCGGCGCCGCGCTTGGTCTATTGGGTTCCGGCGGCGTTGCCTTGGCGGCATCGATGGGGGAGAACTACGCGCAGTTCGTGCTCGTCGAATGTTCGAGGCTCCTTGCTTTTCTTGATGTGGCTACTGACCGCTGCCCGCATGAAGGGGCCATTTTGGTGCGGAAAGCGGCCGAGGCCGTGCAGCGCAGCATCGCTGGTGTTGAGGAAGATGTCGAGAAGGAGAATGGAAAAGGGGATCGCAGGGATAGCAGGTTGCTTAAGCAGTTGAAGAAGGGTCTTGGGTATTTGACTTCAACCCTTAAGCGGATCGAGAAGATACAGAAGCACCTTGGTGCCGCCGGCGAGGGCGCGCCGCTCAACAGCTTGCCGGCAACAAGTGATGAATAGGTTCAGGCAGTCTGGCTGCAATTCTATGCCATTAGCGCCCTCGCCCAAGCTGGCGTCATGCTTACCCATCTCTTTGTGGAACGTGATAAGTGTGTTAGCGGCTTGCTCGGTGTCTTTTTGAGTTGCCGACTAGTTCTCGTCGAGCTCCTTCAGGCGGGAGAGACGACGGTTCAGAATGTTATTCTCCCTTCTTATTTGCGTTAATTACTTGTCTATCCATCTGTGCTAGACGGTTATTAGTTTTCAGTCCTTTGCTAGAATCAAAGGCGCATTTGTATTGCATCATGCAATCGCGGAGGTTCCCATGAAGTACGCCGACCTTATCGACGGAGAAGCAACCCCGAGCGAGCTCAGAAGCTTCCTTGTGGACGGCGAGAACGTGGCAGTAACCGTCCGCATTCCCAAGAACATGCGCGACGCCGCCAGGGAGGCGGCTGCTCTCAATGGCGTTAGCTTCACGTCTCTCGTAAAGACGAGCCTCATCGAGTATCTGTCCAAGAAGGAGAAGTAACGATGGCAGACAGCGACGATCTCATCAAGGCCGTTGGCGCTAATATTCAGGAGAAGGCATCCCTTATCTGGAGCGCCGCCGACACCCTGCGCGGTCCCTACAAGCCGCATGAGTACGGCCTGGTTATCCTTCCTATGACCGTCATCAAGCGCTTTCATGATTGTCTCGCTCCCACACACGATGCTGTTCTCGTCGCTGCCGAGAAATACAAGACGCTTGCCGTGAAGGACGGCTTTCTGCGCGAAGCCTCTGGATACCCCTTTTACAACACCTCTAAGTTCACCTTCGAGACACTGAAGGCCGACCCAGAGAACATCGAGGATAACTTCAAGGACTACATCAACGGGTTCTCGGACAACGTGCAGGACATCCTGGCGCGCATGAAGTTCGCCGACCAGATCGAACGCCTCTCCGACCCGGATGCCCCACTGCTCTACCAGATTATCTGCGACTTCTGCAAGCCGCAGGCCGATATGTCTCCCGATAAGATCCGTGCGGTGGATATGGGCTATATCTTCGAAAATCTTATCCAGCGCTTCTCTGAGTCTTACGACGAGGATGCTGGCGCGCACTTTACGAGCCGCGACATCGTGTACCTTATGACCGACCTGCTCATCCAGGCGGACTCGCACGTCTTTGAAGGCGATCGCATCACCAAGACGGTCTACGATCAGACCATGGGCACCTCGCAGATGCTCGGTTGCACCGAGGAACGCCTACGCCAGCTCGACGCCGATGCTCATGTGACCTGCTACGGCCAGGAGTTCAACCCGTTCACCTTCGGCATCGCGAAGGCGAGCGCGCTCATTCGCGGTGAGGACGACGCTAACATGCGCTTTGGTGATACCCTGTCCGCCGACAAGTTCGAGGGCTTCAAGTTCGACTACTGTATCTCCAACCCTCCGTTCGGAGACCCGTGGAACCCACAGGCCGCTGCGGTGGAGAAGGAGTTCAAGACCGCCGGCGGCGGGCGCTTCCCGGTTGAGAAACTCCCAGCCAAGGGCGACGGCCAGATGCTCTTCGTGCTCAACGGGCTGTCGAAGCTCAAGGACGATGGAGTGATGGCAATCATCCAAGACGCCAGCCCGCTCTACAAAGGCAAACCCGGCAGCGGCGAGGACGGCATCCGTCGCTACGTGCTTGAGAACGACTGGCTCGACGCCATCGTGCAGCTGCCCTGCGACTCGTTCTACAACACCGGCATTGCTACATACGTGTGGCTCTTCAGCAAGGCGAAGGCGCCCGAGCATCGTGACCACGTGCTGCTCATCGACGCCTCCCAGTGCTTCGAGAAGCGCCGCAAGGGCATCGGCGACAAGAAGAATGACATCACCAAATCCTGCCGCGATCTTATCGTCCGGGCGTATTCCGAGTACCGCGACGGTACCTGGACTGGCGAAGGGTCCAACGGGCAGGAGGTCTCTGTCGAGGCGCGTCTGATGGAGACGGTCGAGTTCGGCTTTAACCGCGTGGCCGTGGAGAGTCCCGTCGTCGATGAGAGCGGGGAGCCCGTCCTCAACAAGCACGGGAAGATGCAGGCCGACAAGGCAAAGGCCGACACTGAGGACATTCCCCTTAACCAGGACATCGACGCCTATATCGAGCGCGAGGTGCGCCCGTACAACAAATACGCTTGGGTGGACAAGAAGAAGACCAAGGTGGGCTATACCATTCCATTCACGCGCGTGTTCTACAAGTACGCCGAGCTCGAACCTGCTGACGAGATCGCCAAGCGCATCCTCGAGCACGAGAAGACGCTTGAGAAGAGCCTCGAGGCGCTCTTCGGCGAGGTGCGCTAGCGATGCGGGAGATGAAGGTTAATGGCGTCGAGTGGCTCGGCGAGGTGCCCGCGGGATGGACTTTTGCACCGTTCAAACGACTGTACTCACAGGTCTCCATCACAAATTGCGAGAGCGAAGAGCTCCTTTCGGTCTACTTGAATCGTGGAGTTATCCGCTATGTGGACTCTGATGGGGTGCAGGTACATAAGCCAAGCAAATCTTTGTTGAAGTATCAGCTGGTTCGTCCGGGCAATTTTGTTCTAAACAACCAACAAGCATGGCGTGGATCCGTTGGGATATCTATTTACCGCGGAATAGTCAGCCCCGCTTACTATGTTTTCGAGAAAAACACAAGCAATATAGATGATCGTTTCGCTAATTATCTATTTAGAGGTCCTTTTGTGCAGGTGCTTGAGCTGTGCAGTCGAGGGGTCGGCACAATCCAAAGAAATATTTCACTTGTTGAGCTAAAGTCGGAAATGGTGCCTCTGCCGCCCCTCGACGAGCAGCGCCGTATCGCGGACTTCCTGGACGAGAAGTGCGGCGAGATCGACCGTGCCGTCTTCGCCGCCGAGCGGTCTATCGAGGAGCTGAATCTGTATCGCTCTGCACGTTTGGAAGAGATGATTACCAGAGTTTCGCACGAAGCGCCGCGGGAGAAACTCAAATACGTGCTGAAGGAGTCTAAGGATAAATCTCCTGACGGAATCGGAGAGCCGCTGTCAATTACGATCGCTCGTGGAGTGCTTCGTTCTATTGAGCTGTCCATACCGAATCCGACATCAAGCCTTGTTGGTGCCAAAATTGTCCATGCTGGCGACCTGGTCTTCAATAAGCTAAAGGCGTATTACGGCGTGATGTATGTGTCGCCTTACAACGGCTTGATTAGCCCAGAATATGCCGTTTATCAGGCCATCGATATGGGGAGAACCTCACTGAAATATCTTGAGTACGTATTCCATACAGCAGCAGTGATTGATGAATTTATAATTCGCATCTCTGGTGTTGCGGATGGTTTCAGGCGCTTGTATACAAGCGATCTGTTTGACATAGCGGTGCCAGTGCCTTCTATCGAGGTGCAGCAGCGTATCGTGGCGGAACTGGATGACCTGTATGCTTCCATTGCCGAGTCGATAGGGGCCAAGCAGGCTATCATCGCCGACCTCAAAGCATACAAGCAGTCGCTCATTTACGAGGCCGTCACCGGAAAGCGGGAGGTGTAGCCAATGGGTGATGCCTATCGTCTCCCTCGCATCGTGTTGGAAGCGTCATCGTCAAAAACGTGGGATGCCGCTATCTCCGAATGGCACGTGACGGGATGCCGTGACAATGGGGACGCTTCTGGCGATTGTCTTTGCGGGCACGAGGGCATTAGGTATGAGTTCACTATCAAAAACTCTGTCAACGGGAACGAGCTCTCACCAATAGGCTCAACCTGCATTCTGAAGTTCGAAAACGATGAGCTCAAGAACGAGGTTGAAGGTTGGAAAGCGGCGATCAAGTTGCTGGAGGCCCTCGAGGCAAGAAGGCCGGACGTACGACTCGACGGCATGAACAGAGACCTGTTCTCTCGGTGTCTCTACGCCTTCCTTTACGAGAAAGGCGCTTTTCCGCCCAACAGGTACAACGGTTACGACGGCCGAAACGATTACGAGTTCATGGTGGATATGTTCAACAAGAGGACGGCACCGACAGAAAAGCAGCGCGCGAAGATGTACATGGTGCTAAACAAGAGCATATTTCCGTGGCTCGCTCTTTTCGGTCGTGAGCTGAGAGAGATGAGGCTGTAGCATGTCTGCGCAGACAAAGGAAAAGAACCTCGAGCAGGACATAGAGTCGTCCCTCTGCTCGCCTGAGGGCGGTTTCCTCAAGTGCGACGACAGGCACTCGCTCCTCTACGTCGAGGATGGCACCTATCAGATGGTCGACAGCGGCTACATGGAGCACCGTGACCGTGCGCTCGACGCCGCCACCTTGGTCAACTTCATCCAGACAACGCAGCCCAAGGCGTGGGAGCGCTTTGAGCGCATGTGCAACTCCGATTCCACGGCAAAATTTGCCAAGGTCTTCAACGACGCCGTCGACCGCCTGGGTATGGTCGCGGTGCTCAAGCATGGCTTCAAGCATCGTGGGATCCCGTTCAAGGTCGTATTCTTCAAGCCGGAGAGCGGACTTAACGAAAGCGCTGTCGACCGCTATTCCAAGAACGTCTGCCGCTGCATCCGCCAGTTCCACTTTGCCGAGACAGGTAACCAGACCATCGATATGGTCCTGGATGCGAACGGCATCCCCCTGGTGGGCATAGAGCTCAAGGACCAGTTCACCGGACAGGACGTCGAGAACGCTATGCGCCAGTGGCGCGAGGACCGAGACCCGCGGTGCCGCTGTCTCAAGTTCAACACGCGCATGGTGGCGTTTTTCGCCGTCGACCTCGAGAACGTCTATATGACCACCAAGCTGGAGGGCGCGAAGACCTTCTTCCTGCCCTTCAACCAGGGCTCCGCCGGGGCAGGAAACGACGGCGGCGCCGGCAACCCCGCAAACCCTGACGGCTATGCCACGAGCCACCTGTGGGAGGTCGCTCTACAGAAGGACAGCCTGCTCGACATCGTCAACAAGTTCCTCCACCTGGAGGTCAAGGAAGAGACGGAGCTCGATGCACGCGGCAACGAGGTGAAGCGCAAGAAGGAGCGCATCATCTTCCCCCGTTACCACCAGCTCGACTCCGTGCGTAAGGTCATCGCCGACGTGTGCGCGAACGGGACGGGCAAGAATTACCTTGTGCAGCATTCGGCGGGGTCGGGCAAGTCGAACAGCATCGCCTGGACGGCCTATCGCCTGGCATCCCTCTTCGTGGATGACACCCCGCTGTTCGACTCCGTGGTCGTCGTCACCGACCGCCGAGTGCTCGACAGCCAGCTGCAGGAGACCATTTCGGGCTTCGACCACGCCATAGGCTCGGTCGTGACCATCGGCAAGGACAAGACCTCGGCCGACCTGCGGGACGCCATCAACGGCGGCGCTCGTCTCATCGTCTCGACCCTGCAGAAGTTCCCCGTGATCTACGAGCAGGTCGAGAGCGAGGGCAAGTGCTTCGCCGTCATCGTCGACGAGGCGCACTCGTCCCAGACGGGAACGAGCGCGCTCAAGCTCAAGAGCGCCCTTGCCGACAAGCGCGACGCACTCGCGGAGTACGCAGAGATCGAGGCGGAGGCAGAGGACGGTGCCGCCGACTGGGAGGATGAGCTCGCCAGCGAGCTCGCGAGCCACGGCCGTCATCAGAACCTGACCTTCGTGGCCTTCACCGCAACGCCGAAGGAGCAGACGCTCGAGATGTTCGGCGATGAGTGGTCCGACGGGTCGTTCCACCCGTTCCACGTCTACTCGATGCGGCAGGCGATCGAGGAGGGCTTCATCATGGACCCCCTCGCCAACTACGTGAGCTATTCGGAGGCCGTCGAGCTCGCGCGCACGGTCCCCGACAACCCCGATGTGCCCAGCAGCCCCACGCTCAAGCTGCTCCGCAAATACAAGGAGCTGCACCCCTACGCTCTCGGCCAGAAGGCCGAGCTCATCGTGGAGACGTTCCGCAACGTGACACGCACCAAAATCCGCAGCAAGGGCAAGATGATGGTGGTCACGGCATCGCGCTTGGCAACGGTGCGCTACTACCACGAGATTAAACGCTATATGCAGAAGAAGGGCTACGACGACATCGAGGTATTGGTGGCCTTTTCCGGCGGCATCAGTGACCCTGCAGACGGTCCCGACGGCCCCGAGTACACCGAGCCTTCCCTCAACGTCGGCCACGACGGCCAGCGTGTCGCTGAGAGCCAGACGAAGGCCGAGTTCCACAACTACGGCGACGTGCTCGTCGTAGCCGAGAAGTACCAGACGGGCTTCGACGAGCCGCTGCTGCACACGCTGGTGGTGGATAAGAAGCTCAAGGACGTGAAGGCCGTCCAGACGCTCTGCCGCGTCAACCGCATCCACCCGGACAAGGAGGACACCTACATCCTCGACTTCGTGAACAAGCCCGAGGACATCCAGAAGGCTTTCGAACGCTTCTACACCGAGACGTCGCTTTCCGAGCAGATTAACACCGACCTCCTCTATCAGGTGCAGACCGATATTCGCGGCTACGGGCTCTATGACGAGTCTGACATCGAGGCCGCTGCCGAGATAGTCTTCACCGATGGCAAGGGTAAATCGCAGAGCAACGTGCAGGGTAAGCTCGCGGCCGTCTTGAAGCCGGCGGTCGCGCGTTATAACGAGTTGGACGACGATGAACGCTATCAGGTTCGTCGCAAGGTGCGTAGCTTCTGCAAGTGGTACACCTACATCACCCAGATCGTGCGCATGTTTGACCGAGATCTGCATAAGGAATACGTGTATTTAAGCTATCTGCGCCACCTCCTCAAGGTCGAGAAGATCCCCGTCGAGGCTGTGGACGACAAGGTCGAGATGCGCTTCTACAAGCTCAAGCAGGAGTTCGAGGGCAGCATTTCGCTTGAGCCTGGCGGCGGCGTGCTCGATCCCGGTGGCGCGGCCAAGACCGTGACGCCCGACAAGAAGCGCGACCCGCTGCAGGTGCTCGTGGATAAGTTCAACGAGCAGTGGGCTGGCAACTTCACCGAGGGAGATCGTGTGGTTATCGACACGCTGTGGAAGCGTATCGTCGAAAACCCGCAGGTCGCCGACACCATCCGTCGCGACGGCAGACAGGTCTTCGAATCAAGCCTGCTGCCCAAGGTGTTCGATGAGGAGGCTCGCCGCGCCTATGTGGAGAACACGGACTCCTTTACCAGCCTCTTTGAGGACAGTGAGAAGTATCGCGCCATGATGAGCGCCATCGGGCAGCTGCTGGTTGAGAAATTCAAGTAGACGATGAGGACTAAGAGCAAGGTGGGCTTAGCATGGCAAAAAATCAGTCAGATTACTTTCAGGCAAAACATCCGTGGTCTGAGACTAAGGATGATCTTCTGGCATGCTATCTAACGCCTTTTTTTCACTAAAGTGTATCGACCTTCACGGAACGGCATTCTTTATATCGATGCTTTTGCTGGTGCGGGTTTATTTGCCGATGGCAGTAAAGGATCTCCCTTGATTGCCCTTTCTAAGTATTTTGCAATTGCAAAGAAAAATCGCGCAAAGACGCCCATCCAGTTCATTCTTAGTGAATCCAACGCGGAATCTAGAAAGAATCTCGAATCGACATTTAACGAAGCAAAGGGAGCTAGCGGCTATATCAAGCCGCCAATTATCGTTTCCAGTTGCGAGGATGCTATAAGACGGGCACAACAAACTAGCGTTTGTGGAGGCGGTAAGCCCTCAACAGTCTTCTATTACATCGATCCATTCGGGGTTAAAGACCTACGACTCGATCTTCTAACTAATTCGCCGAATATGGCTCACACGGAGGCCCTGGTCAACTTCAATAGTTTTGGCTTATTCCGCGTTGCCTGCGCTGCCATGAAAGTGCCACTGTCACTTCCAAATGAAGTTGAACTGCCGGAAGACGACTTTAGTAAGCTCACGAAAGCCAGCGTTTGGGTTGAACGTCTGAATGCCTGCATCGGAAGTGGTGACTGGAAAGAAGTGGTCGTTCGTTATAAGGCTGGAAAGATCGACGCTTGGCAGGCTGAACATGCGCTCTCGGAACTCTTTTGCAACAACGCGCGTTCTTACTATAAGTATGTAACGAATATGCCTATCAAAGATATGAGTAAACGCGTTAATGTCGGTGGGCTCGTCAAATATAGAATGATCCATATGACCAATAGCCCAGACGGTTGCGTTCTGATGAACGATAACATGATTAAGCGCAACCTCGACCGGCAATGCAAGCAGTTGGGATTATTTGCGGTGGATGTTGATGGTCACAATGTTGAGACTGCCGTAATTGCGGCCAAGGCCAGTGATTTTGTCCAGCATATGCCCGTTCACCAAAACATGAAAATGGGTGATATTGCTGCCACGTTGATTTCCGAGTGCGGAGTCTTTGACAGAAGCAATACTATTTTGAAGACCTATGTGGGCCCAATGATTGAGGAAGGTATTCTTGAGCGTGCGGTCAAGTTCACTTTGAAAGGAAAGCCAAAAAAGAGCTTTGCGCTCAAAGACGAGGTTTATCGAGCAAGATGAGTGCTTAGGTCGGTCGTATCTTTGGTGTGAGGAAGTTCAGCGAGAAGAGAATTAAAGAACAATGGAACAACTTGGGCACATATATCGAAAAAGTATGCTCTACCGTACAAAAGTTGAATATGGCGATTGGGCGATGAATCATGTGCAAGGCTGTTCGCATGGATGCAATTTCCCATGCTATGCATATTTAATGGCAAAACGTTTTGGGCGTGTCAAAACATACGAGGAATGGCGGCGGCCGAGCCTTGTCGACAACACTTTGGATCTGCTGCGCAAGGAGTTGCCGCGTTATTGTGATGAGATAAAACAGGTCCAACTGTGCTTTACAACCGATCCTTTTATGCTCGGATATCCAGAAGTTGGCAGTATGAGCTTGGGTGCAATTGAGCTCATTAACGAGTACGGTAAGCCGTGCAGCATTCTGACGAAAGGAGAGCTTCCCGTTGAACTTGCGGCGTTGCCTAATGCGGCGTTGAACACCTATGGAATTACCTTGGTGTCGCTTGATGAGGACAATCGGAAAAGGATGGAACCCGGTGCAGCGGCATACTCAGTCAGGCTTGCCGCTCTCGAGTCTCTCCATAAGGCTGGCTGTAAGACTTGGGTTAGCATGGAGCCATATCCGACTCCAAATATCTGCGAGCAAGATTTGGATGCGCTGCTGCGCAAGATCTCTTTTGTCGATAAAATTGTTTTTGGCAGGACGCACTATGACAGACTAACAAGCTCCTACGACGACTGCGCCCGCTTCTATCGTGATAGTGCAAGGGAAGTCCGTGATTTTTGTTTTGATCACGGCATCGAGTGTCACATTAAAAAGGGGACTGTCAACTAGTGCTGAGCCTGCTGCGGTTTGGTAGTCATGGTATCGGGTTTCACTATGGTCCTGACTGCATTCGTGCAGCTATGTATTTCGATGCGCCCTTAAGCTAGTTGCAATTTGGGACTATTGAGAGCTGCTATCTACGACCTTATTTGCGCGCCTCTGTCATCGCTATCTCTCGCATAACATCTTGTACGCCCATTGCTCTGCTTGCCAAGAAGCCGACGCACACGCTTGATCCCACCTTATTTGGGATGCAGGCTTTTACGTTCTCACACGTCAAGCATTTAGTCACTTTTTATCAACACTCCCTGACCGTACATCGATCGCAATGTCGATGCGGGCAATCATTAATGTGGAGCTTTTGGCAACCAGATTGCGGAAAGCGGGCTCACCGATCTCGATGAGCCCGCAGACGTTGTGCATGCCGGTGTGGTTGCCTAGTTTGAAGGCTGAGGCTGAATCTGCTGAGGGATGGGTGCGAGGTATTTGATGACGGGCTAAAGCCTGATGCTGATAATGCCAATGGTGCTGGCGAGAAGAACGAGGGCTATCAACGCAATCACAACTGCCAAAACTGCATACAACCGCTTCATTTTGCCTCCTACCGAACCGGAAGAAATGGGTGCAATAACTGCTGATAGAATTCTACCAGCAGATTACTACTCAACGGTATGAGTGAGGTTTGTTTTGGAACATAGCAGACACGAGAGGGACATTCAGCCCGAATGTCCCTCCAGGCATGATGAGTGTGTGGAAGCATCTCGAAAAGAAGCGGCCGAGGCGAATGGCAAGTGGGGCAAGAAGGTTGCCAAGCTTTTTGGAAAGCTATCGACCAAAGTAAAGATCGCGTTGGTCGTGGTCATAGTGGTGGCCCTTGTCGGTTTTTTTCGCGTTGTCCTTCCTTGGATAACCGATAACCACGAAACTCAGTACCTCACGACATCGGATCTTAAGTCTGCTGTAGATATCGACAGTCTTTCTACGGTTGATTACACCTACCACGGCATCGTCGAGAAGCACGGCAGGTTCCTCTGGATGGATCGCGTGGACTATCGCGTTAAATACGAGGCTCATATTCGCGCATCGTATACGATGAGCGACATCCAGTTTGATATTGACGAAGAGAATGAGGTCGTTACCGCCTATCTCCCCAAAGCACGGGTTGGCGAGCCTCAACTCGACAATAGTAAGTTTGGCTACCTTCCCGAAAACGCAACCGCAGATATGAAAGATGTTCTGTCGCTTTGTCGCAAAGATGCCGCAGATGAAGTTGATAAAAAAGAGATTAAAAAACAGGCAGACGCGAGCTTGCGGGACACCGTAAAGGCGCTGACGATGCCACTTATCGAGGATAAGTACGAGCTTGATTTCAAACCGTTGGCCGATTACAAGGGGGAGGCTGACTCCAATGCGTAAACCATGGTTGGTATGCTTTGCCCTCGTGGCAGCGCTGTCACTTACTGGGCTTTCGGGTTGCGCAAAAAAAGACGAAGAGCCTGATTTTTCGGGTTATACGAAGATTGCTGAGCTTGCTACCGTTGAGTGCAGATTCCATAATGTCGCGGAAATCTATAACGACGGCACCAATATGTTGTTTGGGATAAACGTGGGATATAAGAAAGCGTGGTTCGAGTATGACGGAACGGTGCAACTGGGCGTTGACGTCTCCAAGGTAGATGTCAGTAAACCGGATGAGAACAATGTCGTAACTATCACAGTCCCTAATGCGCAGGTCCTCGGTCAGCCCCAAGCTGACGAGAGCACCTTTTCTGATATCTATAGCGATACCGGATTGCTGACTCCTATTACGACAGTTGATCAGTCTGCTGCGCTTGAAGAAGCCCAAAATGAAATGATAAAAAGTGCCGAGGGCAATTCAGCTTTGATGAGCAGCGCCCGTGAAAGAGCTAAAACTCTCTTGAGCCAGTACGTCACAAAGATTGGTGATCGGACGGGCAAAAAGTACGAAGTTCAGTTCAAGGATGCCGAATAGACTGGTTGGCAATCGGTCGGATTAGGGGGGGGCTGCAGATGTGCAGCCCCCTTGTGTTTGGGGGTCTTGCTATCTTCTTCAGCGGTGCAGATTTGCCAACAAGCCCATTGCCGACGGCAAGGTTACTATTCGCAGTGCGCTTCAGCGGAGGAACTCGATGACTGCATATGAATGCTTATTCTAAATTGCTTTCGTCTGCACCCCCGCAATCCCACGCGCCACACTCAGCAGCTCGTACTCCCTCTGGCTCCACTGGCGCAGCTCGACAGCCTCGACGGCATCGCGGCATAGATCCAGGAACACCTCGGCGCCCTCGCAGAAACACTTGCGGGCAAAGTCACCCGAGCCGCTTGCGATGCAAGCGCTGTCGGCGAAGAGCTATCGGCAAGACGATTCGCGCGGACAGCGGCTAAAGCGGGCGCGTGATAAATCGATAATTGATGAGAACGAACACATGTTCGTTTATATGGTAAGATATATGCCAGCGGGAGCGATTTCATTCGATATCGTTCTTGCCGGTACTTTTTACTTCCGCATGCTGTCGGCGCGGGCTTCGAATTCAGAGAGGGCGATTGCAATGCTATACGAATTTAAATAGATCTCTAATGCTTAATTAAGACCATGTCTATGTCAAAAGACATACAAAAGTGTTAGTCTTTTGACATGAAACACTTTGATGAAATATTCGAACTGGCGGCAGATGGCTACGGCATCGTGACTGCTGCGCAGGCACGCGAGATTGGCGTAACCACCGGAGAACTGAGCCGATGGTGTGCCACTGGGAAATTGATGCGCCGAGGACATGGGGTGTACAAGCTCACCCAATGGGTTCCGACGCCCCGTGACGTCTTTGCGGAGGCAGTGGCTCTTGTTGGTGACGAGGGTTTCCTGTGGGGCGAATCAGTGCTGTCTATGCACGCACTTGCACTTGTTGATCCTCGTGCCGTGACCGTGGCAACACCAAAGCGTATTCGCCGCAAACTGCCGGCTTGGGTAAAAACAGTGTGCGCTCCAGAGAATGCGAAAACGACGTTCTATGAAGGAATCCCTTCTCAATGCGTTGCCGATGCGATTGAGGCTTGTAAGGGGTCCGTTATGACCGAACGCCTCATCGAGGCAACCAAGCACGCTCAAGCCGAGGGCCTTATTACCTCCAATGAGCATGAGAGACTGATGAAGGAGCTGTCGTGAAGGAAGTCAAGAAGCCAACCAGCAGACGTAACCTTGACATAGCGATAGACCGACTCTGCACTGATTTGGGCGAAGAACCGGGCCGCGTTAAAAGGCTCATTGCGGCCGTTGTTGTTGGGCAAATGCTACCCGATGGAGCCGCAAAGGGTGGAAATGCCCTGAAGATTCGCTTTGGGAAGGATGCCACGCGGTTCTCGCGCGACCTCGATACCGCCAGGGCATCCTCACTGAACGATTACATGACGAAGCTTGAAGATTCGCTCACTATAGGCTGGAACGGATTCTCGGGTGCCATTGTTCCGAGGGAGCCCGCATCTCCGAAGGGAATTCCAACTGCTTACGTCATGCGTCCGTTCGAAATCAAGATTGCCTACAATGGTAAATCGTGGATGACGCTGCCGCTTGAGGTCGGTCATAACGAAATCGGCGACGCCGACGATCCCGATATGGTTTCCTCGCCTGAAGCTGCGGCAATATTGAAAGGTCTCGGGTTTCCCGAACCGGGGCCGGTTCCGTGCATGAGGCTCGAGCATCAGATTGCCCAAAAACTTCATGCTGCGAGCAGCCCCGGCAGCGAGCGCGCCCATGATCTGATAGATCTCCAGATTGCAATTTCCAACGGGGAAATTGATTACCTAAAAACTCGAGAGGTCTGTATCAGACTCTTTGCGTATCGTGCGGAGCAGGAGTGGCCTCCAATGATCTCGAGGGGAGTGGGCTGGGACTCACTGTATTTCTCCCAGGCGGAAGGACTTAACGTTTTGCCGACTGTCGATGATGCCGTGGCATGGGCGAACGACTTGATTGCAAAAATCGATTCCGCTCGTTAGTGACACTGCTGAGATCTCTCGCTTACGCCATAGCAACCCCACGCGCAGCACTCAGCAGCTCGTACTCCCTTTGACTCCAATGGCGCAGCTCGGCAGCCTCGACGGCATCTCGGCATAGGTCCAAAAACACCTCGGCCCCATCGCAGAAGCACTCGCGGGCAAAGTCACCCGAGCCGTCCGCGATGCACGTGCCGTCAGCAAAGAGCTCCCAGCTAGACGGCTCACGTGAGTCGGTTCCGAGCAGCTCGATCTGCAACACATGCGGGTCGCCGGCAACGCAGAGCTCTTCTTCGAGCGCCTGCACCGTAAAGCGCATCTGGTGGGAGAGGCTGCTCTTGACCATGGCCGAGGCATAGCCGCTCGGCTCGTCCAGAAGATGCATTCGTTTTGGCTTGGCTGCCAGGTTGTGGAAGTTGTGCTCACCGCGCACAGAGAAATTGTCCATACGGACTCCTTTCATCGATGTTGGCAGGGCCACCGTGCCTCTTGGCCGGTTGGCGTCGGGATCGTGGAGCCAACTCTCTACCCCGACTCTGGATAAAACGCGCCCGCTGCTTGCGGGCACGATGGAGTCTATCAGCGCGCGCGGACAATAATCAACCCCGTGCGGCAATGAGCGTACGGGGTTGATTTGGTCTACGACCCTCAATTTTTGGCATTTGTTATTCGTCGTCCCCGTCGTTGGGGTCGCCCTTGAGGGTGTTGATGTCCAGGTACTGGTTATCGTCCTCTTTTTGCTGGGTCTCCGACTCCGCTTGGGTGGGGCCGCGGAACAGCTGGAATCCCTCAAACGCAATGACGCCGAGCAAGGCAATGATAATGGCGATAAAGGTAACCTTGACTGCCTGCGGAAATTCCGAGAAACGCAGCGCCTTTTCCTCGGCGTAATAATCGGCGAAGCGCTCTTCGCCCGTGTTTTTGGTATACGCCGGCGCGGACGCGGCCTCCGGGTCATATTCCGGTGCGGGCGTGGCAGCGTACGGATCATTGAGATAATCGCTCGATGCGGTGCCATAATCCTCGGTCTCGATGCGACCGTTGCCAGCATAGTCATCGGAATAATCGGAATATGCCGCATCGCCCTCATAGTCCGCGGCGCTCGTGTTGGCGGCAAAAAGCGGGTTAACTGGAACGTTGAGCGCCGGCATGCCGGTAGAGGTCTCATCCAGATCGGCTGCAGCCCAGGAATCGTGGGCAACCTGATGGGCAACGGGCTCATCGAGCCTTGTAACTGGAGGCTTGCGTGCCGCAGGAACGGGCAACTGCTGGGCGTTGTACATAACGGTGCTGTCGGCCGATTTGCCCTGCGTCGCTGCAGCGAGAAATGCCGCCGTCTCGGACGGGTCGCTTGCGGGACGGGGAGCGGGTGCGGGCGCCGAAGTGGGTGCGGGCGTAGGCGCGGGCGTCGAAACAGGCGACTGCGCAGGAGCCGACGCAGATGCGGGCTTAGGCGCAAGTGCGGGATTGAGGCTTGACGGGCGAGCCCCGCCGCCCATGAGTTCGTCGGCGGTCCACGGGCGATCATCCATCACGTCGTCAAGGCTCAGTGAAAACAGGTCGTCTTCACCCTCATCGAACATGCGGTGCACATGTCCACCAATTGCCGGAATCAATCCGCGACCGGTGCATGATGCCTTGCTCAACGCCATTCTGTTCCATCCTTTCGAAATACTAATGACATCGATTATATGGAACTTCCCAAGCGGCTCGGTCTTGGATTCGTGCTTTCCAGAACTCGCGCCCAAAAGGGGAGGGGCAATCCAGGCGAGTGCCTACTT
>ERZ1673741.805-NODE-805-length-30346-cov-5.903239_pt1 | contig 30346 bp, 13 predicted proteins | sample MGYA00580209_ERZ1673741 | MGnify/ENA primary metagenome ERZ1673741 (study PRJEB41218, sample SAMN15661754) | gut metagenome | host: Homo sapiens | place: Canada: London | collected 2015-08-20/2019-03-30 | study: EMG produced TPA metagenomics assembly of... | reverse complement strand
CATCGTATTTGTCTTTTGAATTTGCGTTGTCATATCATGGATTGATTCCGGAAGCAGTATATAACTTCACGTCAGCCACTTTTGAAAAGAAAAAGAAGAAGGAATTCAAGACACCTTTTGGAACATTCACATATCGTGATGTCCCTTCTGCTGCGTATCCGTATGGAATCGAATGTGTAAGTGAGAACGGATATACTTTCCAGATAGCAAGCCCGGAAAAAGCATTGTGTGACGAACTCTATATTCAATCCCCTGTAACAAGCCAAAGAGAACTAAAAGAACTCCTTTTCGATGGTTTGCGAATCGACTGGGATTTGTTCTGCAAGTTGAACATGGATGATATTCTATTCCTTAATAGCAAGTATCATTGCACGAATATCCAAAAGCTGACTAAAACGATGGAGAAAATTGCATGACAACAATAATCGAACATATGCTGAAAAAGTACGACAGCAAAAATATGTACGACCAAAAGAATGCGATGAAGGAAGTTATGCAGGAAATTGTTCTGTATGGGCTGTCCCGCGCCGGTTTCTTTAAGGAAGCGGCATTCTATGGTGGGACTGCTCTACGTATTTTCTATGGTCTGGACAGGTTTTCGGAAGATTTGGATTTCTCCTTGATGACGAAAAATCCAGATTTTGATTTGAAAGCGTTCTTTCCCGAACTGGAAAAGACAGTTCGCTCTTTTGGTCTGAACGTTGATATCACCGAGAAGGAAAAGACAAAAGAATCTGCTATTCGCTCTGCGTTTCTGAAGGGAAATACCAAAGAGCATTATCTGCTGTTTTACTCTGATGAGGCAGCAGCAAACAGCATCACAAAAAACGAGACTATCAAAATCAAGTTTGAAATCGACACAATGCCGCCGGATTACGCAACATTTGAGCGTGAATTCCCTCTAACGCCATTTCCCTATGAAGTCAACCTGTATGATATGCCGTCTCTTTTTGCCGGAAAGATTCATGCGGTTTTATGTCGTGCGTGGCATAATCGCGTAAAAGGGCGCGATTTGTATGATTATGTGTTCTATCTCTCAAAAGGGGCGAGCGTAAATCTGAAGCATCTGCAATGGCGACTGATTCAAAGTGAAGTATTAACGGAGACGGATGCTTTTGACATTAAAATTCTTCGTTCGATGCTATGCGACAAATTCGATACTATTGATTATGAGCAGGCGAAACAAGATGTTAAGCCGTTTATAAGAGACACGTCCCAATTGGACATTTGGAGCGCTGAGTTCTTCAAGGGAATAACAAATCAACTTCATTAAGCAAATAAAAGAGAAAAGACCGCTTCCACTTATCGTGGCGGAGACAGTCTTTCTTAATTCCTTGTTACAAAGGAGAGAAGTAAAAATGGCATATTTTCACCGCTGTATCTGATTTAATCATATATGCCGGAGAAAATCAAGCAAATAAGTGCTGCAAAATGGCTTACACAAGCTCCAATGTGAGCTGTGGCATTGACAACTATTTGCAATGTGGCTACAACAAGACAAGAGAGCTGATGCTGAAAGGCGATGATACACCATTGTGTTCCGGCACGCACCGTGGTGAAGAGCCTCTGGAGGAGTTGTGCGTGTGAACCTCAAACCGGATAGGTGCTAAGCGAGCACCGAACGAAAACATGCTTTGGGTCCTGCTATCGAGGCGGGACCTCTTCTTTTTCGTCGGGGGAGTAGGTCTCAACAAAGCCCACCACCAAAAGAGGGAATCCTCCAGAACGACAGTACAACCTTCCGGTAGTGTCCAATGGCGTCTTGTAGTACAAGAGAAGACTCCCACAGAATGTATCAAATTAGCAGAATAATCATATTGACATTTGGAACTATATCATATACAATGTAAGTATGTTAAGGGTACACTCTTAACATATCATAGTTCCCATAATAGTTCTTGGTATGGTATAAAGACGAAAAAGGGAAACTATGACCTAAAAGTCGCTTCATTTCAGTGAGGCGATTTTTGTTTTTATAGCCAAATTCATGCTGCTCGGTGGTCAATTTGACCACTGGGCTTTTATTTTTGTGCAAGAAGGGGAGTGGCAAAAGAAGAAGTGGGAACCGTCCCTATATAGCCCTATATAGCCCATCCTCCTAGCTCAAAAATCCTCATCCCCGCAACCATTTTGTTGCTTGACGGGCAACCATATTCTGCATACAATAGGAGGTGCAACAAATACAGCGAAAGGAGTTAAGGCAAGATAATCTGTTCATCTTGTTATATGACTAAACTGTTAACTTTTACGAATCTTGGTTGTAGAAATTACAAATTTATGGTATAATGCAGATGTACAGAAGGATAGGCGACCAATGGCTCACAGCCTCGTCGATGACGAAATCCAAAGCTGCATAGAGTCGGCTGAACCTATCACAATTATGTTGCCTCGGCACCAGACGCCGGGAAGGAGAAAATTGAATATGAAGAAGAAAATCATGTCGATGGTCATTGCCGCCGCAGCAATGGCACTGTCGCTGGTTGGATGCGGTGTTGACATCAACTCCATCGGATTGCCTCCGAATGTAGTGATGGAAAAGGGTGAGACGCAGCAGCTGGAAATCGAGTACGGCACGGACGATAAAGCCGAGCAGGAAAAGATTGCCGAGGCTGCCTCGAAGCTCACCATCGAGTGGACCTCCTCCGATGAAGAGGTCGTCACGGTCGATGCCACCGGTCTCATCACCGCAGTCGGTGCAGGTGAGGCTGATGTCACGGCTTCCGCAAAGGATGTGAACATTTCCTCCACTACTCATGTGAAGGTTGTCATCACACCCACCGGTGTAGAAGCACCCGAAACCTTGGAGCTTGTCACGAACGGCGAGAACTCTAAGAATCTGGATGCCAAGATGACGCCGGAGGACGCGACTGAGGTAAAGCTGGCATATACCTCCAGCGATGAAAGCGTAGCTACCGTAGATGAGAATGGTCTTGTCACGGCAGTCGCTGACGGCGAATGCACCATCACGACCTATGTTGTTGCAGATGCTCCTGCAACAGCCGAGACAGCTACACAGGAAGCTGCTGCAGTTGTAACGGATGAGGAAAAGACCACGGAAGACGAAAATTCCGAAGCCACCACAGATTCCGAAACTGTCACGGTGCCGGACAATCTCGATTCCGCATTCGGCGTTGTGCCCGATGGTTTGAGTGCCACCACCAAGGTAACTGTTACCACCAAGGTGGAGAGTATTACCCTCGACAAGACAGAAGGCATCCTCAATGTCGGCAATACGGTGACCATCACGGCTACCGTAGCGCCGGAAGGGGCTACCAACCCCGCAGTCACTTGGTCCTCCAGCGATGAGAGCGTAGCTACCGTCGATGAGACTGGGAAGGTTACTGCAGTCGCTGCTGGGAATGCTACCATCACCGCTACCAGCGAGGATGACAGCAGCGTGAGCGCAGGCTATGAGCTCACGGTCCAGCAGAAGAAGGCTGCCACCACCACGAAGAACAGCTACTCTGGCAGCACCTCTGCTGGCACATCCACTGTTCCGAGCTACACGGCACCCACACAGCCGGTAACGCCCAGCGCTCCTGCGCCTGCACCTGCTCCGGCACCTGCCCCCGACCCGGCACCCGCACCGGCACCGGCTCCCGACCCCGCACCTGCTCCTGCTGAGCCTTCTCAGCCGAGTGGCGGCAACTCCGGTGGGGATAGCGGCTTTGACCCGGTTCTCGGTAGCTGGAGCGTTGGTTCCGGAACTGACTGGACGCAAGGTGCGACTCGTTCGTAACGCAAAAGGTTACGCACTGCAGTAATAAACTGCAGGAGAACTGATAACCCGATGGATGGAAACATCCACCATAAACTCCGACGTGCGGTAGAAAGCGAAAGCTTAACCGTACGAAGCTCGGTAAAGTCGGCAGAAGGTTGACTCAAGCAGCCAATTGATATGCCGGTGGTCCATAAAGCACCCACGGTGAGCATGGCTCTAAAAGAGCCCGACGAACCTGCGAAGTAAAGGGATACAGTCCATGCAGTGATGCATGTCGATGATACAGCTAAGTAAGGACTTGCGTGCGAAAGGCTGTCAAAGAAGTCATCGGTCCCATAGCAGGCACCTAAAGGTGTATGGTAACGGATAGGGTTATCGGAACGAGGAAAGGTATTGGACATCCTCAACAAGGATGTAGGCTGACGAAGAACAATAAGCAGCCAAACCGGTGCTGAAAAGCAGAGGTCGCAGCGATGATGGTACTTGTAATGAGTACCGGAGTGATGGCCTCAAGTCGGCGAGAATTCGTCGATGGAACGCCGTGTGCGGTGAAAATCGCACGCACGGTGTGGAGTGGGGGAAAATAAAGAAAACCGCATAGCTGAAGAGACCAGCTATGCGGCAAGCAAACAACATCTGGCACATAAGAGATGTGTTTACTGACACTATAATACCACAAAAGTATCAAAGTGTCAATCTCAAATTTGGCGTTTGTATGTTGTTTGCTTAGAATTATTACCTATCGCTATACAATTCAAACAATCAAGGCGGGTTTAATTGCGAATTTGGTTGTGATTAAATCTTATAATAAAAAGGGATACCATTAAAAGGGTGTCCCTTTTTATTTGTGCAAAAAGTAAAAATTAGTATACCACAATTTAATTAAATAATAAACTGGTTTCATAAACAAAATTAGATATTTCTAATACTACAAATCTAAAAAATATATCATAAATGCTATTGTTAATTATATCAAAACGGAGATAGCAGCAGTTATGTTAGATGCAGCAATTTACAAACTAAGTAAAAATTCTAATGTAAAGAAGAAACGGTGTTTAAGTAAGGCTTTCTTATTATAATTAAACGAAAAAATAGTTGTAATCTACAACACACACTTTCAAAAAATCGATTTTATGGTGTAATTGATGTGTTGCAAGACCGTAAAATGTCTTTTCGACATTGTCACATTTCACGACCAAACAACAAAAGGAGGCTCCTTGGTGGAGTCTCCTTTTTCTTTTGCCAAAATGTGCGAGTTGAATAAAATGAAAAGTAGAAGAGTGGAGTGACCATTCATGCTATTGCACAACGATATTTGGAGTAACACCAGCGTTATCATCATTGAAGAGATGGATAACAAAAAATGGCGTATAGCTGAAGGAAAAATGGTGTTCTACATTGCACCAACAAAACAAAAAAGCAGACCCACCTTTTCAGATGAGCCTGCTCAGAAGAATCAATAGCCTACAGAGCGGCGCTAACACATAGCGCTTACCTCGTCTATGGCACTTCCATAGGACTTACTTTTGGTATCTCGAATATACCACATGAAAAACAAATTGTCAACAGAGTGAAGGCGGTGATGACATTGAAGCCAATAAGACTTAAAGACCTTTTAGAGCAGACAAAGGACCAGAAGACACAGCAAATCGAAATAATGGAAGACTACGTGCTATCAGTAAAAACAGTATTTGAAGGAGCAGTAAAAGATGCCCCAGAGGATATGTTGAGTAAATACTACATAAGCGACTGGTATGTCAGAGGCGAAGCCTCTGTTCTTGTCGTTCTGGTGTGGACTAATCCGCATGAGCAACCAAATAAGTAGATGAACGCAAATAGCAAGTGTACGGAGAACTAAATAGGGATGTGCTAAAGTTTTTGGACAATGCCAAAAAAGCTATATGAATTGGCTTTGTTGAATTCTGAAGGACATTTTTTGTATTGGTGTCAAAGTGCTCCCAAATTGCGCCGGACAAAGTCAATGCCATAAGAGTCGCTCCTGTATCGCATTCTTTCAAGATGAGTACATTTACGGTTTCCGTTTTATCTTTGTACCGCTCATTCGTAACGTTGGACACCAACTGGCAATTTACAACCCCGTAATAAATGCATACGCCTTCCGGCAATTTGTTGGACTCAATCCGATACGGCAATTCCTCAAGACGACATTGCGGGAGACGGTTTTGGCGCACTTGATGTTGATGCTCTGCATGAGCATCATTCCTGTTCCCATTGCCGTTTGCAGGCTGCCGATTTGTATTGAGAAGAGGGGTGGTAAATGTAAGCCGGAACAAGAAATCTCGTTGAGCTAAAGCGTGGTCTTCGTCTTCTCCGCGAAGCCTACTAATATCTTTGACAATGTGCTCATCCAACACAAAAACGCACCTATCAGGATGTACTGCGTTTGGATGTCCACGAAAGTACAAACGCCCTTCATCATGAACAAGGGTAAGAGGAACAACACCACAGCCGGGACAGAATAGATGACCTCGATAATTACGCTCGTAAGCTGCAGGGTCAGCAGCACATTCTTTGCGCACATGCATAATGTCAATGTTTCTGTTAGTAATGTCATTGTATGCTTCGGTATACTTTGCCATAGGTTTACAACTCCTTTTGTGATTTGAGGTGATAAATGTGATTACAATACATGATTTGATGGGAAGTGGTTGCTGCACGAACCCCTATACTGATTTTGCTATTGTGAATATCAAAACAGGGGAAGTGCTTGTAGACCGTGTTCACGACAAAACCTATTCGGTCGATGACAACAAGGACTATGACCAATTCCTTGCATATGAATGGAAAACCGTGAGAGCGTGGGAAGCAAAAGATGGTAAGATGATATTTTACATTTTGCCGTCAAGAGGAAAGAAGGGAAAGCCATGAAACCAACCGTAAAATCATTCCTTGCATTGGCAGGAGACAAAAAACTAACCGTTCACATCGCCCGTTATAAATCGGATTCTGCTGATGGTTACAGCGATGAAAAAGTCTTTTGTGGTAAGTCAAATGATGTTCCGGAATGCTATACAAATGAAAAAGTGACAGAGTGGACAATATCAGATACTGATGAAATCGTACTCTATGTGAAATAAGGAGGTAGTTAAATTGAAGCTGGAGACTATTGTAAGCTGCAGAACAGACATCTACTTTGACTACCAACTCATTGATGCCATGACGGGAAAAATTCTGGTAGACAGAGTGTACGACAAAACATATAAGAAAAGTAATAAAAAAGAATGGGAAGAATACTACCGATTCGAGCCATACAAGCACTGGACAGTCAAGGAATGGCTTATAGCTGAAGGGAAAATGATGTTTTATATTTCACCAGTAAAACAAAAAAGCAGACCCACCTTTTCAGATGAACCTGCTCGTAAGTTGTCAACGGAGGAAACACAATGATTTTACATCACTACATTTGGGGCACGGACGATGTCCAGATAGTTGAAGAACTGCCTCCACACTTTTTAATCGTGAAAAGCACTATAGGGAACGGTAATCTGGCTCTGTTCAGCAAACTGTCAGAGCAACAAGGCCGGTACTTTAGAAATGCAAATAAACGCTTCTATGACGCTGGTTTCAACGAAAATGGCGAGAGTATGGACCCTTCGGACGAATACATCCCGTTTGTACCGGATATTATGTTCGACGATGATGGCAAAGGGTATTTGCTGTTGATACAGCCGTCAGCACTCAATACGCTTGAAGGGGTTAAGCGTAAAGTAGAATCTATAAATGCCATTGACAAAGAAGTACGCGAGCATGATAAATTCTATGCTGGTTCTTTACGGAATATCCTCATCAGCTACGAGCTGGTTGAGCGCAATTAACACTTCATCGTCTGGATTTGCACTCCAACAAGAACTCATATTTAATTTTTTACGCATTTCGACTTCTTTAGCAGGAAAGTACAACAAACTTTTGTTGCGGTTCTTCTCTCGAACAGATTTTCCGGCAGGGTTCCGATGCCAACCACAAAAATAACGTTTATCAATGTCATCGTATTTTTCAGGGCTGGCAGCCATTGCCAATGCAGCGACATCGTGCCGCGCGGGGCAATTTCCGTTGTACTTGGTAGGCGTTACAGAATCAAGCTTTTGAATAAAGCTGATTGGACGGAAAGGGGCTCCCCGCCCTTTCTTGATTCCAAGATAATGCGCGAGCTTTTCGTAAAGGTCGTTTGGCAAATACAACCCATTTGCAACATTGAAGTTGCTATCTACCTGAATGTCAATGGTAAAAGGGTTCTCTCCCAAGGTCGTTACGAACAAATGAAATTCGCCAGTTACTGTGGCAAATGCACATGAAAACGGGTGGCCTTCAACCTGTGCAGCAAAAACTACCGAATCGGCACCATTTTTCTGCATATCAATGTACAAAGCATTAAGATTTTTTAGATACATATTACTAACTCCTTTTTGTAATTTTGGATACCTATTTATACTATACCATAAATTTGTGAAATTGATACTAGCTTTGCTTTACACAGAATGAATTTCTGTTTTACACAAAACAGCGATAGATTTTTCATCGATTGCCACAAAATTACAACAGGCGTACAATGGTGGCAAAGGAGATGACAACCATGACAACAATCGCGCAAAACATCAGCAGCTACCGCACACGAACCAATATGACACAGCAGCAGGTGGCAGATAAGCTCAACGTATCCAATCATACGATTTCCAAATGGGAACTCGGCATCAACACACCGTCGGTCGAAGACATGCAAAAGCTCGCGCAAGTGTTCGGCGTGACGATTACCGAATTGGTAGTGGACAAGCCAGTCATTAAAGATTTCTTGGAGCTCTTGTCGCTCGGCGAAAATATGCCGGAGAATGAGCTTCCGAAATTGGTAGAGGAAGCCTATGAGCAGGTTCTAAGAGCACGGCATCTGAAGCCAAGCTCGGAAGGAAAGCAGGCATACCTTCTGGCAATGCTGGCGTATCACCTTTACTGCTTTCGCTCTGCTTCGGAAAGCATCAGAGAGCGTATGAGCCAAAATGGTTGGACGAAAGAAAAAGTCCAAGCAGAGATTGAAAAGCAAAAGCAATTCACAGCAGAAAGCATCGAAAGGAACCTGCTGTCATATGAACCATCATGGTTGGAAGAATGCTATAAGGCAGTAGACATCAAAAGCTTTGCTGCGCAGTTTTTGGGTAGATACAACTTCGCAAGAGAAAACACTGCGATGCGCAACGAGTATGACTTCAGTAGTGCAAAAAGGAACCCGTACACAACATAAAAATAGAGGAGGCTACCCACACTTGGGCGACCTCCTCTTCTTTGCGCATACCTCAACACCGCACCGCCACCTCCAGAACAACTTCCAGAGTAGTTAGATGGAGCGCATAGCGTCTTTCTTGCTATTCGTGTCATTTGGTGTGGGTTTCAGCTATTTATTCGAGTAATTTTACACGAACATATAGTAAAAAGGGAGTCGCATTACGCGACTCCCTTTAATCATTGCAATATCTTGTTCAGTTGCATGCTCACGATTCGATTCAAAGCCTCCAACCTATCCATCGGAACATTGATGCCCACCGGCGGTTGGAACCGGAAGCCAGACATGCTTTTTAGCTCTGCTCTCAACTCATCTGTAAGGACCGCCTGCGCAGTTTTGATGAAATCTCCACTGATTCTTGGCTCACACTTCGATATACACCACTCCGGACGCTTTTCAAGAGCTTCCGTATCGAATTGGAACAGCAGACTGCGGTTGTTATCGTATATGGGAGCCATGCCGGTAATACGCATCGTGTCATTATCGAAAAGAAACCCGACATTGCCTAAGTGACGGTCAATGTTGAGGATAAGCGCATCCAAGACAAACATCCTGCGCATAAGGTCTTCGTTGCCGTATTGCGCGGCAAAGCGCAAAAGTGCCGCAGGATTTCTGCGGCTGGAAACCGGCAATGCCGACATTTTCACCAAACCATATTTTTCGCTGGTAAACAGCTTGCATTTTGACGCCAGCCGCTCGTGATAGAAGGCAAGGTCGTACTCGACATGGTTGCGGCAAAGAATATCGGCTACCTGTGACGCGAGAAATTCAGATAGAGGCTCAATTTCATAGGTGTCGCTGCCGCTTTTGTACAGATAAACCGTATCATTTTCCCGCTGCCAGCACTTTGCATAAGCGCCATCTGTTCCAAATTCGGGGGATGTTGAAGAAAGCGTGGTGGAGGAAATAACACCATCGAAGGCTGCGTTGGAAACCAGTTCATCAAACTCGTTGCGGTATAAGGAAACTTCATCCCACGACAAAAGGCTTTCCGGCTCTTTTACCCAAAAGGTATCATTGAGAGAAAGTGCATGTGTTACTCGCAAGAAATTCTCGGTGGATTCACAGCCATACTTTTTCAGAAGCTCTGCTATGTGTTTTCTGTGCTTAGGTGCTTTGCGTGCATCAAGAAAATCACCGATGTTATTATAGCCAATGGGTCTGAGCGGAGTGTACCATTCGATTTCTTTGCCAGCCGTAAAGCCGAACTCGTCCTCATAACAGTCGAATAGGAGCCACGGGGTATCTTTGTTCATCAGTTGGAATAGCACGCGGGAGAACACCTCACTTTATAGGAGAGTTTGTTTTGATAAAAGTATACAGCAATTTTGTATAGTTGTCCACAAAAAGAGGGACAGCGTTTTGCCATCCCTCCTTAATAATCTAATAAAACCTTAACTTTGCAAGCCTTCAAGAAAAACAATTGCCTCTTGCACAGTAGAAAATGTCTTGCATTTCGTACACAACCAGCGATTTCGCTCGTCCGTGTCCTCTAAACCGGGCATGCCTTCTTGCAAAAGGTTCTGCAGCACAATTGTAGCATTCTTCACCGCTGTTGGATAGTTCTGGGCAATACGCGCGGTAGCATCGTAGTTTCCCTTCCTGTAGGTCGGCTCCATGTTAACGACCTGAGCCAACATCCTCTCTTTATCCGGGACCGTCAGCAAAGAAGGCGCGAGATGTCTGTAGTGTAGCATCAACCAATACTCGATGCAGCCTGTTGTCATTAGCAAACGGACTCGAATCTTCGGGTCTTTCCTCAACTTCCGCAGACGCTTGATGATTTCCAAGCGGTTAGTCCAATTGCCGATATCCTTTTCTTCGACATCAAAGAAGAACCAAATTTCGTCGATGGCATCAACATAATTACGGTATCCGGGGTCTTTTTTGAAACGATTGTCCGCATCATCAAACAAACCGGGGGAAGATGGCCGTTTGAACACGGCAACATCATGAAACTCGCTTTTGAGGAAGTCTATATACGCCTGCTCGCTTTCTCCTTCACAAAATACACAAATGCTGACCTTCGACTTTTTGAATTTGCGAGCCATTATTCTACCTCCTCGATTTCTACATTGGGAGTTGCTCCATATTTGCCGAGAAGGTATCCTTTGCGAATGTTCTCTGTCGTTCGTGTTGAGAAGTCACTGATGCTGTACAATTCCGAAGCCCCATCATATTTGTCCTTATCAACAAAGTAGAGTTGGTCTTTACGAAGCAGTTCCATGCTCAACAATTCAGTGCTGTGCGTCGTAAATATAATCTGCGCACCATTGGGGTTTGTTCTTTTGCTCTGGAATTTGGAAACAATGAAATCAACAAGGGCAGGGTGAAGCTCTTTTTCGATTTCATCGACCAATAGCAGTCCGCCCTTGGACAAAACAGATTCAATTGCAGGAGCAAGTGCCATCAGCTTTCTGGTGCCGTCGGATTCATCGGAGAGTTCCATCGAATAAATGCAAGGTCTTCCGCCGCGTTCCTCACCTTGGTGCATAGAAGTAGCCGTAACCTGTCCCATCTTCAAGTGAGTTTCTGAGTTGTTAGAAGTCTCAGAAAGCAAGTGCATAAACTGCACGAGTGCTGCTTTGACTTCATCCGGGATATTCTCCGGCAAATCCGCCTCCTCGTTGATTTCCTTACTGTTGATTTCGAATTTCATATCTTCGATACCAACGTCAGCAGCCTTTGCGTAATCGGAAATTGCTTTCAGCATATTGGAGTCATTGGAGTATTCGAGTAACTGACGGGGAATATCCGAATAGTCTCTTGAAAAATAGACCATTTGACGGAACCAGAACATAGCCATGGCACAAACATCATCGTTCATAGTGCAGGCGACAGAAAAGAACAACTGATTGTCTGCTACAACCTTACTAATCAGATTTCTGCGTGATTTATCAGCTGTGAAAGTAAAAGTCTGCCCCTCTCTGGCAAAGACCAGAGCTTTTTGCTTTTTAGGCGCATAATACAAGGACTCAGAATATACCTTTTCTTTCGTGGCGGCAAAGCTATACCAATATTTGATGTCGTCTAAGGTGTATACGAAAGAAAACTCAGTCGGCTCCGATGCGGAATAATCATTCAAAGCAAATGGAACAACGGGAATCGCAGCATTCTCGTGTTGGGTCTTTTGTGCGTTTTTAATAAACTGAACGGCAAGCCAAAAAGCACGAATTACATTGCTCTTGCCGCCGCCATTCTTTCCGTAAATGGCAACGCCGGGCAAAACTTGGATTCCACCAAAGGGGATAAGCACACTTTTCAGTGTACCGGAGCCGTTTGCCTCCATAGAAAGGACTGCTTCATCACGGAAGGAGCGGTAGTTCTTCACACTAAATTCAATCAGCATATTCTCACCTCTTCTATTTAGTAGTATACACTTAAAATTTCAGAAATACAACGGATTTTATCAAAAATTTTGATTTTTTTGTTCCAATTTCATTTTACGAAACCAAAATGTAGAAAATGTCTATAAGCAGAGAAAACAACTAATAGTTTTCGCTGCAAACCGAAAATTCGTGATTGACTAAGTGTGCGAATCGTGGTATAACAATACCATAGCCAAGCGTGCTAACTGTATAGCTCCGCCATTATATGTGCAGATATAGGAACGAGGTTGTATAGTGAGTATGACTTGGCATAATTTAAGAAAGGAGAAAGCTATGTCTAAAGGCAAAACTTGGCAGCGTGTCGCTTCGGCTTTTCTCGCAGCGGTAATGACTTTTTCTACATTTAGCACGACGATTGCTTATGCAGCAGAAGCCACTACTGACAGCAGCATTACTACGGATGCAGTATCCGATACTGATGCTGCAGAGGAAGTCGACGCGACTGATTCTGCCGCCTCTTCTTCTACGACGGAAGGGGAGGTAACCAAACCCGAAGCAACGGAGGCTCCCGCTGCTACGGAAACGCCTGACGAAACGGATGCTACCGAGCCGGAGGAGACTCCCGCACCTACGGAAGCACCCACCCCTACTCCTGAACCCACCGAGTCTCCTGAGGCAACGGCTGAGCCGGAACCGACGGAAGAGCCGGAGGAAACGGAGACTCCCGATGTCAGCGAAAGTGATTTTGTTGCCGTTGGTTTGGCAGATGATGCGACTGAGGGTCAAATCGATGCTGAAATCGGCGACGAGGTGACTTTCAACGCACATGTCAATCGTGACGATGTCAACCTTCAGTATCAGTGGTACAAGAGATTTATCGAACCTCAGACTGCTGAGTACGACGAAGACTTGATGGAGTATGATTACGGTGGCGACGAGCCGACGGCTTATGGCTTCCTTGTTGAAGGCAAGACCCCCGCTGAGGTGCTTGCGGAAAATCCCGATGCCGGTTGGTCTGGTATCGAGCTGTACCGTGCGGTTGTCTCCGCGATGGAAGCTATCGGCGCTGACACAAGCAATGTAAACATCGAATTCGGAACGCGCAACTACGCGCTGGAAGGATTCACCATCACAGCAGCAATGGTCGATGGCAATGTGGTCATTTCCGCAGACAAGGACAATGAGCATGCCACCGGCACATTGAACGAAAACAACGAGTTTGCTTTCGCAGAGAGCACCAACAACGACATTGCTGTGCAGCCTGCTGAAGTTCAGACAGAGGAAGAGGTTGACATCGATTCTCTCAAAGCCAATGGCTGGGAAGCAATCGAAGGCGCAACCTCTGACACCTACACGCATACCGTTGACGAGTATGATGCTTACACCACATACCGCTGTGTAATCACGATTGCTGACGACGACTACATTGCCGCCGCTAAGCAGGCGCTGGTTGCGTTGGGCGCTGATGAGAGCAAGTTGACCGATGACGCTCTGGACAATACGTTTATGAGCGAAATCACCATCCATATTCCGTCGATGGATGCGTCTGAGGACGACATCTACAACGACCTGTCCGTTGAGGACAAGCTGAAGCAGCGCCTTGCGCTGTCCGGCATTGCTACCTACGCCGCAGGTGTCCAGCTCGACAGCCAGAGCAATCCACAGTGGGTCACTGGTCTGTCTGCCGGTATGGAGTACCTGACCGCTGACATGTATGCCAAGATTTACGGTCAGGACGGAAAAGGTGGCTGGCTTGCAGAAGGTAAAATTACCCCCAAGGAAGCTGACCGCTATTGGTCGAAAATCACTTCTAGTGGATTTAGAAGTGATGCGGTTGCAAACAAATTGGATTCCAATGGCTTTCCTACTGGAGAAACAAGAGTTTACTCTTCGTTTACATTGACAGACGGCAAGCTGGAAATCAATTCTGAGTGGTACGGAAAGACAGTGTATTTCCGTTACTACAACCCCAATATTGTGGGTAACACCGCAACCGGTACGGCAGTTTCTGTTCCTGCAGCCGGTCGTGGCACTTCCTATAAAGATGCTGTTCAGGTACTGTTCTGCTATGTTATTGAAGAAAACGGTATTACATTACCCCTTACTATTAAGGAGTATGTAACGCAAGCTACTCATAACGGCTACAGTGCCAACGATATGGCTCACATCACCTTGAATACGGTCTCTGCTAATGCTTTCAACGTTGACCCTGACCGTTATCTGAAGGATGCCGAGGGCAACTACCGCAACGACAGCGTATATTGGGGCACCTGCTACTACAGTGAGCCCGACCTTTCCGGCAAAGCCTACTACGCCTTGAAGAATTTCATCGGCAATGGCTATGGTTTTGGCATTGGTCACGACACCATGTACGCGTATGCGGGTGCTTACTTCGACGCTTACGGCGGCGGTTCCGGCTATCCGAACGTTAAATACACCGAGAAGAACATTGACCCGAATGATACGGCTACTCGTTATTATTCGGTCAACAGCTACAAGGTCAACACCGGTCACTGGAACATGAACGCCTTGATGGGTGAGAACAACTCCAACACCCTCGTTGGCTCCGGATACTATTCCGCCAGTGATGAAGAGTATTTTGGCTGGATTGTCGACCCGCTGACGGTTCCTTCCGCTATCATGTCTTCCGGCGGCTCTCATGGTCCATTCGCAAAATCCACCATTTACGGTAACACATATCTGACGATTCGCAACAATGGCGGCTATACCTATGAAGAAGCGATGGCGAATCCGGATATTAAGCACCGTACACCGACCAACTGGCCTTACAAATTCAATGTTGGGCAGACAATTCCTGCCGCATTGACGCACAGTAACGGTCAGGTTGCATTCGATGACATTTGGGTTCAGTATAACGGCTGCTCCAATGACTTCACAAGTCGTGGACTTGGCAGGCTGTACGAGCCCACTGTTGACGGTCGCCAAGGTACGAACAACTTCTATCTTGCTGGCTCCGGAAACTTTGTCATGAACCAAATTGGTCACCTTCCCATTGAAATTGGTGGACGCCAAATCAACTACGCATCATCTGAAGAAATGCAGTTGTGCGTCAATACCCTGATGTGGATTTCTCAGCGCAAGCAGTGCGAAGTCTGCGCCGCTGACCAAGGCGACCAGCAGATGACGCACTTCGTTCACCGCGTCAACACGGCAAACGCAAAGAAAATTCTGACGGCTCTCGCCAACGGTGGCAGCTACTGGTATTCTCTGAACGATTGCTATGAATTGATGGAGGACTTGAACCTCCAGAAGTTGGGCTTCAACTCCGCTAACTGGAAACCCATCAAGAACTTCACCGGTCACTGGAACTCGAAGTATTTCGACGTGAAAGTGCCTCGTGATGCAGCTCTGTTCGACAACACGACCGGCACTCTCGGTGCTTATCGTACCGGTGACGGCAACGACTGGAACCTTGGCACAAACAAGAAAAACGGTTGGGACACGGTCTTCAAAGACAGCGGCAGCAGCGCTCCTTCTGTTCGCACCACCGGTATTGCCCGTATCTACGGTAAGCTGGGCGACGCCAAGCTGTTCAATGATGGACAGATTCACGAAGGCTACACCGTCCATATCCGCTACGAGGACAACCTTGAACTGCTGCAGGAAGGCGATGACTTTAGCTGCGTAGTCAACAATGTTGACCAGTATTGCATCTCCAACTTGCCCTGTATTTATCAAGGCGGCTCCACGATTATGCGTGCCCGCGTCTATGATAAGAACGGCAATGAGGTCACAAAGTACGGTCCTATCGTTGCAAAGGTTCCTCCGCATTTCTGGAACGACTGCGAGACGGTTCCTCTGGAACTGCTGAAGGTTGAAGCAACGCCTATCGAGAACTACCAATACTGGGAAGGTGAGACCTCCAAAGTCCTGAAGGGCTCCGGTATCATCTACAACCAGCCTATCAGCGACAGCGCTGTGACTTGGTACTATCGTATCGTCGACCTGCGCAATACGAGTGATGTTGTTGCAGACTGGACGAAGATTACCAATAAGACCTTTACCACCTCTGACGGTTCTGTCAGTGGTGTCATCGGAACACCCATCTTCCATGACGGTAACGATGGTATCAATAACTACCCGCATAGCTCTGTTGATGTGCAGCTTTCCATGCTGGCTTACACCGGTCATGCGATTCAGTTGCGTACCGACTATCTGATTGAGGGTAAAGTCTACTCTACCATCGACCCCGGTGTCATCACGCCGGAAGCCTCCGGTATCATCCAGATTGAAGAGCGCCCAATGTCCATGACGCAGTCTCCGAACCAGCGTGTTATGACGCAGGACCAGGCAATCTTCACATTTGAATCCGATTACTGGAAGGGTCTTGGCGACAAGGGATACAATGTCAAGGTTCAGTACATTGGACCTTATGACGATGATTGGCAGGATGTCGAAACTTCGACCACATTTGGCGGCACTTATACGCTGAACACGGTTGACGGCAGTCAGCATGCGAAAATCAAAGTTGAATCGAGCACGGTTGATACGCTGAAAGAAGGCGCTAAGACCGAAAGCAAGATTCACGATAATAAGTGGCTGCCCGGCACTTTCTGGCGTCCCGACGGATTCACTGACCAGCAGTGCGCTCAGAAGCACACCACCGTCAAACTGACGCTGTATGCTGCTGATTACAACTGGGCAGGCTACAAGTTCCGTATCGTCGCAAGCTATCGCTTCAACGATAAGCGCACCAAGGTGGAAACCTCTGACAGCGCTAACGGTGATGAAGACAATGCAAAGTATGACCAGAGCCGCTACGGTCTGTTGACCGTCGATGCTCCTTACATCTCTGCTACTACCATGAAAGCTCAGGCTTTGATGATGCAGAAGCACAATGATGAGAATGACGCATCCGGCGATTTTGGTCAGAACTATTGGTCTGAAAAGGATACCCCTGAGAAGGTAGCTGAGTGGAACAGCACTCGCGGCGACAGTAATAACCCGATTATTTCTGACGAAAACATTGCTGTTTACACGACAAATATTACATTCTCTCCCGGTAAACTGACCGAGTCCGGAGACCGTTTGCTGACTCCTATTTTGCAGTGGGGTTTCCAAGATGACTTGACTTCTACGTCCACAGAGTATACGCCGGTCATTAACCCCATCGACATCAACGGCTATGCAAACACATACAGCAACGGTGTAGGTCTGACGACGTCCAACTACAAGGACTTTAAAGCAATCGTTATGACTCGCTACGACATCAACACGGATACCAATTCCGAGATGAAGAAAGTTGTAGACAAAATCGAAACAGAACACTCTGGAGCTCCGTTTGGAAAGTTTACGGCTTACATCACGATTGATGACATTCATCTGGCTGATGAGAGCGCGAATGTAAATGACCCCTATACCAAGTGGGTCATCACCACGAGCCTGCATATCGAATCTGCTACAAACCCGATGGACTTCGGTACGGAACACTTCTATTTCCAGTGCCAGCCGTATCTGGGATACATCCGTGGCTACAATAGCACGAATTTGAAGAGCCAGACCATTACCTACACGAAGGCTCACAACTATGACTATGTAAACGGTGGCTACGACATGGAGCACACCGACACCGGTGCGGAGCTGTGGCTGGACTACAACATTAGTATCCACGCAAACGAGCGTGAGCAAGTTGGATGTGGTCTTGACCAACACTCCATCTTCATGTACCCGGATTTGACAATCGAAGCTCCAAACGGACTTCGCTATATCATGACCCGGTATCAAATTGTCAAAGAATTCCCGTATGGAATTACAAGAGAAACATCTCGTACAACATACTCATCCAGTGATAAACCGGAGATTGACACATCTGTCCGTTATCAAGGCGCAATGCAAACTGCTACACGTCGCGATATGACGGCAGGCGCACAGCCTGAAACCATCAATGTTCAGGGCAAAACAATGGCAGAGCTGGGCATTGAAGTCGATGGACGTGGTTGGTTGAAAGACACGGATGAAGACTATGCTCCTTACTTGAAAAATGGTTATGCCTTGTATTCCAAATACTCTTACCCGAAAGAAATCTGGCAGTGGTTCTGGCGCAATGCTGTCAAGTATCATTGCTATGATATGGAAGAGTATGACGGAACCAACGAACAAGTATTTTTCTACATCGATGAGAAGAATGTTCGTGCCGCTGACCAGTCTTTCGATGCAAATAGCGGAGCGAAGCCTTTTTCCTCTTGGACCGCACCGTTCGATGCAACTTACCAGATTGACCTGTGGGGCGCTGGCGGCGGTGGAGTGTCACAGGAATTCCCCAACCATACAGCCGCCCAAGCAGAGAGCGGCGGTCATGTAACCATTACCGCTGACATCAAAGAAGGAACAACGCTTTACTTCGTAGCCGGTGGTGCTGGTAATAGTGGTAGTGGCGTTGCTGTCGATTTGAAAGACCCCGGTAACGCTTGCGGCGGCACCGGTGGTTACAACGGCGGCGGTTCCGGCGGTTCCAGTGCTCGTATGTACGACTGCGTTGCATACGATAAAGACGATGAAGGTCATGGTACACCTGATACAACCTACCATAGTATGGACCCTGTCGGCTACGGCGGCGGCGGTGGTGCAACAACTGTTGCAACACGTCTTGCCGGTGCAGATGGACAGCTCAAAAACTATGAAGGAGACACTTCAGCCCTTCTTGGTGTTGCAGGCGGTGGCTCTGGTGCATCCGGTGGCGGTCGCGGCGGATATGCAGGTTTTGCAATCGGCGGAAGCGGCAGCAGCCATGACGGCGAAGGCTGGATATTCCATTGCTCACAAACAAAAACGATGACAATCCAGTGTGACTGGGGTCCTGAAACCTATGAACACGGTGATGTTTGCGCAGCGGCTGGAGTTACATCCGGTAAATTTGCCGGGCATAACGAACTTCGTAATGATGAAGATTATGCTAAAATCGATGCCACCAGAAGCGAAGGCGGTGGCGGTGCGGGTTACCAAGCTGCTGCTGTATCCGGTGCTGCTCGTGGTACATCCTATGTTTCCGGAACGACTACGCTCGAAAGCGGCAACATCATCATTAAATCTTCTTCAACAGACGACAATGGTTCTGCTGCTGGTAATGCAGGTCGCGCAAAAATCAAGGTTGTAAACCTTGACCAACGCCTGTACCGTCGCGTTGGCAAGAACGCAATGGATATTGGTTTCCAAGATTCCAACGAATGCCATCCGACCAATGTCAAAGTCAAGCTGACCGTTGCGAACAAGATGTACGATGGCACTCCCGTTGTCGTTGCAAAGTCTATCGTTTGGGACAAGACTGACGCAGGCATTCCGGAGAGCGTTCTCAATGATATCGACATCGTGTACTCCAACAACGAGTCCGCAAACATTACAAAGCCCACCAATGCTTCTACTGACAGCAAGAAGAAGCCGCTCGTTCGTACCGGCTCCTATACTGCTACAGCAATTTACAGAGGCACAAAGTACAACGTTACATTCTGCTGGGAAAATACACTCCCCGGCAAGACCTATGTGGTACGCGGTGAGAGCACAACTCCTGACCAGTATATGTCTGGTGAGGGCAATGTCGTCTACTTCGACATTTACCCGCGCCCGCTGTATCTGTACAGCTATAATAACGACAAGATTTACGACAATATCAGCACTGCTAAAGTGAAGGATATTAAGATTGAAGGACCGACTCAGAACTCCGGTATCGTCAATGGCGACGCTGTTGACTTGAATACCCGTCTGGCATACGGTTACTACTGCGACGCATACGCTCCCGAAGATTACGCAACAGCGAGCTTCAGAGAGCAGCTCCATACGGGTCTGCACAGCATCAAGACGGTTACGATTCTTGAACTTGTCAACAACCCGTTTGACAACTACTATATTGCAAAAGAAGATTTCACCGGAACCATCAACCCGCGTCCTCTGTATGTTCACAGTCAGTACCATGACACGAACAAATACAAGTGGAACTATGATGGAAACTCCAATGATATCGGAAACAACAAGTATCTGACTGACACAGTGCCTTACGATGGTCAAAACATGACTGTCGAACAGGCATACGAAGCGATTCTTGCTGGTAAACGTGAAAACATCGATATTACCCGCTATACTAAGACCGAGCAGGATAACTACCAGAATACGGTGGTCAACCCGAACAACATCAAGGTATATGACTCCTACTACAATGCCGCTATCGGTGAAGAGGGGCAGGGGAATATCTACATTGATAACATCACCAACTACGACGCTGTTGCCCTGAACGCTCAGACCTATGTTGGCTCCTATGCTGACAGCAATGCCGGTGAGCAGTTGACTGGGTACGATTCGAACGGCGATAACGGCGTCATCAAAGCAGACCGCTACAATGGTCTGTCCACCAATACGATTCGCCATCTGCCGTACTCTGTGAAGTACAGCTACAGCACGCCCAACCCGCAGGTTGGACAGAAGATGACTGTTACCATTGCAGTCACCAACAAGGACCAGGGCTACGGTCTGGCAGCACAGAACAACTATGTTGCTCCTATCGCAATCCAGAATCTGCGCCTGAAGAGTCGCTTTGCCGGTAACGGTCCTATCACGCTGAAGTCCACGAACGGCATTCGTATGAACCAAAATGGTACTGAGTTCTACATCGACACGATTCCGGTTGGCGGCACGGTCAACATCGTATTCGAGTACACTGTACAGGATATTGATGACTTGAACGCTCTGGTTCGTACCATCGAGCAGAACAACGAGATGTACCTCGTGAACAACAACTACAACGACTACTACATCGCCGACAAGACCTTCAGCGGTGGTATCTACCGCACCACGCTTCGTGCGCAGGTTAAGAGCGAGAGCACCACTTACGGTTTCGGTTTCAAGGGTAAGCTCCCGTACGCAGACGATGTCTACTACTGGAACAAGGGCTCTGATAGCTGGCTGACGATGGAAGGTCTCGTTGAGGACCACAAGACTGCTGCACAGGATGATGAGAAACTCGACCTGAAAGCAAAGAACACGAATCAGTATAAGAGTGAGTTCGTTTATAAACTCGTACCGAGCGAGACGACCGATGCCGGTTCTTATCCCGTCAAGTACATTGGTTTGAACGAGTTCAACTACGATTTGCTGAAGAACTATGTTGTGACAGAAGACCCCGGTTCTATCGAGGTCCGCCCGCGCAAGATTATGGTCTCTGTCGATGAGAGCCAGAAGATTTACGGTACTACGAATCCGTTCTTCAACTCCACATTCAAGGTTCTGGGCACGGATGCACAGGGCAATGAACTGGATATGACGGACGAGAATAACTGGACCGTACTGGGCGACGACTCCACCGTAGACTACAACAACATGAAGCTGATTGGCGGCGATACCGTCGGCAATGTCGTTGAGGTCATCAATGGTGCGGCACGCTCTCCGCTGGCATTCACGAACGGTGTCTCTAACCTGCCGTATCTGACGACTGCTACTCAGAACAGTGATGTTATCTATCAGACGGATGTCCCCGCTGAGGATTGCGCTTACTGCCTTGAGAAGTACAATGAGATGCACAAGGGTCACGAGCACTACCATGACGATGACCACCCGCACAGCCATGTTCCCGTCAATGGATACCCCGTATCTGTCAATGAGAACGCAGGCTACGGCAGCACGCTGGGCATCAAGACCGTTACTAACAGCGAAGGACAGACTGTCTCCAACTACGAGCTCGTTTACGAGTCCAATGTGTTGAAGATTCATCCTCGTCTGATTCGCATTGCTGCTATCGATGCTACGAAGGCATACGGCGGCACAGAACCCGCACTCAAGTGGGTCGTTGATGGCGAAATCATTAAGCCTACTAGCGAAATGCTCGGCATCAAAGCGGTCCGCGATAGCGGCGAAAATGTCCGTGACGCAGGGTATACCATCCGCATCGCCTACGAAAAGAGCACGGCAAACAACTATATCGTCGAGACGAACGACGCTACGATGACCATTACGCCTGTCCCGCTGACAATCGTATTTGGCAATCAGGAGCGTTACTACGGCGAGGAGAACCCGAACGATTATCGTTTGGATGTCATCGGTTTGAAGCACGGTGATACCGCTGATACCGCATTGAAGAACAATGACGGTGCAACGGCGAAGGTGCTGGAGACCGCCAAGAAGACGCTGAGCGATTACATCGACCTCACCTACAACAAGTTCACCGATGTTGGCTCCAACTACCTGTATGGTGATAAGAGCTATTGCGAGGAGCATACGATTCTCGTACCTCGCGAGAACGCAGACGGTGGCTATAACTACACTGTGGCAAGCTACACGCCCGGTGTTCTGACCATCAAGCCGCGTCCGATGCTGTTGACCGTCACCGGTTGGCAGAAGGAACTCGGCGACAAGGATAAGGTTCAGGACTTCACCCTGACCGATATGATTACTCACAACTCCATCTCCGGACAGCAGAAGCTCGGCGCAGGCAGCCGTATCACGGATGCAAGCGTTGTTGTGAACCCCGACAAGGTTCCCATCGTCTTCAATCTGGTCCGTGCAGAGGGTGAGGAAGTCGGTTCTTATCCCGTCTACTCCACGCCGCAGGACCGTCAAATCGGTAACCTCGCAGCGAACGACCAGAAACAGCTTGAACTGGATAACCCGAACTACGACTTTGAGTACCGTTACGCAAACGACCTCATCGTCAAGCGTCAGGGTCTGATGATTACCGTGGATGATAAGGTCCGCTACTACGGCGACCGTGTCAATCGCTTCTACGACGGCTCTACCGACTACACCTATCATGTATTCAAGGTCGAGAACGGAACAGCGGTTGAAATCACGGCAGAGGAAGCCGGTATCAACACCAATTCCTTTACCTTCACCCATCTGGATACACAGACCAGCTCCAGCGGCACTTACAAGGGTTGCATCAGCCTGTCCGGTGTCCACAGCACCATCTATGATGATGACGACATCACGATTACCGCTGGCAACCTGACCATCATTCCTCGTCCTGTCTCCGTTGTCGCCGAGGATAACACCAAAGTTTACGGCGACGCTGACCCCGAACTGAAGTACACGCTTCATGACGGTGTCCGTGGCGATGATGGCAACTACTACATCGAGTACGCAAACGGTCCCGTTCTCACCGAGAAGGAAGGCGCGGATGTGCCTGTCCAGCCCGGCGACCTCGAAGGCACTGGCGTAACTCGTGAACCCGGTGAAGATGTTTGGACCGGTGAGCATTCGTTCGGCAAGGCTTACGCCATCAATGCCAACGATATCAGCCCTGTCAGCAAGGACGGCGTTACCAACTACATCATCACGATGGAGAACGGCAACTTTACGATTACTCCGGCAGAGCTGGTCGTTACCGTGAAGGGTGGTTACTCCAAGACCTACGGCGAAGAGAATCCCGCATTTGATGCCGATATTACCGGCTTCAAGCGCGACGATACGCAGGAGACCGTTCTGAACGGTGAGCTTGGCTTCGCTACTCTGTGCTACGACCTGTCTGACGCTGGCAAGTACATCGTAACTGCTGGCAACAACAACGAGGATACGGTGAACCCGGATTGCGTTGTTCTGGAAGACGGTGAGGAGCATATCGGCTCTACCTTTGAGGTCAAGACGAACACGAACTTCGAGAAGAACTATGTTATCCGCTATGTGAATGGTGATATCACGGTCAACCCGAAGGAACTGATTGTCCGCATCGACCACAAGGTGAAGACCTACGGCACGGCTGACCCGGCATTTACCTATCGTTATGAAGATAACGCAGGGAATGTGATTGGTCTGATTGACCCCGAAAACAGCCCGCTGAGCCTTGAGCTCTATCGTACAAAGGGCGAGAATGTGGTGCGCGGTGATGTCACTGCTGCAGATTCTCTCGACAAGTGGGGCACGACCCTCTTTGACGGAGACTACCTCATTTCCGCTAAGTACGATGTGAACAACAAGAACTACAATGTGACCGTCATTGACGGCTCGCTGAAAATCGTGCCCGCAACGCTGACTGTCAAGGTCAACGGCGGCTACCGCACCACCTATGGCGATGAGATTCCGAACTTCACTTATTCCATCACCGGATTTGTTGGTCGTGATGTGAAGGACGAGACCGGCACCGGCATCAAGGACGATGAGTCCAAGGTCTCCGGTTCTGCTACGCTCTACTGCAATGACACCGCTGGCAACCCGGTATCCAATAAGACGAAGGTTGGCAACTATCCCATCAACTACGACAAGCAGCAGTTGGTTGCTGACAACAGCAACTACAAGTTCATCTATGTTGGCGGCGACCTGACTATTGGTAAGAAGCCTATCCATGTGAAGGCTGACGACCAGCAGAAGCCGTACGGCGAGAAGGACCCCGACCCGCTGACTTGGACGATTACCGACCCCGAAGAGCTGGTCAATCACGGTGATGAAGACTTCTTCGATATCACCACGAAGCGTCCCGGCGCGGATACTGATGACGGCGAGCAGGTAGGCAAGTATCCCATCACCATTGATGGTACTGACCCGTCCGGCAACTACGAAATCATCACGACTCCCGGCACGCTGACGATTGTGCCCGCAACTATCGTTATCACGGTTATCGACGACGAGAAGTATTTCGGCGAAGATAACCCGACTCCCAATGTCACCATCACGGGCTTCAAGCGCGGCGACACCATCGATGACATCGGCGGCAAGGACGCATTGAAGACCAAGACTGACGCAGAGAAGTGGAGCCCTGTTGGCGAGTATCCTGTATCCGCTAAGGATTCTACATTCCATAACCCGAACTACGACTTTGTTTACATCGACGGAAAGCTGACCGTCAAGCCCTTGATTATCAATATCAAGGCTGAAGACGACCGCAAGACCTACGGTGACAATGACCCCGATAAGTTCGAAGTTTCTTACACCCTCACAAACGAGAAGGATGAAGAGTACCAGCCGAGCAAGGACCTGCGCGATTACATTGACCGCGCCCTGAACCTCGACGGAACTCGTGTCCCCGGTGAGAATGTCCGCACCGAGAACCCCGGCTATCCGATTGTTCCTTCCTACACGGAAGTTCCGAACATCGAGATTGGCACCGTTACTCCCGGTCGCTTCTTCATCGACCCGCGTGTGGTCACCATTACCGCCAACTCTGCCGAGAAGGTCTATGACGGAACGCCTCTGACGGAATCCGGCTATACCTATGCTCCGGAGCTGGTCGACAACGAAAAGCTCGGCATCCATGACAAGATGGATTCTGTTACCGTCATCGGTTCTCAGACTGAGGTCGGTTCCAGCCCCAATGTTCCCAGTGATGCAGTCATCGTCAATACGATGGATGGCACGAGCAGCAACACCAACTACACCATCAAGTATGTTAACGGCACGCTGACCGTCCGTGACAAGGAAGGCGTCTCCATCAAGAAGACTGCTGACCGTGAGCGTACAACGGATTACGAAGTGATTCGCTATACCATCACCGTTACGAACGCTACGAGCCATGACCTGCATAATGTGGTCGTGAAGGATACGAACAACTTCGTTGGCACGCCTGTTCTGTCTCAGGCAAACGGCGTTACCTACGATGCCGACAATGGCGAGTTCATCATCGATGAGATTTCTCATCTGCGTGATGCTACTCATACCAATGTCGTGACATTCAGCTACACCTACACGGTCGACCCGACTGACCACGGCACGGACAACAACGACATCCTTGAAAATAACGCTAAGATTACCGATATGAAGGTAGTCGAGAGCTACACTGAAAACCCCGATGGCACTCAGACTCCGAACTACACCGAGCCTGATAAGGATTGGCTGGTTGAGACTCCCGATGTTGATGTCGAAATCATCCGTCAGAACCTGACCATCGAGAAGAGTGCAGACAAGACCGAAGCTGCTGTAGGCGACATCGTCACTTATCAGTTGAAGGTCACGAATACGGGCAACTCCACTCTGGAGAATGTGGTCGTAAAGGACCAGAACAACTTCATGGGTGCTCCCGTTGAGAACACGCAGGTCCACTTCGGCTACCGCGTCAATGATGACGGTACTTGGACAATTACCAGCCTTGGTGCCGGTAAGACCGTTACCATCACCTACAAGTACACGGTTGTTGCAGAAGACCTCGCAAACGGCAAGCTGGATAATATTGCTACCGCAACGATTCCCGCTCGCGAAGACCCGACTATTCCTGAGAAACCTATCGATTCCAATGAGGTAATCGTACCGCTGTACTACAAGCACCTGACGATTGTCAAGTCTGCAGACCGCGACCACGCTTATCCCGGCGAAGTCGTCAAGTATCAGGTCACTGTTACGAACGACGGCACCGTCGACATGACGAATGTTACCGTCTCCGATAACACCAATGCTCTGGGCATGTTCATCATCGCTTCCGGTGATGGATATAGCTACAACCCCGAAACCAAGCTGTTCACCATCCCTGTTCTGAATGTTGGCGATTCCGTCACGCTGAACTACCTGTACATTGTACAGAATGGTGACCCCGATACCATCATCAATGTTGCTACCGCTCATTCCCCGAAGAATCCCGATACCGAGATTCCGGGCGACAAGGACATCACCGAGCCGTCTGACCCCGTAAAGGTCGATGTGCTGCGCGATGGTCTGAACATCGAGAAGAAGGCGGATAAGAGCTTCGTTGACCTGAATGGCGATGATGCTACCGTCACCTATACACTGACCGTCAAGAACAGCGGCAATACCAAGCTGACGAATGTTATCGTTACCGATACATCCAACGGCAACGGCACTGTCGAGTACACCGGCGACCTGATGTATGATGGCAATGGCAAGTGGATGATTGCTGAGCTGAACGCTGGCGAGTCCGTTGAAATCACCTATGTCTACACTGCGGTTGCAGAGGACATCGACCTCGAAGGCAGCAACATCGTGAATACGGCTGTTGCAGAGGGCAAGAACCCGGACGGCAAGACCGTTACGAGCGACCCCGACACTGAGACGGTCCATGTTGGTGAGATTCCGGAACGCGGCGAAGTGAAGGTCATCAAGACCTCTCGTGAGTCGAGTGCCATGGTCGGTGATACTATCCACTACACCATCTCTGCCACGAACACCGGTAAGCTGGCTGTTACGAACATTGTAGTCCGCGACTTCAATGATGGCGTTGGCGAAATCAACGCAGTCAGCTCCGATAAGTACACCTACGATACAGCGGCTCACTCCTTCACCATCGCAGAGATTGCGGCTGGTGAGACCGTTGAGATTCCTGTCACCTACACCGTACAGGAAGGCGACAAGGGCACCGTAAACAATGCTGCTGTCGAGATTCCGGATGTTCCCGAAATCAAGAAGGAAGCAGACAAACAGGTCGTTAAGGTCGGCGAGGTTGTGACCTACACCATTACCGTTACCAATACGACCAACGAGACCAAGACGAATGTTGAGGTCAAGGATACGAACAACTTCACGGGCGTTATCACGCCTGCCGAGAACACCAATGTCGTGAGCTATGTTGGCGACAAGGTTTGGAACATCTCCTCTATCGGCGCTGGTGAGAGCGTAGACATCGTCTACACCTACACAGTAATGAACGAGGATGCCCCGAACGATATGCTCGTCAATACCGCTGAGATGACTTATGTGACCGACTCCGGCAAAGTAACGATTCCCTCCAACGAGGTTGATGTTCCCATCATTCCCGAAGAGCCCACACCTGAGCGTGTTGGTCCCACCGTTGTAAAACAGGCTGACAAGAGCATTGCGAACATCGGCGATACGGTGCATTACACCGTCACCCTGCACAACAATGACACTGTCGACTATGTGGATGCAGCACTGCACGACCAGAACAACTTCAGCGGCGTTATCACGAATGTGAAGAATGGCACTCTGGAATCTGTCTCTGCCGGTTCTGCAGTCATCAAGGTCGGCACTATTCCGGCTGGCAAGACTGTCACGGTAGAATATGATTACATTGTGCTGAACACGGATGCCGGTAAGGGTCAGGATACTTACAACGAACTGAAGAATGTGGCTACGCTGCATTACTGGTTCGCTGATGAGGATAAGACCCCGGAGAACGAGAAGACGAAGCCTTCTAATGAGGTCATCGTCAAGGTTCCCGGCAATGATGTTCCCGTTCCTGTCAACCCGCCTGAGGGCAAGCTGAAGGTCGAGAAGTTTGTTGACAAGAAGAGCGCTTCTGTTGGCGATATGCTGCATTACACCGTTAAGGTGTCTAATGTCGGCGATGGCGAACTGAAGAATGTTCTGATTGAAGACTTCTTCGATGGACACGGCAAGCTCAACTACATCCCGGCTGTCGGTGTTGTAGTGAACGGTGATGGCACTTACACCATCAACAAACTGCCTGCCGGTACATTCATGGAGCTCCGCTTCACCTATGTTATCGTGGAAGGCGATGAGCCTGAGGTCCTGAACGCCGCTGTCGTCACGACACCGCCCGTTGACCCGCCGCTCGAACCCACCAAGACGGCTGACAAGAAGTTCGCATTTGTCGATGAAATCGTGACTTACACCATCAGCGTGTATAACCCCGATACCAAGGCAAAGACGAATGTCACTGTCAAGGATACCAATAACTTTGTTGGCAGCATCAATGCCGCCAATACAGACAAGTACACCTATAACGGCGATAATACTTGGACGATTCCGGAAATCGGAGCAGGGGAGACCATCGACATTACCTATACCTACACGGTACAGAGCAATGATGAGAAGCTCCTCGAGAACAAGGCTGATGTGACGTATTCCGAGAACGGCGATACCGTGAAACTTGATACGCCGACTGTTGATGTGGTCGTACCCGATAAGGGCACTGTCTCCATCCACAAGGAAGCGGACAAGAAGATGGCAAAGCCGGGTGAGGTCGTCACCTACAATGTCACCGTTACCAACAACAAGGGCTTCGATGTTCACGATGTTGTAGTAACTGATGCCAACAACTTCGCTGGTGAAATCACTGGCGTTGACGGCGCAGATTACACCTTCGAGAACGGCGAGTTCCATATCGCTGAGATTGCCGCAGGCGCTTCGGTCACTCTGACCTACACCTACACGGTTGAAATTGGTGATGTGCCCACTCAGATTCTGGAAAACATCGCTACGGCTGATGTTCCCGGAACGAACCCCGAAGACCCGAACAACCCCGGTCACGGTAAAGACCCGAACAAACCTATCGATAACGATGAGAAGATTCCTTCGAATCCTGTCGATGTTGAGGTTCCGGGTTCCGAGACCGAAACAAAGATTCCTGACCTTGTTCTGACGAAGAGCGTAGATAAGAGTGAAGCCGCTGTCGGTGATACCCTGAACTACACGATTACTGTCAAGAACAACGGCAAGGGCGATGCTGAGAATGTCACAGTCAAGGACTTCTTCGACGGCAAGGGCACACTGAACTTCGTGGCTATGGATGGCGTCACCGATAACGGTGACAACACCTACACGATTGCGAGCGTCAAGGCTGGCGAAAGCGTAACGCTCAACTTCACCTATGTGGTAGTTGACGGTGACGCACCTGAGGTTCTGAACGCGGCAGTCATCACAACTCCTGAGCCGCCTGCAGAAATTGTGAAGAGCGCTGACAAGCATATCGCCAAGGTCAATGAGATTGTTACCTACACCATCACGGTGAAGAACAATTCCAAGGACACGCTGACGAACCTGCTGGTAAGCGATACGAACAACTTCAAGGGCAAAATCGAAGCCAAGGATGGCAAGGGCTACACCTACAACGGTGATAAGACTTGGACCATCGCAACGCTCGAATCCGGCAAGTCCATCGACATTACCTACACCTATACGATGCAGGCAAGCGATGAAACTGTCATTGAAAACACTGCCGATGTGCGTTATAGCTACAACGGTACTGACTACGATATTCCGTCCAACCCCGTCGAAGTCGAAAAGCCTAACGATGGTGTCGTTACCATCTTTAAGACTGCCGACAAGACCAAGGCTGAACCGAACGAGGTCGTTACCTATACGGTTACGATTCATAACGGTAAGGATTACGACATCAAGAATGTCCGTCTGACTGACGCGAACAACTTC
>ERZ1673741.803-NODE-803-length-30382-cov-27.664985_pt1 | contig 30382 bp, 27 predicted proteins | sample MGYA00580209_ERZ1673741 | MGnify/ENA primary metagenome ERZ1673741 (study PRJEB41218, sample SAMN15661754) | gut metagenome | host: Homo sapiens | place: Canada: London | collected 2015-08-20/2019-03-30 | study: EMG produced TPA metagenomics assembly of... | reverse complement strand
TTTACGTTCCAACCTCTCTTATTCTCCTTAGGCTGCTTTAGAGCTTTATGTTAATGGTTCTAACGCCAATTTTTGACAGGTCAAGAATATTGCGAGAGCCTCCAGTAAGTTTCTTTGTCTCGATCCACATTGAGTTTCCGTTGAACTCTACCGTTTCCGCATACACTCTGGGCTTGCTCCTTTTCTTTTCCGTATAGACATGCTCTATCAATGTACGCTTGCAGCCTTTCTTCGCCGGAGCTGTTTTCATTGTGGCAAAAGTGCCTTTCAACTTTTCCAAGTCATCTGTCCCAGTCTGATTCTTCTTGCTTGTCTCGTTGCGCTGGTTTCGGTTTTCCTGCACAGTGAGCACCACCTTGTTGTCGCAAAGCAACTCTATAAGTTCTTTAGATAAGGGTTGGCAGCTTCCAGACTTGCCCGTAAGAAGTGTATTGTAGTAGTCGTAGATGTCGGAAAGCAAATTGCAGCCTTCTTCTTCATTGTTGTCGCTTGTTATGCAGATAGAAGCTTCTATATTTTGGTACAACCCCGACATCGTAAGGTTGGAAGAGCCAACCATTACCATATTTTGCCTTTCACCCTCAAAAGAGTAAATTTTGGGATGATATACTATTCTGTTTGGCGAGTACACCACATATGTATGCACGTTCGGCATTGCAAGAAGCGCATCTAATGCTTCCTTGGATGTTCCGTGCAAGTCTACTCCAATGTAAAGGCGTATGTCGCCACCTGCATCTGTGAAGTTATTGAAGCTGTCTCTCAGTTGGTTGATGCCGTCAACGCTGGCAAAGGCAACAAAGGCGGCAAAAGACTTGTAGTCCGACTGTCCCAGTGCTTCGTTGATGGCATCTCCTGCAGGGCGGCTATTGCCTTCAGGCAATCCTTGTGCTATAAATTGTATTTGCATATTCTGTTGTACTTATTTCTAATGTTACACTCTACAAATTCATAAAATACACGGGTGAGTTTCTCGCCCCCTCTTTTCTCAATACACCAATCTCTGTGAAATGTTTCAGCCATTTAAGTGCGGAGTTTTGGCGTAATCCAAAGTGTATTTCCATTGCACGGCGGTTGATGCAGATGTTAGTGGAGAGATATTCCTTTATTTTCTCCAACATCATTTCTTCCGTGTGTTCTTTTGACTTGGTGGAGAATTTGGCACGCTCAAAATGCGCATTTCTTTTTACCTCTTGCAACATTGATGCATCGGGGCGGAAATTGATGTTGCGCACGCTTATATAGTCGGCACGTGCTTTGTCGATAGGCTTGTCTTCTGGCATGTTCAGGTTTACTGACAGCGAGAAGTAGCCTATGGATGGAATGTAAAAGCGGTTGCCATGAGACAGATGCTGAATCATACATTCGCGCAATGCCGACAAAGTGGCCTCCACATCGCCTTTTGTCAACGAACATGATGACTGGATATAACTTTCAAGTTGTTGTGCAGACATAGGCGTACCCTCGAAGATACGTGCAAAATGCCGCTCCTTGCCCGTTCCTTGTGAATTCTTTATTGATTGTATCTCGTATTTTATGCTCATCCGATTCTGTTGTTTTGTCTACAAAGTTACATAATATTATGCAAGAAAGAGAACAAAAGCACTAAGAAAATTATTTTAAAGCACCTTTATATTTGTCTTACATCTGTCGTTCAATGTGCTTATTACGAACGATAGGCATGTTTACTTCGACCGTTAAGCATGTTTACTTCGACTGTTAAGCATGTTTACTTCGACTGTTAAGCATGTTTACTTCGACCGAAGTAAGATAAATAAACAAAAATTTTAGCGTTGCTTTTATAATCTTTCAGAATGGCTTTTAACTTAAAGAAGGGAATGGATAATAATGGGAGTATAAAAATATACCCTTTACATTAATTTCATGATAGGGATATTCCTATCTTAAATAGGCGATTCCCCGCTTTGAGTTACACGGCATTTTTTTACCTTTGCATATATAACATAAAAGACACAAGGTTATGAAGAAATTGTTTGCAAGGCTGATGATGACGGCTGTAATGCTGTTTGCCGCTTCTATGGTTGAGGCTCAGAGAATGGGGGATGACACTTATGTGGTATTGGGTCATGGTTATGCCAAAGACAGCGAGAATGTATATCTTAATGGACAGGTGCTTCCGTGGGTTGATCCACATACCTTTTCGCTGAAAAGGTACGACGGCCATCAAAGCTATAGGTGTTTTGAGAAATATGTCATATCCCATTCTGACGTGTTCTATGATGGAAAGAAATTGGATGATGCATCAGCCTCTTCGTTCAAGGATTTGGGATACGGATATGGTAAGGATTCCTTTGATGTGTATTTCTGTGGCAAGAAGATCAGTGGTGCAAGTGCCAATTCGTTCCGACTGCTGAAGGACGGTTATGCTAAAGACGCCTTTGACGTCTATTTCTATGGTAAGAAGGTAAGCGATGCCAGTGCCTCAAGTTTTAGTGTGGATGAAAATGGTTATGCTCACGATACGTTCTCCACTTATTACTTTGGAAAGAAGATTGGAGATTGATTGCCATTAAAGAAGCAAGATATGAGCTGTATTAAGAATAAAGAAAAAGAGCGCCAATAAGCTATGTGTATTGATTGCATAGCTTATTGGCGCTCTTGTTTTTTTTAGCGTAATTATTACTTATAGAGATATCTCTTGATGCTCTTCTTCGGAGTCTTCTCAAACTCTTCCTTTACAATCTCGATGGCGGCGAGCTTGCAGTATGCAGGCTGTGTGGAGTTGAGCTCCTGACGGTTCTGTTCCATGATTCCTTCGAGGTCTGACTCGTTGAGGCGCATTGTGGCAGCCTCGTCGAAGTCGGGATAAACCAAGCCAACGAGCTTCTCACCGCGCTGTACCACCACGCACTCGTTAACCATTGCCATAGAGTTGAGGCGGTCTTCGATTTCCTCAGGATAGATGTTCTGGCCGTTTGCTCCGAGAAGCATGTTCTTCGATCTGCCCTTGATGTATACGTTGCCGTCGGCGTCCATTGTGCCGAGGTCACCGGTATGATACCAACCCTCAGAGTCGAGAGTCTGTGCTGTGGCCTCTTCGTTCTTGTAGTAGCCGAGCATTACGTTCAGACCGCGTGCGAGAATCTCGCCGGGAACATTCTCGGGATCGGGGCTGTCAATCTTTACCTCCATGTGAACGACGGGCTTTCCGCATGAACCGGGGGCGAAATCGTGATAGTCAGCGTAGCAGATAATCGGTGCACACTCCGTGGCTCCGTATCCTACGGTGTAGGGGAAGCCGATGCGCTTGAGGAACTGCTCCACCTCCTGATTGAAGGCTGCACCTCCGACGATAATCTCATAGAAGTTGCCACCGAACGCTTTAACCACCTGGTCGCAAATCTTCTGGTTTACCTTCTTGTTTACAACAGGCATGTTGAGGAGAAGGCGCATACGATTGTTCTGAATCTTCGGGAATACCTTCTTGCGGATGATCTTCTCGATAACCAGAGGTACGGCTATGATGATGGCTGGCTTGACCTCTGCGAAGGCAGCTGCGATGATGGCAGGACTTGGCACACGTGTGAGATAGAATACGTGGCAACCGAAGATAAACTCAAACATAAACTCGAACGCCATGCCGTACATGTGTGCCATAGGCAGGATGCTGATGACGTTGTCGCCCTTCTTGATTATCTTGCCAAGCACAGTCATGGCGAAGTCGTAATTGCTCCAAAGTGCGCGGTAAGGCACCATCACGCCCTTTGAGAAGCCGGTTGTGCCGGAGGTGTAGTTGATGAGTGCGAGTTCGTCCGGCGACTGTTCCTTGTAATAGTTGACGTGCTCCTTGCGGAAATACTTGGGATATTTCTTTCCGAACAGCTCGTTGAGGTGCTCACGGGCGTATGTCAGCTTGTCCGTGCGTGAAATCACGAGCGAGTAGTCAGGCAAGTAAATGATGCCTTCCAGATGCGGCATCTTTGTCTGGTCGATGACCGTAGCCACGTAGTCGCCCACAAAGAGCAGCTTTGCCTCACTATGGTTTACGATGTTGTGAATCTGGTCTGCTGTGAACTCGTGCAGAATGGGCACAGCCACAGCACCGTAGGTCAGTGTTGCAAGGAAAGCCACAGCCCAGCTGGAACTGTTTCGTCCGCAAAGTGCAATCTTGTCGCCTTTCTGTACGCCGCTGCTTTCGAAGATGATGTGAAGTTTCTCAATCTTGCGAGCCACGTCGTGGTATTGCAGTGTTGCACCCTTAAAGTCAGTAAGTGCGTCCTTTTCCCAGTTGGATACGATACTTTTTTCTATCAGTTCGTTATAACTCGGTATTTTCATCCTTTGTCTTGATTTTGGTATGAGGTGTTGTCTCTTTTATTTGTAAAGATATCTCTTTATGCTCTTTTTGGCAGTTTTCTGAAATTCTTCCTTATGTATCTCTATTGCTGAGACCTTGCAGAAGGGTGGTAGTTGTGAGTTGAGCGTCTTTAGGTTTTCGTCCATCACTCCCTGTACGTCGTTGTCGTCGAAGTCCATAGCGTCCTTGTCTTCCTGCTCAGGATGTACGAGGGCAACGAGTCGGTTGCCGCGTTGTATGATGATGCTCTCTCCTACGAGCGGCAGGTTGTTGAGCTTGTCTTCTATTTCCTCCGGATAGACATTCTGTCCGTTGGCGCCGAGGAGCATGTTCTTTTTGCGTCCCTTTATGTAGAAGTAGCCGTCTGGTGACATGGTGGCAAGGTCGCCGGTATGGAACCATCCGTCGCTGTCTATCACTTCCTGCGTGGCTTTCTCGTTCTTGTAGTAGCCAAGCATCACGTTTGTGCCTCTTGTGATCAGCTCGCCGGGCTTGTTGGCAGGGTCAGGACTGTCAACCTTCACCTCCATGTGCTCCACGGCAGGTCCGCATGACGATATGCGATACTTGTCATAGTTGGCGAAGGTGATGAGTGGCGCTGTCTCTGTGGTGCCGTATCCGATGGTTACGGGTACGCCGACATCGTTGAGGAATTTCTCAATACCTTGATTGAGAGGAGCTCCGCCTACGATTATCTCAAAGGCATTGCCGCCAAAGGCTTGCATGATGCGTTCGCGTATGTGCTGCTTTATCTTCTTGCTTATTACGGGCATGTTGAGCAGAATCTTCATACGGCTGGTCTGCACTTCTGTGAGCACCTTGCGTCTGATGATCTTCTCTACGACGAGCGGCACGGCAACGATGAGTCGGGGCTTCACTTCCGCAAAGGCTTCTGCTATCAGCGACGGCGACGGCAGTCGGTTGAGGAAGTAGATGTGGCATCCGCCGATAAATCCGAAGAGGAACTCCACAGCCAGTCCGTACATGTGTGCCATAGGCAGAATGCTTACCAGATTGCTTCCCGGCTTGACATTCGGAGAGAGGCACTTGAGGATATGGTCGAGGTTTCCCCAGATGGCACGATAGGGCAACATCACTCCTTTGGAGAATCCGGTTGTACCCGACGTGTAGTTTATCATTGCGAGTTCCTCCGGGCTTTGCTCCTTATAGTAATGTACGTGTTCCTTACGGAAATATTTGGGATAACGCTGACCGAAGATCTCATTGAGATGTTCTCTTGCGAAGACGAGCTTTTCTGTTCTTGCTACGACAATGGAGAAATCGGGTAAGTAGACTATACCCTCCAGTCCCGGCATGGCATCAGGGGTGATCTGGGTCTTAACGATGTCGCCGACAAACAATAGCTTCGAGTCGCTGTGGTTTACGATGTTATGTATCTGATCTGGCGTAAACTCGTGTTGTATAGGTACTGCGACGGCTCCGTATGTCAGCGTGGCTAAGAAAGCCACTGCCCAATGACTGCTGTTACGTCCGCAAAGGGCTATCTTGTCACCTTTCTGTACACCGCTGTTTTCAAACAATATATGCAGCTTCTCTATCTTTCTTGCTACATCATGGTATTGGAGTGTCGCTCCCTTATAGTCTGTAAAAGCGTCTTTTTCCCAATACTTAATAATACTGTTCTCTATATAAGAGTTGAAACTGGGTATTCCTTCCATTGCACAATCTTCTAAATTTTGTGCAAAGGTACGTCATTATTTGCACAATACCAAAACTTTTGTGCGGTAATTGGTTTCTTTGGTTCAAGATATCCCTATTTTTATTCGTTTTAGACCAGTTTTTGTCAAGCCTATTCGTATCGCATTGATTTGGCCGGATGTATGTGCGAAATCATATAGCTTGGCGCTATAAGCACGAAGAGCGCTATGAGGAGCGTGGCGACGTTAAGCAGGAGTACGAAAAGCCAGTTGATTTCCACGGGTACTGTGTCGACGTAATATGTTGCAGGGTCGAGCTTGAATATGCCTGCAGCCTCTTGCAGGAACAGCAATGCCAGGGCGATGATGTCGCCGATGATTAGTCCCTTGCCGATGATGAATGCAGCAAACCACAGGAATATGTGGCGTATGGTGTCGTTACGTGCTCCCAATGCCTTGAGGATGCCTATCATTGTGGTGCGCTCAAGGATGATGATAAGCAGTCCGCTTATCATTGTCACTACAGCCACGGCTGTCATTATGGCGAGGATTATCCATACGTTAAGGTCGAGCAGGTCGAGCCATGAGAATATCTGTGGCGAAAGTTCGCGTATGTTTTTTGACGAATATGTGTTGCCGTAACTGTCTGTTGTGCGGTTTACATTTCTTATTATGATGTCGCTTGTCTCCGAGAGCTTGTTGAAGTCGCTGACCGTAAGCTCCGCTCCGCTTGCAAGGTCGGTGGTCCAGCCGTTCAGCTTCTGTGCAGTATAGAGGTCGCAGAACACAGTTATCTTGTCATACTGTGAAAGATTGGTCTGATAGATGCCTTGGATGGTAAGCTTTCGCGTGCGCACTCCGCCTTCGCCGATGAAATAGGCGAAGATGCGGTCCCCGCTCTTCATGTCCAGCTTGTCAGCCATAGTCTTTGAGATGAGGATTTTGCCTGTGCTTGCCTTGTCTGAGAATACGGGTATGCTGCCGCTCACCATGTTCTTGTGGATGAACGTGGAGTCGAATTCCGGACCAACTCCCTTGAACATCACTCCAAGGAAGTCGTTGTCGGTCTTAAGAATACCTTGTTTGGTGGCGAATCGCTGAACGTGTTCCACGCCTTGCGTCTTGTTGAGCACGTTCATCATCGAGTCGTTCATCACGACCGGCTGGTCTGTAGCTGACGACTGCAGGGCGTAGAAGTTGGCTACTTGGATGTGGCTACCGAATCCCACTACTTTGTCCCTTATGGTATGCTTGAATCCAAGCACCACGCTGACGCTGATTATCATTACTGCAAGTCCGATTGCCACACCCGCTGTGGCAATACGTATAGCCGGCTTCGATACCTTCTGCTTGTCGTCAGTATGGTCTGAATGTATGCGGCGTGCTATAAAAAGGGGAAAGTTCATTTTTAGAAATGTTTAATGTTTGATATTTAATTGTTTGGCTTTGCCTGTAAATTCTGTAGCCAAAACCAAACATTAAATATCAAACATTAATTTAAGTTGTTGTTAAATGTATTGTTTTCTTAATTATCAGTCAGCGTCCTCCACGCGTCCCGGATAAGCTTCCAGAGCCTTGCGCAGCACGATGAGTGAGCGCTCGAGGTCTTCCTTCTTGAGGACGTATGCGATGCGGACCTGATTGCGTCCGGCTCCGGGTGTGGTATAGAAACCAGCAGCTGGAGCCATCATGACGGTTTCGCCTTCGTACGAGAACTCTTCCAGACACCAACGGCAGAATTTCTCCGAGTCGTCCACGGGAAGTTTTGCCACGGTGTAGAAGGCTCCCATTGGTATGGGCGAATAGACACCTGGTATGCGGTTGAGTCCGTCGATAAGACATTTGCGTCGTTCCACATATTCCTCATACACGTCACGGTAATAATTCTCAGGTGCGTCAAGGGACGCTTCCGCTACAATCTGTCCGAGGAGTGGGGGAGAGAGACGAGCCTGACAGAGCTTCATTACTGCGGCGCGTACTTCCGGATTCTTCGATATCAAGGCACCGATGCGGATGCCACACTCGCTGTATCGCTTCGATACGGAGTCGATAAGGATGACGTTCTGCTCTATGCCCTCAAGGTGACAAGCCGAGATGTACGGCGAGCCGGTGTAGATATACTCTCTGTATACCTCGTCAGAGAAGAGATAGAGGTCATACTTCTTCACGAGATCGCGAATCTGGTTCATCTCACGGCGTGTGTAGAGATAGCCGGTAGGGTTGTTGGGGTTGCAGATAAGGATGGCACGTGTGTGCTCATTAATCAGCTCCTCAAACTTCTCCACCTTAGGCAGCGAGAATCCTTCCTCTATGGTGGTGGCAATGGTGCGTATCTTTGCTCCGGCAGAGACGGCAAACGCCATGTAGTTGGCGTATGCCGGTTCCGGGATTATAATCTCGTCGCCAGGGTTCAGACATGACATGAAAGCGAAAAGCACAGCTTCCGAACCGCCAGCCGTGATGATGATGTCATCTGCGCTGACGTTGATATTGAATCGTTTGTAGTAATTCGTCAGTTTCTCTCTGTATGAGAGATAACCTTGTGATGGCGAATACTCAAGGACAGAACGGTCGATGTGTTTCAGAGCGTCCAGTCCCACTTGCGGTGTCGGCAGGTCTGGCTGACCAATGTTAAGGTGATACACCTTTACACCGCGTTTCTTTGCGTCTAACGCTAAGGGAGCCAATTTTCTGATTGGCGATTCGGGCATTTCAAGTCCGCGTACTGATATTTCTGGCATGTTAAGTGTTTTCTTGTTATTGATTTGTTTGTCGGATTGTCACTGAATAATGCAAAGATACTACAAATAGTAATAAGTGCAAAATTTTAGACTGCTCTGTTTTTAGTCTTTTTTCTTTCCGAGAGACTTTATCCAGCTGATTGGCTTCTTCAGAATTTGTGTGATGGCGCTTGTCTGCTTCACAGCGGGCACGTTGGATGTCTGCTGATTTGTCTGCTCTGTCTTTACAGAATTCTGTCTGCCTTCACCATTGCGATTGTTTCTGCCAGAAGGACGACGCTGCTTGCGACGCTGACCGTCAGCCTGCGGCTTATTGTCTTGGCGATCGGCTTGTGGCTTGTTCTGACGCTCAGTCTGCTGTTTGCTTTGGCGCTTCTCGTCCTGCTGTTTCTGTCCGTCACCCTGAGGCCTTTCCTTGCGTCTGTTTTGCTGCGGCTTCTTGTTTGTAGCCTCGTTGTTGCCATTCTCTGCAGTTACGTCTTTCTTCTGACGTGGTCCTCTTGAGCGCTTCTTGCGTGGCTTCTGCTCTGAGTTTTCAGGGTTGGTGTTATCCTGCGCTTTTGTTTCGTTATTGGCGCTTGTGGCAGCTGCGTCCTTATCTGCAGGAGCGTTCTTGCCATCAGTCTTGTTCTGATTGTCGGTTGCGTTGCGCTTCTTTCCGCGTCCTCTTCCGTTGCCGCCACGTCCTCTTCCGTTGCTTTCACCGTTGCCGCCGCGTCTTTGCTTTCCGCCGCGTCCGTTGGAACGTGCTGCGTTATAGTCAGGAGCCTCGCCGAGACCTTCAGGCAGCTGGTTCTTTTCCACCTCTCTGCCGAGGAATTTCTCAATCTGCTTAAAGCTGCTGATTTCGTCTTCAGCCACGAAGGTTATAGCCACGCCGTCGCGCTGTGCTCTTGCCGTACGTCCGATACGATGAACATAGTCCTCCGGATCGTGCGGAACATCGAAGTTGATGACCATTGCGATGTCGTCGATGTCGATGCCTCGTGCAACGATGTCTGTAGCCACGAGTACGTCTATCTGACCTGTCTTGAATTTATAGAGAATCTCGTCACGCTCTGCCTGCTCCAGGTCGGAGTGCATCTCGCCTGAGTTGATCTTCATCTGCTGCAGGGTGCGGTTGATGGCCTTCACCTTCTGCTTCTTTCCTGAGAAGATAATCACGCGGTTGAGGTCGCCTTTTCTGAAAAGGTCCTTAATGATGCCAATCTTCTGTGTTTCGTAGCAGACATAAGCGCTCTGCTTGATTTTCTCAGCAGGACGGCTCACGGCAATCTTTACCTCCACCGGATTCTTGAGCAGAGTCTTTGCCAGTTCTTCTATCTTCTCCGGCATAGTGGCGGAGAACATGATGGTCTGGCAGTCGGCGGGCAGCTTGCTTGCTATCATCTTGATATCCTCGGAGAAGCCCATGTCCAGCATGCGGTCAGCCTCGTCAAGTACGAAGAAGCTCACCTTGCTGAGGTCGGCGCTACCGAGCGAAATATGACTGATGAGTCGTCCGGGTGTAGCGATAACCACATCGGCTCCCATCTGGAAGCTCTTCAGCTCCTGATCATAGCGGTTGCCGTCGTTGCCGCCATACACAGCCACGCTGCTTACACCTGAGAGATAATAGCCGAAGCCCTGCATAGCCTGGTCAATCTGCTGTGCCAGTTCTCGAGTCGGGCTCATAATCACGCAGTTGATGGCGTCCTTTGGATATCCTCCGTCGTCCAGCTTCGAGAGGATAGGAAGGAGATAAGCTGCTGTCTTTCCCGTTCCGGTCTGTGCTACACCGAGGAGGTCGCGTCCCTCAAGGATTGGGGGAATACACTTTTCCTGAATAGGTGTGCATTTGTCGAAACGCATATCATATAGTGCGTCAAGCACATGGTCGTTGAGTTCTGTTTCGTCGAAATACATTACTTGTAATGTTTAATTGAATAATGTTTAAAGTTTATGTGGCGGAATGGCACGTAGAGTGCCTTTCCGCTATTAGTTCGGTGCCTTTCTGTAGCAGAAGTATGCCACTACAGCAAAAATCATGTTAGGCACCCATGCCGCGAGCATTGGTGGAGCTCCGGCATTGATGGCGAATGTCGCAGATACTGTTTGCAGCATGATGTAGCCGAAACTTAGCGCCAGACCTATTCCCAGATACATACCCATGCCGCCTTTCCTCTTGCGCGAAGACAGCGACAAGCCAATGGTTGTCAGGATGAACGAGGCGAATGATGAGGCTATGCGTTTGTGATACTCCACCTGATACTGCACTACGTTGCCGTTTCCTCGGTCAATCTGCTTAGAGATATATTCCTTCAGCTCCGGCGAGGTGAATGTCTCCTGTTGGCCTTTTGAGTAGACGAGGTCAGTCGGCTCCATCTGTATCAGCGTGTCGCGCTTTGCTCCGCTGGTGATGTGCTCTTTTAGTCCGTGCAGTTCTCGAATCTTCCAGTTGGTCAGTGTCCAATGATACTTTGAGTCGGAGATGGTGTCGTACTGTGCTTCCATTGCCGTCATGTGACTGACGAGCTTCTTGTTCTCAAACTTGTCCAGCGAGAATCCGAATCCACGCTTCATGTTGTTGTCGTAATGCTGTATGTAGGCTATCGTTCCTCGGTCTACCTGCAACATTACGTTATCCGCACTGGTGTTCTTCTTCTTGTTCTTATACATCGACTCGAAGTTCTGCCTTACCACTGTTCCGTGCGGAATGATGTAGGCAGAGAGAAAGAACGACAGAGTGGATATCAGCACGCACGATATCATGTATGGTCTCATGAGTCGCTTAAAGGACACGCCTGCTGCCAGCATCGATATAATCTCCGAGTTGGATGCCAGCTTTGACGTGAAGAAAATCACGGCAATGAAGACAAAGAGCGGGCTGAAGAGATTGGCGAAGTAAGGTACAAAGTTGGCGTAATAGTCGAATACGATGGCCTTGAGCGGCGCATGGTATTGGCTGAACTTCGCAAGGTTCTCGTTAACGTCGAAGACGATGGAGATGCTGATAATCAGCAATATGGAATAGATGTACGTACCGATGAACTTACGTATGATATACCAGTCGAGAATCTTTATGTATCTCAGCGGGTTAAGGACATTCAATACCCTAAGGAAAGCAAGCTTGCGTGCAGTCCATGCCATTGCCTTCCTTAGTGTCCTTGTATGCGATTCCCACCATCGTGCGACGTGGAGCAGGTGGCGAAAGCGTCTGATGTTCTTTCTTTTCATCTTACTGTTTTTTCCTAAATCCTTCTTCCGAGATTGTCAATAACGCTGCGTTTCCACTGTACGAAGTCGCCTTGTTCGATGTGGGTGCGTGCGTCTGTGACGAGTCGTAGGTAGAAGGCGAGGTTATGTATGCTCGCTATCTGCATAGCCAGAAGTTCCTGCGCCTTGAAGAGGTGGTGGAGGTACGCTTTTGTGTGGATGCGGTCGATGTCGCATCCGTCGGGATCGATAGGAGAGAAGTCCTGCTCCCACTTCTTGTTGCGCATGTTCATGGTGCCGTTGTAGGTGAAGAGCATGGCGTTGCGTCCGTTACGTGTCGGCATAACGCAGTCGAACATGTCCACTCCGCGCTCTATAGCCTCGAGAATGTTCTGCGGTGTTCCCACTCCCATAAGATATCTGGGCTTGTCTTTCGGGAGAATTTCGTTCACCACCTCAATCATCTCGTACATCACCTCCGTCGGTTCGCCTACAGCCAATCCTCCGATGGCATTGCCGTCGGCTCCCTTGTCTGCCACAAACTTGGCGGCCTCTCTTCTCAGGTCTTTATACTTACATCCCTGCACGATGGGGAAGAGGCTCTGACGGTGTCCGTAAAGCGGTTCGGTCTCGTCGAAACGCTTAATGCAGCGGTCGAGCCAGCGCTGTGTGAGGGCAAGGCTCTTCTTGGCATACTCGTAGTCGCTCTCTCCAGGAGGGCACTCGTCGAATGCCATCATGATGTCGGCACCGATGATACGATCCGTGTCCATGACGTTCTCAGGGGTGAAGATATGCTTTGATCCGTCAATGTGTGAGCGAAACTCGCATCCTTCCTCACGAAGCTTGCGGATACCTGTAAGCGAGAATACCTGGAAACCACCCGAATCGGTAAGGATGGGGCGGTCCCATGTGTTGAACTTATGCAGGCCTCCTGCTTTGCGTATAGTGTCGAGTCCCGGTCTCAGGTAGAGGTGATAAGTGTTGCCGAGGATAATCTGGGCTTTCACTTGCTCGCGCAACTCCTGAAAATGTACGCCTTTTACAGAGCCTACCGTTCCCACGGGCATAAAGATAGGTGTCTTTATCTGTCCGTGGTCGGTTGTTATTATACCGGTGCGAGCGTCTGAGGCACTGTCTGTATGTTGGAGTTCGAATGTCATTTTCTGCTTTTCTTGTCTCTTTTTTTACTTAATTCTTTTCTTCTTCCTTGATGCTGAGGTCGATGGGATTGTCCACCTTCTCGTCTGTGAGGGCGAACTTCCATACGTCCTGTACGTTCTCAACGTAATGGAACTCAACGCCCTTGCGGTAAATCTCGGGGATTTCCTCTATGTCTTTGCGGTTGTCCTGGCACATCACGATGTCCGTGATGCCGGCACGCTTGGCAGCGAGAATCTTCTCCTTTATTCCGCCTACAGGCAGAACCTTGCCGCGCAGAGTTATCTCTCCCGTCATCGCTGTGTTTTTGCGAACCTTACGCTGGGTAAGAGCCGAAGCTATGGAAGTGGCGATAGTGATACCTGCAGAAGGACCGTCCTTTGGTGTGGCACCTTCCGGCACGTGTATGTGGATGTTCCAGTTGTTGAAGATACGATAGTCCACGCCGAGAGAGTCGATGTGAGCCTTAACGTATTCGAGGGCTATTACCGCCGACTCCTTCATCACGTCACCGAGGTTTCCGGTCAGCGTCAGCTTGCCAGCCTTGCCCTTGCTCAGCGAAGTCTCGATGAAGAGAATCTCTCCGCCTACGCTTGTCCAAGCCAGACCCGTAACCACACCGGCATAATCGTTGCCCTGATAGATGTCGCGATAGAATGGCGGTTTGCCGAGCAGGTCCTCTATCTCGTTGGGGGTGATCTTCTCATAGGTGAGCACGTCGTCGAGAGCCTTCTTGTATGCGAGCTTGCGCAGAGCCTTGTTCACCTGCTTCTCGAGCTGTCTTACACCGCTCTCTCTTGTATACTGCTCTATTATCTTCTCAATGGCAGCCTTTGTGAATGTCGGCTTGTCCTCCTTGGCTGTAAGGCCGCAGTTGTCAATCTCACGCGGGATGAGATGGCGCTTGGCTATCTCTATCTTCTCCTCGGTGATGTATCCGCTCACCTCTATCAGCTCCATACGATCGAGCAATGGACGCGGAATGGAACCGAGATCGTTGGCTGTGGCGATGAAGAGCACCTTAGAGAGGTCGAAGTCCACGTCGAGGTAGTTGTCGTGGAAGGCGTTGTTCTGTTCTGGGTCGAGCACCTCAAGCAGAGCCGACGACGGGTCGCCGTTGATGGTGTTCTGCGTCACCTTGTCAATCTCGTCAAGAATGAATACGGGGTTAGCTGAACCTGCCTTCTGTATGTTCTTTATTATACGTCCCGACATGGCACCCACGTATGTACGGCGGTGTCCGCGAATCTCCGACTCGTCGTGCAGACCACCCAATGACATGCGCACATACTTGCGCTTCATTGCTGCTGCGATGCTCTTTCCGAGACTGGTCTTGCCCACTCCCGGAGGGCCGTAGAGGCAGATGATGGGCGACTTGAGGTCGCCTCTCAGCTTCAGTACAGCCATATATTCGAGGATACGCTCCTTCACCTTCTCCATGCCGTAGTGGTCATGGTTAAGTATGCGCTGTGCACGCTTGAGGTCGAGGTTGTCCTTGGTATACTCTCCCCAAGGAAGGTTTGTCATTGTCTGGAGATAGTTATACTGTATGCTGTACTCCGGGCTTTGCGGATTAAACATATCCAGCTTGTCAAGCTCCTTTCTGAATATCTTGTCCACCTCTTCCGGCCAAGCCTTGCTCTTAGCCTTCTCCTCAAGGTCCTTGCGTTCGGGCGAACCTTCGCCTCCGCCAAGTTCCTCCTTGATGTTCTTGATCTGCTGTTGCAGGAAGTATTCGCGCTGCTGCTCGTCGAGATCCTCGCGTGTCTTTGAGCGGATGTTCTGCTTCAGTTCCAGCAGCTGCATTTCCTTGTGCAGTACGCGGAGCGTCTGGATGACACGTTCCTTGATGCTTCCCGTAGAGATAAGCAGTTCTTTGTCCTCAATGCTGAACGGAAGGTTGGTGCAGACAAAGTCAACGGCTATAACATTATTAGAAATATTGTTAAGCGCAAACTGCGATTCATCAGGCAGGTCCTCGTTCATGCGGATATAGTTGAGCGTTGTGGAGCGCATATCCTCCATGGCTGTGGCAAACTCCTTGTCGTTTTCCTTCGGCATGTCCTCCATCGCCGGGCATACTTCGCCGAGCATAAAAGGCATAGTGCGTGTGATGTTCTTCAGACGGCATCTGCCGAGGCCCTGTATGATGGCTGTGAGGTTATTGCCAGGACCAGGCATTTCCAGCACCTTCACGAGCTTGGCATAAACGCCATATTCGAAAAGGTCCTTGCCTTCCGGATTCTCCACTTCCTGGTCTTTCTGGCAGAATACGGCAAATGCCGCATCGTTATGTTTGCGCAGCTTGTCCAGCAAGTTGAGGCTTTGCTTGCGTCCTATGATGACGGGTGAGATAACACCAGGGAATATAGCAATGTTACGGGTTGCAAGAATAGGAAGCTCCCCGTCTATATTAACATTAAAGAGGTTTGTCACGTCGCCTTCGTAGTCGGCAATCATTTGAATGGATGTGCTACTTCTTTTGTCCATATCTTGTCTGTATGTCTTGAGGTTGGCAAGCTGAATGCGTTTGCCATCCGCCTATTAAGCATACAAAATTACTCATTCTATTGCACAAAATAGCCTGTATTTTCTCTTTTTTGCTTTTTTGTTACTTTTTTATTTTTTTTTTAAGATATATAGGTAAAAAGACGTAATTTTGCAAATACACCACTACTTACTTCAAGCATCTAATTTACATTATAATATATAATATATAGTATGAAACTAAAGCAAATCTTATGTTCGCTGCTTTGTCTTGCCGCAACGTCAGGTGCCGTGGCACAGAATGCCGTACAGGCGGAGACTGAAGAGCAGAAGGACAAGCGTATGGAATGGTTCGATCATGCCAAGTTGGGCATCTTCGTACATTGGGGTATCTATGCCGTTAACGGCGTATCAGAGAGTTGGTCGTTCCACAACAAATATCTGCCCTATGAGCAGTATATGTCGCAGTGCTCAGGCTTCACCGCAAGCAAATACGACCCCAAGGCTTGGCTCGATCTTATCAAGGAGAGCGGTGCACGTTATACTGTCATCACTACGAAGCATCACGACGGTGTGGCGTTGTGGGACACGAAGTACAGCGACCTTAACACCGTGAAGGCTACGGCTGCCAAGCGCGACCTTCTTACTCCCTTCGTTAAGGAAGTGCGCAAGCACGGTCTGAAGCTCGGACTCTATTATTCACTCATTGATTGGTCGCATCCCGACTATCCCAACTTCACTCGTACAGAGACACGTTACGACGTGAAGGACGATCCTGCACGTTGGCAGAAGTTCCTCAAGTTCGACTTCGACCAGCTTGGCGAGCTTAACGCATACAAGCCTGATCTCTACTGGTTTGACGGCGACTGGGAGCAGTCGGCTGAGACATGGAATGCCAAGGGAATGTCTGAATTCCTCCGCAAGGCCAACAAGAACGTCATCATCAACTCACGCATACAGGGCTACGGCGATTATGCCACTCCTGAGCAGGGCGTGCCCGTGGTGCGTCCCGAAGACAAGCATTGGGAGCTTTGCATGACCATGAACGACTCATGGGGATATCAGCATGCCGACACCAACTATAAGTCGCCCTACATTCTTCTGCGTACCTTCGTTGACTGTCTGTCTATGGGTGGCAATATGCTTCTCGACATCGGTCCTAAGGAGGACGGCACCATTCCTGAGGAGCAGGTAGCCATACTGAAGGAGTTCGGACGCTGGACCAAGAAGCATAAGGAAGCCATCTATGACACACGTGCTGGCATTCCCGGCGAACATTTCCAGGGCTACTCCACGCTCAACAAGGCTGGCGACATCCTTTATCTCTACCTTCCCTACAAGCCCAACGGTCCCATCGAAGTGAAGGGTCTTATGAATAAGGTAAACCGTGTGTGGGTTGTCGGCGACGGCGAGATTATCAGCTCGAAAGTTTTCAACAAGAACTACTGGAGCGAGGTGCCGGGCAACTTGTATATCAACGTACCCGAACGCTCACTTGACCCGATGATTACGGTTGTGGCTGTGCTTCTTGACGGCCCCATCAAGCTGTATCGCGGTGCAGGAAAGGTGATAGAGAGCAACTAATCTGATAAACTCAAAATCAGTAAATAATAAAGATAAGATACTTTTCTGTTCTTATTTCCCTGATGGTCTCGCTCTCCGTTATGGCTGCTCCCAAGTCCAATCATAAGGAGTTTGCTGCGAAGGGTAACACCACAATAAAGGTGTTCGACAAGACCAATGTGCATTACGATCCTACAAAGATTGCCGGATTTAATGAGGCTGATGCTGACGGCATAATCCGCCTTGTCAACGGACGCATTATCCTTAAGAAGATTCAGGTGCCTCATTATGAGCGCAATGTAAAGGTATACATAAAGACCACCATCGCTTCCAACGGCGACAGATGGGACAAGACTGGCTCGTGCTTTGTGCTTCCGCGCAAGTCTGCCATCAATCTCATGACCATAGCAGAGGGCAAGAATAAGTTTCCTGCCGTCGACTCTCTGAAGCTTGAGAAGCTCGTAGGCGTGGTGGCCGGCAAGGACTATCTGCCCACCGTTGAGCTGATGCGATTCATGACACCTTTCGGTGTGGGCTTCTACAGCAGCAATAATGACACGCTCACCTCTAAGCGCCGTCCCGTTTACATCCCGAAATGGGAGAAGTGTGTGCAGTGGCAGCAGGACATCACCGACCTTTATCCGCTTCTTGAGGATGAGGCTTACGTCGGTGTCTTTATTGACACATGGACAGAGCAGGGCTATCTTGCAAGCATGGAGCTGCAGTTTAAGGAGAGCACCATCTCTTGCGACCGCATGCAGCGTCGTCAGGTAATGCCGCTCCTCAACACCGTCTACTACATCGGTCAGGAATATCCCGACATCTTCGCACGCAAGCCCATCACCACCGACTTCGTTCTTCCTAAGGGAGCACGCAATGTCCGTCTGAAGTATATCGTTACAGGACATGGAGGTCATGATGGTGGCGACGAGTTTGTGCAGAAGGAGAACATCCTTTCTGTAGACGGCAAGGAAGTGAAGCGCTTCATCCCTTGGCGTGACGACTGCGCCTCGTTCCGCCGTTTCAATCCTGCTACGGGCGTTTGGCTTGAGAAGCGCGTAGCTTCATACATCGGTGAGAATGGCTATACGGAGAAAGAGGTGGAAGAGCCGGTCGCTTCTTCCGACTTCTCACGCTCCAACTGGTGTCCCGGCACTGACGTCGTTCCTGAAGAAGTGGAGCTCGGCGACCTCAAGGCTGGCCGCCATACCTTCACTGTTGACATCCCGAAAGCCCAGCCGATAAACGGCAACGAGATGAACCATTGGCTCGTGTCGGCATATCTGGTTTGGGACGAGTAAGCAAGGTTTGCATCTTGTTATAATTAATATAATGTGAAGCTGCTGGACACATACTGGATATTTGGTCATTAATCAAAAAGTCAGTATGCGTTCAGCGGCTTTTAAAATAAATGTGATAGTAGATTAAAACTAAATAAGTATGAGAAAAACATTTTTGACTTTTGTGCTTACATTACTCGCTGGAGTATTGTTCGCACAGCAACCTGCAAGAGTTGCTGTTGCTGAGGGCACTTTGGAAGGCATCGACGAGTCTGGCATCAAGACATTCAAGGGCGTACCCTTTGCAGCACCTCCTGTAGGCGACCTACGCTGGAAGGCGCCTCAGCCAGTGGAGAAATGGCAGGGCGTGCGCCAAGCCAAAGAGTTCGGTCCCAACCCTATGCAGGAGAATATCTTCGGCGACATGAACTTCGGTACGAAGAAGATGAGTGAAGACTGTCTGTATCTTAATATCTGGACTCCTGCAAAGACAATGGACGAGCACCTGCCGGTTCTTATCTATTTTAATGGTGGCGGACTGATGGCTGGCAGTGGCAGCGAACCTCGCTATGCCGGTGACGCCATGGCTCGTAAGGGCATTATCTCCATAACAGCCAACTATCGTGAGGGCATCTTTGGCTACTTCGCTCATCCGCAGCTCTCTAAGGAGACCTCATACAAAGGTTCAGGCAATTATGGCTTCCTCGATCAGGTGGCTGCCATTAAATGGGTAAAGGACAACATTGCTGCGTTCGGTGGCGACCCCAATCGCATCACCATCGTAGGCGAGTCGGCTGGCTCGATGTCAGTAAGCGCACTTATGGCATCGCCTTTATGCCAAGGACTGTTTGCTCAGGCAATGGGATCAAGCGGTTCGGTGATAGGAATGAAGAAGGTTCCTACGCTTAAAGAAGCTGAGGCTAAAGGCTTGCAATTGACTAAAAAGATTGGCTGTAAGGACATCAAGGACCTGCGTGCTATGTCTGCTGAAGAACTTATGAAGAAAGCCAATGTGAAAAGTGTTCCTATATATAATGTAGACGGTTACTTCTGGACCAAGCAGCCTTACGATGTGTTCGCAAATGGCGAACAGACCAAGGTGCCTTTGCTCATCGGTGGCAACAATCAGGAGATGAACGTGATGGCAGTTCTCTACGGAAAGGCTCCCACAGTGGAGAACTTGAAGAATGTGGTTAAAGCCACCTTCGGCGACGCTACCGACGAACTCTTCAAGCTTTATGGTCTCAACACCGATGCAGACGTGATGGGACAGCCGGGCAACGAGCTCGCTGGCGACCTCTTCCTTGATTACTCTACATGGAAGTGGGGCTACATGCACAAGCTCACTGGTGGTCAGCCAGTTTATCGCTACCGCTATTGCCATCCGCGTCCTGATATGGTGTTGAAGGACAAGGTGGCAGGTCTTTCCGGTGGAGTTCAGGAAAAGACATCTGACACTCCTGCTGCTCCGCGTGCTCTCGGTGCTGTCCACTCAGCCGACATTGAGTATGCTATGGGCACACTGCCTACCAACCGCGTATACGACTGGCAGCCAGAAGACTACGTCGTGTCTGACATCTTCAGCAATTACTACGTAAACTTCGTAAAGACCGGCAATCCCAATGGTCTCGGTCTTGTTGACTGGCCTACCACCAACGGCAAAGCCATCGCTCCGGTTCTACAGATTGACGTTAACACATTCGTAAAGGAAGACCCGAACATGGAGAAGCGTTACGAGATAATGGATGGTTTGTTCTGGAAGTAAACATTTGTTTAATTCTCGTATAATTTCTTGCAAAAGTTTGATTATTCTGATTTAATGCTGTATCTTTGCCTTGAGCTATAATACAATTAGTTATGAGACAATCAGAAGAACGATATATCAGTTTGTTGACCGATTTCGGCTTTAAGCGAATCTTCGGCACAGACCCAAATAAGGAGTTGCTTGTCAACTTCCTTAACTCCCTCTTCGATGGTGAGGAGGTGATAAAGGACGTGAAGTATCTCAATAGCGAGAATGTTGGCGATGTTTATACAGAGCGCAAGGCCATATTCGATGTCTATTGTGAGAACGAGAAAGGCGAGAAGTTTATTGTGGAGATGCAGAATGCCTACCAGACATACTTTAAGGACAGGTCGTTGTTCTACTCGACATTCCCTATCAGAGAGCAGGCTCCTAAAGGTTCCGACTGGAATTTCTGTCTGAAGAAGGTTTATGTTGTTGCTTTGCTCAATTACAGAATGAGCGATGAGGCTTTCGACAGTTCGGATACAATCCACACAATAGCCTTGATGGATACGAAGACCAACAAGGTTTTTAATGCCAAGCTGATGTTTAAGTATGTTGAGGTTGGTAGATTTGACAAGACAGACGATGAACTAATATCATTGTCTGATAAATGGATGTATGTGCTTAAGAATCTGTCACGCCTCGACAATCGCCCGTCGTCTCTACGTGAAAAGATATTCACCAAGCTATTTGATGCTGCGGCTATAGCCCGCTTCACACCTATGGAGTTGCGTGAATATGAGGACAGCCTCAAGGCTTATCGCGACATTAAGAATTCCTTGGACACGGCAAAAGAGGAGGGTCGTGCAGAAGGCCGTGAGGAAGGCCGTGCAGAAGGTATTGCTATGGTTGTAAAAAACATGCATGCAAAAGGAATGGATATTGACGTTATTGCATCTATTACTGGTTTGAATAAAGATGAAGTAGAAAGCCTTTGTCTATAGTAGAGTAGATAAGCAATAATATCGCTTTTCTCATAAAAACTACAATACGGATTTATCAGAGCTGGAATGCCTGATAAATCCGTATTTTCTTTTATTGTTATTTGTTGCAGGTGTTCTGCGAGTTATCATTTCCTTACTTCACCTCGAACTTTCCGTTCTGGTCAACAACGTAGGTCTTGCCGGTTCCGCCCACTCTTACGCTGATGCTGAAGAGGGTGGAGGTGGCTTCTATGTTTACGTTGCTGCCCTTCGGCAAAGTGGCGAGGTCAGAGTCGGTGACACCGAGGAGCGCTGTTGAGCTGGTGAAGGCACCCTGCTTCTCGCGGTTGTCGAGCTGAGCATAGAACATTGCCCACAGCAACTTGTATGCTTCCATGTTGTACGGGCAGCGGAACTCTTCTGTTTCTCCGCCTACGTTCTTGTCAGAGAACTGCAGGAAGCCCCACTGGTTAGGAGCATGCATGTTTATCTCTCCGGTCGGAGTCCATACCCAGTTTTCTTCCGGTCCGCCCTTCTTCAGCCATTCCACGCGTGAGAAGTTCAGTCGCCAGATGTTGCCTGCAACCAACGGATTGGTGAAGTTGCGTGTTATGGCCTTGTGCGGAATCGCCATCTCCACGGTCCATGAGCGGTCCTTGTCCTTCTCCTTGTTGAGAGTGCCGTCGTGCGATACTGCGAGCTTCAGTCCTGGGCAGTCCCATTGGATATGGAAGTTGCCGCCAGAGCGGTAGGCCCGGTCAAGCATAAGGTCGAACACCACGCCGCGTGCGTTGTTCTCAATCTCGAAATAGTTCTGTCCGTCGCCCGTCGGGTCGATAAACACCTCGAAGTCGTTTTCGTGATAGATGATGGTGTCGCGCTGTGTGAAGTGTCCCACGATGTTCGGCTCCTCCATAACGGCAGCTACGTAGAGGTAATCGTTGTCCCACATCATGCGAGCCTTTGTGTCGTAGATGGGCTTGGGGAATCCTTCGCCGCTGATGTCTACGAACGATTCTGTCTCGGCAGCCTTGTTCCATGAACGCTCGTTCAGCTTGCCGTCTATCTTTATTTTCTCCGTAGTGCGGTAGCACACGTAGTTACGTGGTGTTGACAGACGCTGTGCGTATTTCTTAAGCAGTCCGTCCTGTGCGAAAGCCGCTGCTGTTGAGGAAGCGGCAATCAATGTAGCGATTAAGAATTTTTTGTTCATTATGTTTTAGTTAGAATATTCCGTTGAATTTGGCGTAGTTCTTGTCTTTTGCCACTCCCATAATCAGGAACCAGTCAATGATGGTCCATATACCGCATCCTCCGCATGTTATAAGTTTTAGTACGCCCAACATTGTGTCGCCTACGAAGAAGCGGTCGATGCCGAATTGTCCGAGGAAGATGGATATGAGAAGAACTATTGTCGGGTCTTTTGACTGTGCCAAACGTATGGATGCCTCAGAATAGTCCATATTCTGAAGCTGTGTGTGCATGCTGTGCAGCGCATAGTCGGGGAATCTTCCGCCATACATGGCAATCAGTTGGCTTGCTTGATCTTTTTCCATAGTCTTTTTATTTTTACATGTTTATGTTAGTTTCTTATATGTCCAGAATGTTCCTTACGACAAACCATATACAGAACGTAATGATGTATAGCCATACGGCCGTCTTTCCCTCGAATATCTCCGTCATGTGGTCCTTAATCCGTGACTGCGGCAGGTAATAAGCCGTCACCACGCACATGGCATAGGGTAGGGCATAGACGAGGTAGTAGTTGTATGCCAGAGCTTCCCTCACGTTGCCGTTTGTCAATGCGTGGATAAACCGCTGTATGCCGCAGGCTGGGCAGCTCAGTCCGGTAATGAGCTTCACCGGGCATTTAGGCCAAAACCAATAAGCAGTCGGACTGAAGCGATAGAGTATCAGTCCGACTGCCAAAGCTAATGCGAGAAAGGCATATTTACTATTTCGCACTTGATAAAACAACGCTTCCCGCAATTATGAAATAAATGATTTCAAAAACAGCTCCGGCAATTATGCCGATGGTACTCCATTTCTTAGCTTGGATTGCAGAATACATAGCTTCCTTGTACATGCCAGCCATATAATAGCTGTTTACCTTTGATGCTTTTATGATAGCGTAGATGCCGAACGGAAGGCAGAAGCATACGGTGCAGAGTATTGCCATCACCATGTTGTTGTTTGGCTTTGGCATCTGAGAGTTGTTGTCTTGTGGCTGTGTGGTTTGGTTGATTTGTTCCATAAGGTCTAAGGAGTGGATCAGAAGGTTTCGTCGTGGCATGGGCTGATCCTTTACGCCATGCCACGGCAGTTGGTATAATTGTTTTATGTGGGTGTCAGTTCTTATTTCTCCAGCAGGTCAGGGCGCAGCGTCTTTGTGCGTTCCATTGCCTGCTCCATTTCCCAGTTCTTTATCTTCGCCTCGTTGCCGCTGAGCAGAATCTCAGGAACCTTCCATCCCTTATAGTCGGCAGGACGAGTATAGATGGGTGCTGAGAGCATGTCGTCCTGGAAGCAGTCGCTCAGTGCGCTTTGCTCGTCGCCAATCACTCCCGGCACTATGCGTACGATGGCGTCTGCCATGATGGCAGCAGCCAGCTCGCCGCCCGTAAGCACATAGTCGCCGATGCTTATCTCGCGGGTGATGAGATGGTCGCGCACTCTCTGGTCGATACCTTTGTAGTGCCCGCAGAGGATGATGATGTTCTCTTTCATTGAGAGGTCGTTGGCGATGTGCTGGTCAAACTTCTCTCCGTCTGGCGAGGTGAATATCACCTCGTCGTAGTGGCGTTCGGCTTTCAGCGCCGATATGCAGCGGTCTATAGGCTCACACTGCATCACCATGCCGGCGAAACCTCCATAGGGATAGTCGTCCACCCTGCGCCACTTGTTCGTCGAGTAGTCGCGCAGGTTATGGAGGTGGATTTCTGCCAAGCCCTTCTTCTGGGCTCGTGCCAATATCGATTCGTTTACGAAGCCCTCAAGCATTTCGGGCAGTACGGTTATGATGTCTATTCTCATACGTGCAAATTTACATATTTATGTTCGAATAGACAAGATTAGAAGCGTCAAATGTTAATATAAATGTATAACTTTGCATCATATTATTAACATATACAAATTTAAATATAATAATGAGAAAGATTTTGACATTCCTCTGCCTGTTCTTTTTTATGTTGCAGGCTGGTGCGCAGGCACGCAAGACCGTCGCTATTCTTGGCGACTCGTATTCCACTTATCAAGGCTTCATCCCGTCTGGTCAGGCTTGTTGGTATAAAATACCGGCAAAGACGAACATGACGGATGTGTGTGATGTGGAGCAGACTTGGTGGTGGCAGGTGATAAAGGAAGGCGGCTACAAGTTGGGCAAGAACGAGTCGTACTCCGGCGCCACTATCTGCAACACCGGATACAGCGGCAACGACTATACTGACCGTTCCTTCGTGACTCGCTGTACACGTCTGGGCAATCCTGACATCATCCTTATCTGTGGCGGCACCAACGACTCGTGGGCTGGCGTCAAGATGGGCGAATACAAGTATGCGGGTTGGACCAAGGCAGACCTCTATAAATTCCGTCCGGCTATGGCGAAGATGTTGTCCGACATCCGCCGTCATTATCCCAACGTGGACGTCTACTTCATCCTCAATTCCGAGCTGAAGGAGGAGATAAACACTTCCGTGGATGAAGTGTGTGCCCATTACGACGTGCCCGTCATCAAGCTCGTCGACATCGACAAGAAGAGCAGCCATCCTTCCATCAAGGGCATGCGTAGCTTCGCTGACCAGGTGCTGAAGGTGATAAAGAAGTAATGAGCGGGATGGGGAGCAAATGCTTATCGCTCCTCGTCCACTCCAAGTCCGAACAGCGCGAAGTCGCCCTTTAGCGGGTCGTCGGGGAATATCTCCAGCATGGCGTCTGTCAGTCGTCGTGCCGTTCCCATCGACGCTGTGCGACTTTTCAGCAGTCCCATGCGCAGCGACTCCTGCACTACGTGCGTGTCAAGGGGCATAATGAGCGTGCGGCGGTCCATGATGTCAGACCATAGACCGAGGTCAACGGGCGAACCGTCGCGCACCATCCACCTCAGAAACATGCATATACGCTTGCATGCCGACTTGGCGTTCTTGGGTATGATGGCGTTTGCCTCATGCTCTGCAAAGTACGCGCAAATGGCCTCCACCGCTTCAATGCCGGTAGAGGCATTTTTGTTTACGTAAGCCTTCAGCGATCCGTGCTCGCTGATAAGGCTTGCGAGAGTGCTGAGTGTGGTGTGCATATCGTGGAAGGTGTAAAGGCGGTAGAAGCAGTCTGTGGTGTCGGGCAGCGCTTCCTCCCATCTGCCTGAGCCTATCCATTCATACGGATTGCCCTCAGAGGCATCCAGCAAATACTGTATCTTGCCGAAAAACTGCTTGCGTGATCCGTAGCTGAGGCATGAGGCAATGAAAGCCATAGTCTCCTGATTGGCGTCTCCGCTGACTTTGTGCATGAACTGGCTGGGGTCGGAAGCGAGGAAGGCTTCCGTCTCATACTTGTCTGCCAAAAACTTTATGTGGTCCGTTGTTGTTTTATCCATAACTGATATTTTTTTATATTGTGGAACGGGGTGATGGTTATCATCTAAAAACTTGATGAAATGTGGTTCGGCTAAGAGCAAAAAAAAAAGCGATAACCTTCACAGGCGACCGCTTCAAATCTTCAATAGGTATTAGTCTTTCTTTAAGGTAAAAAGATTGTTTTCAGGATAACTGATGCAAAGTTATTGTTTTTTTTATTACTGACAAACTTTTTCTTGATTTATTTTAAGAAATTATTGATTATTTCTTCGTGTTCCCACACATTTTACATTAATTGTTGACATTTTTATGCAAACGTTTGCGGATTTTTTCTGTTGTGGAAGTCTGCGTTTTGACTTTAATCATTATTTTAAATAAGAAATGTGTCATAAAGTAAATTTTCTGTATAAAAATGTGACGAAATAAAATATTTTTCGTACTTTTGTGGTCGTAAAAGAATTTAAAGGCAGCAGAGGCGCTTCTGTTGCGCATTTTAAGAACCCTCTAAGGTAAAAAGATATGAACAAGGACTATTTGATTTATAAGCTGTCTGACGAGGTTAAAACATCATGTAAGATTGATACAGGATTGTTTCAGAAGTATGGTGTGAAACGTGGTTTGCGCAATGAAGACGGCAGCGGTGTGCTCGTAGGTCTTACCAATATCGGAAACGTGGTTGGATACGAGCGCGACGCTGAAGGCGGTCTTGTGCCTACTGAGGGCAAGCTTTTCTATCGTGGCTATGAGCTGAACGAGCTTGTCACGCCTCTCATCGAAGAGCATCGTTTCGGCTTTGAGGAGATAGCTTATCTTCTGTTGTCTGGCAATCTGCCCGACAAGGAGGATCTTGAGTCGTTCAAGCAGCTTATCAACGAGAATATGTCGCTCGACCATAAGACCATCGTACATATCATAGACCTCGAGGGTTCTAACATCATGAACATCCTTGCGCGCAGCGTCCTTGAGATGTATACCTTCGACCCCACGCCTGACGACCTCTCGCGCGACAATCTCATGCGTCAGGCTGTGGAACTTATAGCGCGTTTCCCCACCGTCATAGCCTACGCTTACAACATCTATCGTCACAGCGTGCAGGGACGTTCGCTGCACATCCGCCATCCCAGAGAGAACATGTCCATAGCTGAGAACTTCCTCTACATGCTCAAGCACGAGGACTTCACGGAGCTTGACGCGCGTATGCTTGACCTCCTGCTCGTCATTCAGGCTGAGCATGGCGGCGGTAACAACTCCACCTTCACCGTCCGCGTTACGTCGTCCAGCCGCACCGACACTTACTCGAGCATTGCTGCCGGCATCGGTTCGCTGAAGGGTCCGCTTCATGGCGGAGCCAACATAAAGGTGATAAACATGCTGCATCATCTTATGGAGAACATCCATGACTGGACGTCGGTGGACGAGATCGACACTTATCTGAACCGCATCCTTAACAAGGAGGCATACGACGGCGCAGGTCTGATATACGGCATCGGTCATGCTGTCTATACGCTCAGCGACCCTCGCGCCAAGCAACTCAAGAGGCTTGCCGGCGAACTGGCACGTGAGAAGGGACGCGAAGCCGAATACGATTTCCTCCGACTTCTTGAGCAGGAGGGCATAAAGTGCGTGCAGGCGCATCGTAAGACGGCTAAGCCGATATGCGCCAACGTCGACTTCTATTCGGGCTTCATCTACGAGATGATAGGTCTGCCGCAGGAAATCTATACTCCGATGTTCGCTATGGCACGTATCGTAGGATGGATGGCGCACCGAATAGAGGAGCTAAACTTCGAGGGACGCCGCATCATACGCCCTGCATACAAGAACGTGCTCGGCGTGAAGGAATACACACCGCTCAGCGAGAGATGATGTCTCGCGTACGTATTAAGATAGATATAGTTTGAATTTTAGAAAAGGATAATAATCATATTAATCAAAAACACCAACAAAAACAATGAAAGCAACAGAAATCGTAGAGCGTCTTAACCAGCGCTTCCCCAACGAGCCTGAGTACATCCAGGCTGTGAGCCAGGTTCTCGGTACCATTGAGGATGAGTATAACCGCCATCCCGAGTTCGACCGTGCCAACCTCATTGAGCGTCTTTGCATACCTGACCGCATCATCTCCTTCCGTGTGACATGGGTGGACGACAAGGGCAACGTGCAAACCAATATGGGTTATCGCATTCAGCACAACAACGCCATCGGTCCGTACAAGGGCGGCATTCGCTTTCATTCTTCCGTCAATCCCTCCATCCTTAAGTTCCTTGCCTTCGAGCAGACCTTCAAGAATGCGCTCACCACGCTGCCGATGGGAGGCGCCAAGGGCGGCTCCGACTTCTCTCCGCGTGGCAAGAGCAATGCTGAGGTGATGCGTTTTTGTCAGGCTTTCATGAACGAGCTTTATCGTCACATCGGTCCTGATGAGGACGTTCCGGCTGGCGACATCGGCGTAGGCGGTCGTGAGGTCGGCTATATGTTCGGTCAGTATAAGAAGCTCACCCATACTTTCGTCGGCGTGCTTACCGGCAAGGGTCAGGAGTTCGGCGGATCGCTCATCCGTCCCGAGGCTACGGGTTACGGCAACGTATATTTCCTTGAGAACATGCTCAAGACCCGCGGCATCGAGCTTGCAGGAAAGCGTGTCCTCGTGAGCGGTTCGGGCAATGTGGCTCAGTACACCGTGGAGAAGCTCATCCAGCTTGGTGCGGTGCCCGTGACATTGTCTGATTCTGACGGTTATATCTACGATCCGGACGGCATCGATGCCGAGAAGCTTGCCTATGTGAAGGAGTTGAAGAACGTGGAGCGCGGTCGTATTCGTGAGTATGCTGAAGAATACGGCGTAAAGTACGTGGCTGGAGCACGTCCTTGGGGCGAGAAGGCAGACATTGCCCTTCCGTCTGCCACACAGAACGAGATTGACGGCGACGACGCACGCACGCTTGTTGCCAACGGTGTGATTGCCGTTAGCGAGGGCGCCAACATGCCTTCAACGCCGGAGGCCATCAAGGTGTTCCAGGAAGCCGGACTGCTTTATGCTCCCGGCAAGGCAGCCAATGCAGGTGGTGTGGCAGTTTCGGGTCTTGAGATGAGTCAGAATTCGGAGCGTCTCCGCTGGAGCAGCGAGGAGGTGGACGCCAAGCTTCACGACATTATGAACGACATCCATGCCAACTGCGTGAAGTACGGCACACAGCCTGACGGCTACATCAATTATGTCCGCGGTGCCAACGTTGCCGGATTCCTCAAGGTTGCTAAGGCAATGATGGCGCAGGGAATTGTCTAAAACAGCGCAATTAGTATTTAGAATAAATTGAAGCGAGAGCTCATTTCTGTCGGAATGGGCTCTCGCTTCTTTTGGTATAAGCGCTTACTTCATTTGAAGTAATATTCAGTAAGTTGCTGTTTTCAATTCTTCTATTATACTATCTACGATATATAAGTCGCTCATTAGGTAGAGTAGTGAGCGTTCGTCATGTAGCAGCTTGTTTGTTTTGCTCATCTGAAAGATGTCAAAAGCTCTTTCAGGAGTAATGTCCAAACGTTTTGCCAATTTAGTACATATTCTACCTATCTTCATCCAAAGTTGAGAGTCTCTTAGCATGACAATTCCTCCTTTCTAGCCAAATCATTTAATGGTTCTGCTTTTAGAAAGCGTAGACTGTTATCAAGTATTTCTTGTGAGATAATGCAAATCTGATTATTTGGTTGATGCTCTGATAATCGTTTTAATGCAAATTCCATAGAAATGTCACCATTTAAATAGTCCTCTATGGTTGTGATAACTCGATCGTCGGCAATGCCACCTTCTACATAGTCGTACTTTCTCCAAGGTTTCTTGCCGTCTCTACTTTTTATTATAAAGTCAAGCCATTCTTCGTCGTATGCTGTAAATACTTTGCATCGGGCATTTTGCTTGATGTAATTTTCATCCAATTCATATACATTCAGCCATTGTGGTAATCCGATGTTGACAACTCGTGTTGCCCAACTGATTGCTTGTTTGCGGATGTCAGTAATGTAGAATCCCTTGCCAAAATCGAGATTGTCTCGTCCTATATGGCAAAGTGGAGAATCCACAATCCTTGTTGCTCCGTGAAATACTTTGCGCATAGTTATTGTTTATTGGTTTGTGCTGCCTCCAGACGATGAAGGGCTTGTAATAGGTCGTTTGTTACATATTCTTTGCTTTGGGTATGTAGAGCGTCAAGATGTGTGGTCAGACCATGTATAAGTCCAACTTTTTTTAGTCGTTGATACATTTCCTGACTGCTGCATCCTTCTGCTTGTGCTACCAAGTCCACACACATAGCAGCAAATGCCAGTGTCTGTTGGGTTTTTGCTGTATTCATAATATTGTCACTATATGGTACATTACAAAGATAGCATTTTTGGATTGAAAAATGCTTGGCTTGATAATGTTATGTCTATGTTTATACCGCTATTTAACATTTTATGGCTAAATCCTCTTTACTAATAACTTCTCTGCACATGTTTTCTTGCCTAAAAGATGTTCTTCATGTCTTCTTGTCAAAAAAATGTCTTCCTGTCAACCATGCAAATATTGTCCAAAGAGTAAAAACTTGTTACAAAATAAAAATTGATTCTAGAGATTTAGATTGCTGTTTTTATGGTGTTTTACTGTGCAATGACTTAATACAGATTTGCTTTACACGGTTTTAACAATTCAAAAACAGTG
>ERZ1673741.800-NODE-800-length-30453-cov-6.051780_pt1 | contig 30453 bp, 30 predicted proteins | sample MGYA00580209_ERZ1673741 | MGnify/ENA primary metagenome ERZ1673741 (study PRJEB41218, sample SAMN15661754) | gut metagenome | host: Homo sapiens | place: Canada: London | collected 2015-08-20/2019-03-30 | study: EMG produced TPA metagenomics assembly of... | reverse complement strand
GGCTTCTCCAACATGATGGGCGACCTCACCGCCAAGCCCGGCGGCCGTCGCGCCTACGCGGAGAACTACCTCAAGAACAAGGGCGTCTCCCTGTGGACCGACGAGGCCGGCGTCAAGACCCCGACCGACCAGTAGGAGACAAAGGGACAGTCCCCTTGTCTCCTTTGCTGCTTGTCAACGACTAGAAAGAGACCAATGGCTTCCGAGAATTCCAACAAGGGACGCGGCGTCGTTCTCACGGCCGCCTGCGTCACGATGTTCTTCATCAGCTCCATTGCCCTGTACTCCGTGGTGAGCAAGAACCTGCTCGCCGTCTATCCCGACTGGTCCGGTGCGCTCACCTGGGCGTTTCCCGTCTTCCAGACGATCATGGCCGTCACGGGCATCTTTGCCGGCCGCATCTCCGACAAGATCGGCCCGCGCAACGTCGTCATCGCTGCGGCCGTGTGCTATGGCGCCGGTTGGTTCCTGTCCGGCACCGTGACCGAGCCCTGGCAGTTCTACCTGTACTTCTCCGTGATTGCCGCCATCGGCAACGGTCTGGGCTATAACCCGGCGCTCACGACGGGCCAGAAGTGGTTCATCGACAAGAAGGGCCTTGCCTCCGGCATCACCCTGGCCGCCTCCACGGCCGGCCCCGCCGTGCTCTCTCCCGTGCTCGCGTCGCTGTTCATCCCGAGTCTCGGCATCTTCGGCGCGCTCAAGGCCCTTGGCGTCATCTTCTTCGTGACGATCCTCGCCTCCGCGCTGTTCCTCAAGGCCCCCAAGGCCGGCTGGCTTCCGCAGGGCTACGTGGCCCCCGCCGCCGGTGCCCACGCGGGCACGTTCGGTGACCTCACGCCCGGCGAGATGGTTCGCACCCCGCGCTTCTGGGTTCTCATCGTGACGTTTGCCTTTGCCGCCACCGCCGGCACGCTGCTCGTGGGCAAGGTTGCCTCCATCGCCGCCGTCCAGTTGTTCGACGACCCCTCGAGCTCCGCGGCCGTGGCTCTCGGCGGCGTGGTCGTGACGGTCAACACGTGCGCGAACCTCGTCGGTCGCCTGTCGTTTGGCCAGATCATCGACAAGCTTGGCACGTACAAGTCGCTGCTCGTGAGCCTCGTCGTGACCATCATCGCGCTCGTGATCATGTCCATGAGCTTCTCGCAGCCGATGTTCTTCGTGGCGCTGGCGCTTCTCGGCTTCAGCTTTGGCGCGCTGCTCGTCATCTACCCGCCGCTCACGGGCGGCGCGTTCGGCACGTCCAACCTGGGCGTCAACTACGGGATCATGTTCCTGGGCTACGCCGCGTCCACGTGGATCAGTCAGCCCATCACGGCCGTGCTCAACCACGCCGAGGCCGGCAGCGCCGCCTACCAGCAGTCCTTCTATGGCGCCATCGTGATTGCCGCCATCGCCGTTGCGCTCACCGTCTACATGATGGTCGCAGACGGTAGGAAGGCCGCCAAGTAGCACCCTCCGGGTGGCCCCGCCCACACTCCCCGGGCGCGGGCCCCTTACCCTTCTCGGCCGGCCGATAGCCCCTCGGCCGGCCATCAACCAGCAAGCGGGCGGCAGCCTTGGCGTGCCGTTCGCATACGAAGGTGGGGCGGGCGAGCCCGCCCCCATGTCTCAGAGAGGAACCAACATGAGCGAGAAGGCTCCCGTTCGCATCGCGGTCATCGGCGCTGGCGCCATGGGCCGCAACCACATCCGCTTCGTCACCGAGGAGCCCGAGGCCGAGCTCGTCGCCATCGCCGACGCGTTCGAGGGCGCCCGTGCCACGGCAGACGCCGCCGGCGTGCCGTTCTTCACCGACGCCGCGCAGATGATGGACGAGGTCAAGCCTGAGGCCGTCATCATCGCCACGCCCAACGGCCTGCACCTGGGCGTTGCCCGCGAGGCCATCGCCCACAACATCGTGCCGCTCGTGGAGAAGCCCATCTCCGACGACCTCGAGGACGCCGAGAAGTTCGCCGCCGAGGCCGAGGCCGCCGGCGTGCCCGTGCTCGTGGGCCAGCACCGCCGCCACAACCCGTTCGTGAAGAAGGCCAAGGAGATCATCGAGTCCGGCGAGCTGGGCCGTCTGACCGTCTCGAGCTTCCACTACATGATCTACAAGAACGACGAGTACTTCGACGTTGAGTGGCGCCGCAAGAAGGGCGCGGGCCCCATTCTCGTGAACCTCGTGCACGACGTTGACCTGCTGCGCTACCTGCTTGGCGAGCCCGTTGCCATCCAGGGCATGCAGTCGAGCGCCGCGCGCGGCTTCGAGACGGAGGACTCTGCCGTCGTGAACGTGCGCTTTGCCGACGGCTCGCTTGCCTCGATGACGATCTCCGACGCCACGGCGAGCCCCTGGAACTGGGAGGCCTGCGCCCGCGAGGATCCGCAGTATCGCCCGTTCGACGCCGACGCCTACTTCATCGGCGGCACCAAGGGCGCCCTTTCGCTGCCGCGCCTGCAGGTCATGAGCTACGACGGCGCCTCCAGCTGGCACAAGCCGTTGAAGATGGACGTGCCCGCCGTCGACCCGGCACTTCCGCACAAGATGCAGCTCAAGCACTTCGTGCGCGTCGTCCGTGGCGAGGAGGCCCCGGTCGTGACGCCGGCCGACAACGTCAAGACGCTGCGCGCGCTCAATGCCGTCAAGCGCGCTGCCGAGACGGGCGAGCTCGTGGAGCTGTAGGTCTTGCCATTTTGCCGCCGAGGACGAATGCTCCTCGGCGGCTTTTCTGATAATTGGAAGAGCCTCTGCCACTTATCCCCTAAATTTAACCATTTAGCGGATGCTGCTCTGATTAAGAGACGAATTGGATATCTATCCCTTAAATTTATGATGAGTCCCAATTCGATGACGTCAGGAAAGGAGAAAGCTCACTATTTGCCGATGATATGTTTGTGTGAGGAGGATGTCATGTATTCGGACCGAACGCATTGTATTTCCAGGCGAGCTTTTGTTGGCGCTGCCGGAGGCGGCGTGCTTTCACTATTGATGAAGCCGGATTTGAGTTTGGCGTCTGAGCTGAGTTCTCCCGTTGAACCGGCTTCATCGGCCGAAGAGGCCGATCGACTCTGGGAGCGAGCGGTTGCTAGGGCGAAAAGAGAAGGAAGTGCTGTTTGCTGTGGCGTGCCAGCTCTTAATGAGCCGATTCCGTATGCTCATATTACCGGCGTGACAAACCAGATACGTCTTACGATTAAAGGCGTTTATACCCTCGTGCAAGGAGTGGCGGCGTATAACGCTTACAGTAACGGAAACATCGACAAGTGCTATAGCGCAAATATTCAAGTGAGTACCGGTCAGACGGTGCAGTGGTGTACGCCGACGTGGACGATTACTGATAGCGGAAAAACGCTTTGTGTTACGTATTCATGTTCAATCTACTGGCCACAGAACATCCTTAGCACTGCCTGTCACTTCTATGCGGAGTTCTGGTCTGATGGCAGCGGCTATATCAAGGGCGGCCCAGTCGGGTAATCGGTCCTTTCGAATTCAATGGGGGCACTATGTATGAGGCAATCTCAGTCGCACAGTATTTATTTATAAACATGCTGCCTGGACTTCTCTTACTCGTCCCTCTCTACTTCGTTGTGAGACATGCTGTGTATTCGGGCGTAAGGCGAGCGCTGAAGATTAACGTGCGTTCGGGTGAGAATGAGACTTAACTACTTGTATATGGGGGGGTGGTTGTCCATGGGGACTACCACCCCCATTTCGTTGTGCTGCTTGTAGGTAGCGGTAGGGGCTGGGAACGGTTCAAAGGAAGGTTCGACGTCTTTCCTGCGTTGATCCAGGATAGATAATATTAATGCATAGCTGGGAAAATAACCTACGGGGTATTGTTCCAACTAACCGCGCTTGGAACCCTGGCGGCGGATGCCTCCCTTGTGGCCGCAGGCCTTGTTGGGGCCAATGCCCGCGCCGCGCGCGGGCCCGCCAAACGCTTGACGCCCACCGCGCTGCTGCTTGGGAGGCGGCGGTATCGCGCGGCGCCTACTGCCGTTCTCAGACATTATGGATAGGGGGCTTCATGGCGAGACGCCGCTGGTCTGGTTCTCTGGATGTCACCGAGGGGAGAATAGGCAGGCAGCTTCTGCTGCTGTGCGTGCCCGTGTTCTTCTCGTCCTTCTTCCAGGAGGCGTACTCGCTGGTAAACACCTTTGTGGTGGGTCAGTTTGCGGGCAAGGCGGCACTTGGTGGAATCCAGGCTACCGCACCGCTCGTGGACCTAGCCGTGGGCTTCTCGGTTGGCATGGGCACGGGCTTTGCCGTGGTGTGCAGCCAGTACTTTGGCGCGCGTGACGACGAGCGCCTGCGCGCCTCAGTCCACACGGCGATGACCATCGCGCTTATGGGCGGCCTTGCCGTCTCCGTGTTGGGGAGCCTGCTCGCGGGCCCCATCCTCACGCTCATGGGCACGCCGACAGACCTCATGGGCGAGTCACTGGACTTCGTGCGCCTCTACTTCGGCGCCATGGTGTTCTCGATTGTCTACAACACCGGCTCGGCCGTGCAGCGTTCGGTGGGCGATACCCGCTCGCCCTCCATCATCGTGGCGTCCACCTGCGTCGTCAACATCGTGCTCGACCTCGTGTTCGTTGCCGGCCTCCACATGGAGGCGCTTGGCGCTGGCCTTGCCACGGCGCTCTCGCTCGTGTGGGGCTGCGTCGTCACGCTCGTGCGCCTCACGCACGTCGACGGGCCGTGGAGGCTCGACGTGCGCAGGCTCGGCATCGACCCGGGCATCTGTCGCGTCATGCTGCGCACGGGCCTTCCGCTTGGGCTGCAGTCATCGTGCTACTCGGTGTCCAACATCATCACGCAGTCGACCATCAACTCGTTTGGCTCCACCGTCGTGACGGCGTTCGGCCTGTGCGGTCGCATCGATGCCATCGTCTGGATGGTCTCTGAGGCGCTCGGCGTGGCCGTGACCACCTTCAGCGCGCAGAACTTCGGCGCGCGCGACTATGCGCGCATGCGGCGCGGACTGAAGACGGCGATGTGCCTCACGGCGCTCGTCATCGGGTCGCTCTCGGTCGTGCTCTTGGCAAACGTGCGGGCGATCGCGGGCTTCTTTATCGACGACGCGCAGATCGCCGATCTGACGGCGCAGGTCATGTGGTATGTGGGGCCGTTCTATGTGGTGTACTCGCTCTACGACAACATCGGCGGCACCATCCGCGGTGCCGGCGAGAGCCTGCGGCCCATGCTCATCGTGCTCACGGGCTCCTGCCTTCTGCGCATCGTCTGGCAGCTCGCCGTGGTGCCGCTCGACCACACGCTCCACATGGCCATGCTGAGCTATCCCATCACGTGGATTACCACGGGCGTCGCGTTCATCTTCTACTACCGCTTCGGCCACTGGCTCGACCACGCGAAGGACCACAAGGCCGCCAACCTCGCTGCATGACGAAAAGGGACAGTCCCTTTTCGTCATCATGAGAAAAATGATGAGAAGGGACTGTCCCTTTTCGTCATTTCCCTTTTCGTCATTTCCAGCGGTTGATGGCGGCGACGAGGGCGGCGGGATCGACCGGCTTGGACAGATGGTCGTTCATGCCCGCGGCGAGCGCCTCCTCGCGGTCGCGCGCGAAGACCTTCGCGGTGACGGCGATGATCGCGACGGTTCCCGCGTCGGGGCGGTCGAGCCCGCGGATCGCGCGCGTCGCCCCGTAGCCGTCCATCCGCGGCATCATCACGTCCATGAGGATGATGTCGACGCTGCCGACCGGCAGGTCGCAGAACATCCTGACGGCCTCGAGCCCGTCGCGGGCGGCGCCGACGACCACGCCGCTGGCCTGCTCCACGAGGCACTGGAGGATCTCGCTGTTGAGGTCGTTGTCCTCGGCGATGAGCACGCGGACGCCTGCGATGGTCGCTTCGTGGGAAAGAGGGGCCTCGGCGGGCGCGCCGGCTGCGACGGGGGAGGTTGCTCCGGTGCCGGCGGCCCTGATCCTGGGCGCGTCGCTTCCCGCCTTGCCTTTCTCGTCCCTAGCAGGCGTCAGGGGAATCGCCGCCTCGACCACGGTGCCGCGGCCGGGCTCGCTCGTGACGCCGATGCTTCCGCCCATGAGGTCCACCAGCGCTTTCGTGATGGACATCCCCAGGCCGGAGCCGGGGTAGACGGAGCGGACGTCGTTTTCTTCCTGCGCAAAGGGCTCAAAGAGCCTCGCCAGCTGCTCGGGGTCCATGCCCCGGCCGGTGTCCGCCACGGCGAGCGTCAAGAAGGGCGTGCCCGCGACTCCGGCCTCCGCGGCCTCCTCGCGATACCCGGCCGTCAGCTGCACGCCCCCGCCGGCCACGTTGTAGCGCACAGCGTTGTCCAGCACGTTCACGACGATCTGCCGCATGAACGATGGGCTGCCCAGATAGGTTTTCTCGAGCTCGGGCGCTAGGCTCGCGTTCAGGTTCAGCCGCGCGGCCTGCGCCCGCCCGGAGGCGTTCTCCTCGGCCGAGCGGAAGATCTGCGCAGGGCAGAAAGGCTCCCTGCGGAGCTCGACGTCGCCGCTCCTGAGCGCGCTCATCTCGAGCAGGTCGTCGACCATCCCGAGCAGGTTCTGCGCGGCGTCGCGCGCCTTGAGCGTGTTGCGCTCGATGAGCTCGGCGTCGTCGCTTCGGCGGTTGACCTCGAGTGCGCCGAGGATGCCGTTCAGCGGCGTGCGGATGTCGTGCGAGAGGTTGGTGAGCAGCTCTTCCTTCAGGTGGTCGGCCCGCTCGGCCTGCGAGAGCGCGTCCGCCAGCAGGCGGTTCTGCTCGGCCTCCCGTTCGTTCGCGCGGCGCAGGCGGCGGAAGTGCGCGGCAACGGAGGCGATTATCTCCAGTACGATGCCGAGGGCAAGAATCGCGAGGAACACCCAGTGGTCTCGCAGGAAATCGAGCATCGTGTACGTGAAGAGGCCCTTGGTGTAGTTGTATGACGCGTTCGTGCCGTAGTCCTCCCCGATGATGCCGAGCCCGCGGTTGAGCAGCCGCAGCAGCATGCCGTTGCCCGGTGCGACGCCGAAGCAGCGGTCGTCGGTGAGGGGCAGCTGCACGCGGTAGAGCCCGACGCGCGACTTGAGGAGAGCGCCTGCGCGCAGGCCGTTGACGATGGTTCCCTGCGCCTCGCCCTTCTCGACCGCGTCGACGCACTCGTCGATGCTCTCGTACTCGAGGACGCGCGCGTCCGGGAAGACCTCCTCTGTGTAGGCCCGCTGCAGGAGGTTGTGCCTGTTTACCGCGACGGTCTCGATGCTGCCGTCGTAGGACTGGCCGTCGGCGAACGCGGCAAAGAGCTCCGCCTGGTCGTCGAAGCAGCGGTACTCGACCTTCGGGCTCCAGTTGCCGGGCAGTCCCTGGATCGCCGCTGTGAGCACGTCCGTCATGAGGCCCGTCGGCTCGCCGTTCGCGTCCTTGCTGCAATACGGCAGGTAATTGTCGAGGTATCCGACGGTTATCGAGGGGTGCATCTGCGTCCACTCGTGCTCGTTGGCGCTCATGAAGTCGTTCACGGCGCTGTTCGCGGAGTAGCGGCTCCGAAGGCTGTCGAGGAACACCTTGTCCTGGTTGTTCATGATCTCCTGCGCGCTGTTCACGTTGGCAAGGAGATCGTCGCGGCCCTTGGCGACGGCAAGGTAGTAGGGGCGCCGGCCCACGATCTGGGCGGGATAGATGCTGGCGACGCCCTCGGCGATGTTTTCCGAGCTCACGAGCGCGTCGATGCGCCCGGTCGTGTAGGCGGCGTACATGTCGTCGAAGGTCGGGTAGCCGATGGCCTGGGTGTCCAGGCCCTGCTCGGCGATCCAGGCGTCGAGGGTCGCCTTGGAGTTCGAGGGGTCGACGACACCGAGCTTCTTTCCGGCGAGGGACGCTGGGGTGTCGTCGATTCTGTCGTTCGTGTAGCCGGTATAGATGTAGTAGGTCTCGTCGAGCATGCTGAGCTGCGGGAAGAGCGCCTGCTACTTGTGCTCGTCCGTGGCAGCTACGCCCGCTAGGACATCGATTCTGCCGTCCTGCAACTGGGCATAGAGGTCCGTCCAGTCGCCGTAGACGTATTCGTAGCGCCAGTTGGCGTAGGACGCGACGCGCTGGAGGTACTCGTAGCCGAAGCCGGTCTTCGGCTAGCCGGCCGCTGCGCCCTCCTGGAAGTCGGTGCGCTCGTAGTAGCCGACGCGGACGGTCTTCGGAACGGCTCCGGTTCCGGTGTCGGCTCCGGCGCCGGATTCGGCCGCCTGTGCGACGGAAGGGGCGAGCACGTAAACAAGGGCCAGTGCCACGAGAAATATTGCGTGAGCGAGCGAGACCCTTGTATGGCGTGAAGCGCGGTCCGTGATGTGCCTCTCGGCCGAGGCCAATAAGGGTTTAAGTATCGTTCCGTCGCGGCTTTGTCGTCTGAACGAATCCCGCCAGCGCGACGATTCTCCGCCGAACGGTCTGAGTCGCGATGACGAAAAGGGACAGTCCCTTTTCGTCATTTTGTCTTATGATTATCGAGAAACGATAATGATATCTTAAGATACGAGTATCAATTCGGGGATTGGAGGAGACCATGACACATGGATTCGATCGCAAGAAGGACGCCGGGGAGCTCACGCGGCAAGACGCCCTGGCGAGGATCTCCAAGCTCTCGAGATCTTGCAGGATCGTCTGCACGTTCCTCGTGGCCATGATCGCCGTAGGGCTTCTCGCCGTCGTCGTCATCGAGGCGTTCCTGGTCGCGCCCACGCTCTCGCAGGGCGCGCGGCTCCAGGCCGTGGATCCCGCGACCGGGGGCGAGGCGCTCGTCTCGCTCGTGGGCACGTCCCCCGAGTCCGGCCTCATGCTCGTCGCGCGCGACGGCCACACCGCGCTGGGCGCCGTCGCGATGGCGGCGGTCTGGCTCCTCGTCGCCCTGAGCGCTCGCAGGCTCTTTGCCTTTATCGAGAAGTCCGGGCGCCCCTTCGAGCTCGCCGCCGCAGACGAGCTCGACCGGATCGGACGACTGCTCGTGGCCGGCGGATGCTGCGCGAACATCCTCGGGGCGTTGGCGACGGGCGCCCTTCTCGCCGCGCTTGGCGGGAACTTCACCGATGCCTTCGGCGGACAGCTCATCGAGGTCGCCATGGTGGTTTCGGGGCTCGTCGTGAGCCTTTTGGCCAGCGTGTTCCGGTACGGCTGCGTCCTGCAGGAGCAGGACGACGAGCTGATCTAGGGGGCGCCGATGATCGTCATGAGGCTCGATCGGCTGCTCGCGGAACGCAAGGTCACGTCCAAGGAGCTCGCCGAGCGGGTGGGGATCTCGCAGGTCAACATGTCGCGCATAAAGACGGGCAAGGTCTCCGCCGTGCGCTTCTCTACGTTGAGCGCCATCTGCGAGGCGCTCGACTGCCAGCCCGGCGACGTCCTGGAGTACGTGCCGGACGACGCGGCGGACGGGCTCTTCGGCTTGGCGGAATGACGAAAAGGGACAGTCCCTTTTCGTCATCATGAGAAAAATGATGAGAAGGGACTGTCCCTTTTCGTCATTTAGAGAGGAAGCTTGATGATCGTTTACTTCAGCGCGACGGGCAACACGCGGCACGTCGTCGAGGGCATCGCGCGCGGCAGCGGTAAGACGGGCGACTGGGCATCTGTTCGCCCACGTACTGCTGGTCGCTGCCGAGCCTTGTGCGTGAGTTCCTGGAGTCTGCGAGCTTTACCTGGGAGGGCGGCGAGGGCGCGCGGCCGTACGTGTTCTACGTCGCGACCTACGGGACCACAATCGGCGCCGTGGTCAGCTCTGCGAATAAACTGTTGGTCAAAGACAGTCTTCGCATCGATGGAGCGTTCGGTGTCCGGATGCCCGACACGTGGACGCCGATGTTCGACGTCTCGGACGCGCAGAAGGTCGCGCGGCGCAACGAGGTGGCGGATAGGCGGATCCGGAAGATTCGAGAGTTGATCGACTCACGGGCGACGGGTTGGTACGCCGGTATTCCTTCTCCCGGCTTCGCGGGCGGCATCTACGGCAGGGTCTACGAGAACTCGTTGCGCCGCACGGACGAGTTCACGGTGGGGGAGGAGTGCATCGGCTGCGGGCTTCGCGCGCGCGAATGCCCCGTTGGCGCGATCCAGATGCAGGATGACCGTCCCGTTTGGACGACGGAGAAGTGCGCCGCATGCCTGCGCTGCCACCACAGCTGCCCCGAGTTCGCCATCCAGCGCGGGCCGAAGACCCGTGCACATGGTCAGTACCTGCATCCGTAGTGCACAACCCTTCTACCTGCGGAATGACGAAAAGGGACTGTCCCTTTTCGTCATTTAAGGGTGTCGTGGCGGAGGCGCTTGTCCTCGTACATCGCCCTGTCCGCCCGGCGGAGCGCATCTTCGAAGGGAAGCTCCCCGTTGTCAGTGAAGGACCCGAGGGCTATATCGAGCGTGGTGGACTCGTCGCTGTTCTCGCGGCAGGCAGCCTTGATTCGATCGATGAGCTCGCGCGCGCCGTCCGCGTCGATTCCGGGGCAGAAGAGCAAGAACTCGTCGCCGCCCAAGCGTATGGGGACGCAGCCTTCGGGCGCCGCGTCTTGAATGACGGCTGCGGCCCGGCGCAGGAGCATGTCGCCCCACTCGTGTCCGCGCGTGTCGTTGACGGTCTTGAGGTAGTTGCAATCCGCCATGATCAGGCTGCGCGGATGGTCATCGTTGTGCCGGTTGAGCTTCTTGCGCGACTCGAGGTAGTTGCGGTTGTACAGGCCCGTGAGCTTGTCGCGGAACGAGAGCTCCTCGAGCTGGCGCTCGAGCACGACTCGTTTGGTGACGTCGTTGATGACGCCGATGATCCCTATGACCTCGCCGTTTTTGAAGACCGCCGATTTCTTGATCTCGAAGAACGCTGGGAACTCGGAGGTCGAGAAATCGCTGACGTACTCGCTGCCCTCGCCGGTCTTGAGGATCTTGAGGTCGTCTTCGTAATAAAATTTGGCCAGCTCGGGGTTCGTCTGAACCTCGAGGTCGGTTTTGCCGAGGATACTGTGCTCCTCGCCGCCGTTGAGGAAATTGCACAGCTCGGTGACGAAGCGATACTTGCACTCGGTGTCCTTGAAGAAGATGTTCGCCGGCGCGCTCTCGATGAACAGCATGGCGTCTTCGAGGTCAATGGTGCTCGTATCGTACATGTGCCCTTACCTCCGGTTCGCTCAGCCGAATCGTTCTCGGATTTCAGCTATATGGAAATTCCTGCTCTAGGTTAATACCGTTCGGGAGAGGGGCGTTCGTTTCCCCGTTATTTTCATAATGAGCGTGGGGTTGTCTGATTTGGTTAAAAGATTTACTTACATGTATTTGTGTAGGTAAAGAGGCCCGCGAGGAGGTCTTCTTTCCAGCGACCTGCGGTTTTGTAAATGGTTCGAACTTTTACCTACAGGAAAACATGTAAGTAAAAGTTCGAACTAATTTCGAAAGAAGCGCCGTGGTTCTCGATTGTCACGCGGGATGACGAAAGGGGACTGTCCCTTTTCGTCATCCGGTGGCCTAATCGTAGCGCGGCCGCCGCCGCGGTCCTAGCAACGCCTGGTTGCGCGGGACTAAAGATGGCGCGGTGGGCTGCGCCGCGCGCGACTTTACGGTGCGTAAGCGGTCCTTTGCGATGAGCTGTCTCACAATGAGCTCAACGAATCCGGACGCATCCTGCCTGTAAGTTCTACCCCGAGCAGGATGCGCAGACGCGATTCCATATTGTGGGTTCGAGAATGATCTACGCTTTTTGCAACCGTCACGGTTTATTCAAGTGCCGCGTGCCGTCTTTGCGGCGCGCGAAATGATGAGAAGCGCTTGCGCGCTCCGAAAATGGCAAATCTTGCAAAGCCACACTGCAAGATTTGCGATAGAAATCGTGGACCAGCTTGGAAATGGCTGCTTGATTGAGGTACGAACGAAACATCGCAGTTGTCTAGGGAGGGGGTTCGCATGTCTGAGATACAGCATCGCTGCGGATGGGTGAACCTGACGAATCCGCTCTATGTGGCATATCACGATTATGAGTGGGGCATGCCTTGTCACGACGATCACATGCTTTTCGAGCTGCTTGTGCTCGAGGGATTCCAGGCGGGACTTTCGTGGGAGAGCATCCTTAACAAACGGGAGGCATTCCGTGCGGCGTTCGATGGCTTTGACGTGCGCGTGGTGGCAGGCTATGGCGAGTCGAAAGTCGCCGAGTTGATGGCCAATCCCGGTATCGTGCGCAACCGGCGCAAGATCGAGGCGGCGATCGCAAATGCGCAGGCGTTCATGCGGGTGCAAACCGAATGGGGGAGTTTCGACTCGTATCTGTGGGCTTTCGTGGACGGCGGGCCCGTTATCGAGGACTGCTCCGAGCACATCACGAGCCCACTTGGCGACCGTGTCTCCGCCGATCTCAAGCGCCGCGGGTTCAAGTTCGTGGGGCCGGTCATCACGTATAGCTATCTGCAGGCTACGGGCGTGATCTGCGGGCATGAGCGAGGTTGCGACTTGAGTGCGCTCGACTGATGGCGTGCGACCGAAGATGCTCGACGCTCAAGAGCGCCTGGGGCACATATTTCTTGATGCGCTCGATATCGGCATCGCTTAGAAAATCGTGCGAGGCTCGCACGGAGCGTTCCCAAACGCAAACAAGCTGGTCAATGAGTCGCTGCGGTCGGGTATTGAAGTTCTTTGATCGTGGCCGATTCGATGAGGGCAAGTGACGGGAGAAAAGGAGCTATATAAAAACCGGCCTTTGGAGTTGCTGCTTTCCCAAAGGCCGGCGGCCTGTCTTACAGTGCTTGCTACAGCGTTTGAACGCGCTCGATCCAGTTATCCACCTGCTGCTGAGGCATGACCTGACGGCTTCCGCCCGTCGAGTCGAACTGGACTGCGAGGCTTGGGCCCGCGGTCGCTCCTGCGGCGATGTCTTCGATATCGTCAAGGGTAGAGCCCGCCCAGCCGCCGTTGGTCGCAAAGGCGACGATGGTCTTGCCCGCCCAATCGACGCTGCCCATGAACGTCTTGACCGCCGGCGTCATGGTGTACCACCAGGTGGGCGTGCCTACCGCGATGACGTCGTAGCCGCTCGGGTCGAACTCGAGCGCTTCGATCGCGGGCTCGTAGCCCGCGTCGACCTCGCGATGGCCCTGCTCGACGGTCTCGTCGTAGTCGCTCGGATAGGGCTCTATGGTCTCGATACGGCAGATATCGGCACCGCAGGCGTCTGCGAGCTGCTCGGCGATTTTCTCGGTATTGCCGTTTGACCAGCTGTAATAGACAACGAGCATCTTCTTGTCCATCGCTATGCCTCCAACGCGTTGTAGTGCTCGTCATCGACGGACTCGAGCCACTCGTTGGAGCAGTTCTCGCCGGGGTACTCGAAGGCGAGGTGACTGAACCAGGAGCCGGCCGCGGCACCGTGCCAGTGCTTGACGTTCGCAGGGATCTCGACGACGTCGCCGGGGCGCAGGCGCCGGGCGGGCTTGCCCTCCTCTTGGTACCAGCCTTCGCCGTCGACGCAGATAAGAACCTGGCCGCCGCCCTTGCTCGCGTGGTGGATGTGCCAGCTGTTGCGGCAGCCCGGCTCGAAGGTCACGTTGTGGATGGCCAGGTAGTCGCCGGGGCCGGTGAGCGACTTGAGATAGCTCTGGCCGACGAAGTACTGCGCGAAGGCGTCGTTGGGATCGCCGAGGCCGAAGAACCCGCCGTGGGTCTCGGGGCCCGCGGGCTTCTTGCCGTCCGCCGCGCCGTCGCCCGCCGCGCCGTTGCTCAGCACGTCGGCATAGACCTCCTTCGCCATGTTGAACGCCGCCCAGGCGTTGGGCCAGCCGGCGTAGAACGCGATGTGCGTCAGGAGCTCGGCCATCTCGTCGCGCGTGACGCCGTTCTTGCGCGCGGTGGCCAGGTGGTACTTGAGCGAGCTGTCCACAATGCCCTTGCCGATGAGCGCGCTCACGGTCACGATGCTGCGCAGCTTGAGCGAGAGCTTGTCCTCGCGGCTCCACACCTCGCCAAAGAGGATGTCGTCGTTCAGGTGCGCGAACTCGGGCGCGAACTCGCCCAGTGCATCGTGACCTGCGGTTTGTTTAACAGTCATGGTGTTCCTTTCTCGAGGGACGGGAGGGGCTTGGCCCCATTTGGTATTCGTCCCGTAGCCGATAGATGAGGTAATCGAGGCACTCGAGCTTATTCTGCTCGGAGTGGACCTTTCCGAGGAGCTCGCGCCGGTACTCCTTGAGGCGGCCGATGCGGGCGCAGCCGCATGGCAGTGCTTCGAGCTCGGCGATGAGCGCCTCGTCGCATCCGGCGTCCCGCAGGTTGGCAAGAAGCGCCTCGTCGATCTGCTCTCCCATTTGCTCACCTCGAGAGCTTGACTTTGGCGGTGCCCACCAGGGGCTTCTCGCCGGGTCGGGCCTTCGGGCCCACGAGTACGTGTGGCTGGTAGGGCTCCTCGAGGAAGTTGATCTCGGCGGGCGAGAGCTCGAGGTCGAGCGCGCGTTTGATGACGGCGCGGGTCTCGTCGGGGCCGATGGTCCATTGGTGGAAGTCGGGGCTCGCCTCGCCGAAGCTCATGCCGCCGAGGCAGAGCCTGGAGATCTCGATGCCGGAGTGCCCCAGGGTGGTGTATTGCATGCTGCTCCTATTTCCGGCGCCGTTGTTTAAGGCGATGCGGTTCGTGCGCCCTTCTCGATGGTGCTCTTCTTCTGCAAAGATACGCGCTGTGCCCAATAATGTATATTGCCTATAAAGACTTACTGGATATGCGAATTGCGAATGATAAAAAGGGACTGTCCCTTTTCGTCATCGACGGCATGCGCCTGCGGCAGCGCGCGGAGGAGATCGTCAGCCTCGTCGACCAGACCGAGTCCGAGATGGCCGACCAAGACCTCGCTATCACCGGCAACATCCGCATCGGGGCGGGGGAGACCCGGGCCATGCGGCACGTGCTCAACACCTTCGCCGACCTGCGGCGTGACCACCCCGACGTGACCATCGAGCTCTACACCGGCAACGCCGACGCGGTGGAAGAGCGCCTGGAGCGCGGGCTTCTGGACTTCGCGTTGCTTCTCGAGCCCGTCAATCTCGAGAAGTATGAGTGGCTGCGCATGCCCGAGGCCGATCGCGTGGGCGTGGCGGTGGCGGCGGACGGGCCGTGGGGGAAGCTCACCGCGGCGACGCCCGCCGACGTCGCGCGAATGCCCCTCTTGCTGAGCTCGCGCACGTCGAACAAGGCCGTCGACCTCGCCGCGTGGTCGGGCGGCGAGGTCGACCCCGCGGGGCAGAACATTGTGGGTCGCTTCGACCTCATCGGAAACGCTTCGCACCTCGTGCGCGCAGGAGCTGTGTGCGCCGTGGGGATCGACCACCTGCTGCAGCTCGACGATGCCGGCGACCTGCGGTTCGTTCCCCTCGACCCGCCGCTCTCCATTGCGTCCTTCCTCGTTTGGAAGAAGTACCGCCTGCGCTCGCGGGCTTGCGAGGAGTTCCTCCGTCGGCTGAGCTGACGAGGATTCTCGGGTGATGAACCGGCGGCTCCGGAGGATACGTGTTCCGGAGGCGCTCGGGTTCAGGGGCGTTGTTCGGCTCGCGCAGAAATCAAGACGACCAGCTGGATTCTCGCCCGCCGTGCGCAGAAAACGAGACGACCTGCTGGATCCTCGCCCGCTGCGCGCAGAAATGGCGACGCCCAGCTCCGCGATTCAGCTGGACGGCTGGGATTTTGCGCGCGTGAGCGTGACCCGGAGCTGGACGTACGGGTTTCTTAGCGATGGGAACGACGCGCGGGGCTGGACCCCCAGGAATCTGCGCGGAGAAGCGTGCGACGGGGCTGGACACCCAATAATCTGCGCAGGTGGCGCGGCAAGAGACTCGATCGCCCGCCCGACCCCCGAATTTCCCCGAAAAAAGAATGGGCCCCAAGTCCCAATCCGCGACATCTGTTGGGACCTAGGGCAATGGCGAATGGCGTCCCGAGGGCGCGCGCCGCAGGATAAAGACGAGCCGAACGCGAGCCGCATATCCGCAAATAAGCGCGCGGCGCCGTTCGTGCCTGACTGTCCGCTGGCCTTCGAGCAAAGGAGGCCGATTATGGGACTCGAGAGCGTCAACTACCAGTGCCCCGCCTGTGGGGGTCCGCTGCGCTACGACGGCGGCAAGGGGCTTCTCGTCTGCGACCACTGCGACTCGGAGTTCCCCGTCGGGCAAATCGAGGAGCTCTACGCGCAGAAGCAGGCGAAGGAGGAGTCCAAAGCCGCCGATGCGGTCGCCGCGGCACAGCTCGATGCCGACGCCGCATCCGGCCTCGGAGACACCTACGTCTGCTCGTCCTGCGGAGCCGAGCTCGTCGCGGACGAGACCACGGCTGTCTCCGAGTGCCCCTACTGCGGCAACCTCGTCGTCCGCGCGGCGCAGCTCTCCGGCAGCTTCGCGCCCGACCTCGTGATCCCGTTCAAGCTCGACCACAAGGCCGCGGTCGACACCCTGCAGAACCATTACCGCGGCAAGGTCCTCCTGCCCAAGAGCTTCCGCGAGGGAAACCACGTGGAGGAGGTCCAGGGCGTCTACGTGCCATTCTGGCTCTACGACGCCACGGCGGAGGGCGACGCCCACTACGACGCGGAGAAGCGCCGCACCCACTGGGAAGACGACGACGAGGTCGTCGAGACCGACCACTATGACGTAGACCGCTCCGGCTACATGAGCTTCGCGCGCGTGCCGGTGGACGGCTCCTCAAAGATGCCCGACGGCCACATGGACGCCATCGAGCCCTTCGACTACGGCGAGCTCGTCCCCTTCTCTGTCGCGTATATGCCGGGTTACCTGGCCAACCGCTGGGACGAAGACGCCACCGCATGCCGCGAGCGCGCCGAGGGGCGCATCCGCCAGAGCGTGGACGACGTCCTGCGCGGCACGGTTACCGCCCGCGTCGACGACCAGGGCGCCCACGGGCACCGTGTTCATGGTCTCGGCGATGGAGAAGCGGGTGAGCTCGCTTTTGTGTCGCTGGACGTCGCCGACGAGGGCGAGGAGCGCCCGAGCGAGGAAGAACGGCGCGTCGACGAGGGCGACGAGGTTCCAGACGCCCCCGAGCGCTTCCATGGCGGGCGGCGCGCAGAGCGCGAGGAGCGCCGCCGCCATAAGGTCGAGGGGGTCCTTCTTTCTGATGGCCAGCGCGGCGCCGCAGGCGAATGCCGCGGCGTTCGCCCACAGGCGCCACGACCAACCGGCGCCGAGGGCCACGGGAGCGAGGTAGGGGTTTCCCACGAATGCGCAGCAGCAGGTGAAGTCGACCGCCATGTACAGGTGCGCGGCGACGAGGAGCTCGAAGGCCGCGCCGAGGCGCCCTTCCGCACCTCCGCGCCTCGCCAACAGGAGCGGCAGGTGCACCGTCTGCGCCGCGGCGCCGAGGAGCTCGCATGCGAGCAGGATGGCCAGACAGGCGTCGTTGAGGGGCGGGGGCGTCATGGGCGCTCGCCTCCCGAGCGGACGCGGAGCACGAGGCGCAGCGAGCCTTCCTCGCCAGAGACCGAGAAGAGCGTGTCGCGCCGGGACAGCAGCGACTTGAGCTCGCGGGCCCGGTCGGTGGCGGCGAGGTCCTCCTCGTCCGCCGTCTGGAGCAGCGCCCTGAGCTCGCAGGTCCCGTCGTCGCGCTCCCCGAGGTGGTACATGAGCACGGGGTCCTCGCTCTCGAACGCGACGAACGCGAAGTCGTAGATGACGCTCATCTCCTGCGCTGGGAGGGGGTGGGCAAGGTCGACCACGGCGGCGCAGTCGATGCCGACGGCGCGCAGGTCGCCCGCGAGCTCGCTCGCGATGAGCCGGATCCGGTCGCAGTCCAGCTCCGGGTCCGCCTGCTCCGCGAGCACGAGGCTGCCCTTGCGCTTGCAGTAGGCGATGAGGGTACGCACCCGCTCGAGCTCCTTGCGCCTGACGGCGGGCGGGGCGTCCTTCTTTGCGGGGAGAGAGGACAATATGTCGGCGATGCGCGCGAGCGAGACGGAGAGCGCCGCCTCGACCTCGTCCACCAGGCGCTCTTCCGCCATGAGGCTCGACGTCGCCTGCGAGATCTGCCGCTCGTTCTCGAGCATGGCGTTCCTGCGCGCCAACTCCGACGACCGCGCGGCGAGGCTTCCCCTGACGCGGTTGAGGCCCGAGACGTCCTGCGCGAGGTGCGCCCAGCCGCCCGAGATGAGCCACGCATGGTGGCGCGTGTCCGCGTCGTCGGGCTCGGACCAAGAGAGGCATCGCGGGGCGGATGAGGCGAGAACGCCGCGCGTCGCTCCCGAAAGCCCGCGCGCGGCGCGTGTCGCGCGGAACGTCTCGCCCTCGCGCCTCCGCGCACATCGTGCTAAAGTAACGTTTGTCGAAAAAAGGGGGCTGGCGCACGCCGGCTGAGATAGGGCCCAGCGACGCGGCCCTGACCTTCGAACCTGATCCGGGTAATGCCGGCGTAGGAACCAGAGCCCATTCGTTTTGGAACGCCTACGGAATCGTGGGCGTCTTTTTTGTGCGCCCGGGAAGGAGCACGTTTGAACTGCTCGATCGCTATCCAGTACCTGCCCATGGACGCGGGCGACGACGACGCCACCTGCGCCGCGGTCGACGCCGTCATCGACTACATCGACTCGACGGGCATCGACTACTTCGTCGGCCCGTTCGAGACCGCCATCGAGGGCGACTACGACAAGTGCATGGAGATCCTCAAGAACTGCCAGCTCGTGGGCGCCGAGCACGGCTGCAAGCATGTCATGACCTACGCGAAGATCAACTTCAAGCCCGAGGGCGACGTCATGTCGACCGACCGCAAGATCGGCAAGTACCACCCCGACGATCCCGAGTTCGCCAAGGGCTCCGAGGCCGTGGCCTAGCTGTGGCGCGCCGCAACCCGTGCTTCCTCACAAAGAAGTTCCTGGCGCCTGCCTGCGCCGTGGTCGCGCTTCTCGCCGTCTGGCAGGGGGTGTGCTCGGCGGGGCTCGTCCCGAACTTCATGCTGCCGAGCCCGGTTGAGGTCGTCTGCGCCCTCGTGGCTGACTTCCCGCTTTTGCTCTCGCACACCTGGACTACGCTGTCGGAGGCGGCACTCGGCCTCGCCATCGGTGTGGCGGTCGGCTTTGGCTTCGCCGTCCTCATGGACAAGTTCGAGACGTTCTACCTCGCCTTTGACCCGCTGCTCACGGTGAGCCAGACCGTGCCGACGGTGGCCATCGCGCCGCTGCTCGTGCTGTGGTTCGGCTACGGCCTCATGCCCAAGGTGCTCCTCGTCGTCATCACCACGTTCTTCCCGGTGACGGTGGCCCTGGCCAGCGGCTTCAGGTCCGTCGACCCCGACCAGATCGACCTTCTTCGCACCATGAACGCCTCGGAGTGGCAGATCTTCCGCTACGCGAAGCTGCCCGCCGCGGCCGACCAGTTCTTCAGTGGCCTGCGCATCAGCGCGACCTACGCCATCGTGGGCGCCGTGATCTCCGAGTGGCTCGGCGGATTCACTGGCCTGGGCGTCTACATGACGCGCGTGAGGAAGAACTTTGCGTACGACCGCATGTTCGCGGTCATCATCATCACCAGCGCGCTCTCGCTCGCCCTCATGAAGGGCGTCGACGTGCTCGAGCGCATCTGCATGCCTTGGAAAAAGGCGGAAGGGAACGAATAACATGATCAACCGCAACGCCATCTCTCGCCGCGCCTTCGTGGGCGGCTCCTTCGCCGGCGCCGCCGCACTTGCCCTCGCCGGCTGCGGCTCCAACGGCGGGAACGCCTCCTCCTCCGACGATAATAAGAAGGCCGTCCCCGCCGTGCAGGCCAAGATCACGTTCTGCCTCGACTATACGCCCAACACCAACCATACGGGCATCTACGTGGCCAAGAACAAGGGCTTCTTTGCCGATGAGGGCCTCGACGTCGAGATCGTCCAGCCCGCCGACGGCACCGCCGAGGGCATGATCGGCTCCGGCCAGGCGCAGTTCGGCGTTTCTTACCAGGACTACATCGCCGCGTCCTACGACGAGGGCAACACCGGCCTCGAGGCCGTCGCCGCCATCATCCAGCACAACACCTCGGGCATCATGAGCCGCCAGGAGGACGGGATCACCCGCGCCAAGGAGATGGAGAACCACGTCTACACCACGTGGGACATGGCCGTCGAGCAGGCCACCATCAAGCAGATCATGGAGTCCGACGGCGGCGACTACTCCAAGCTCAAGATGGTCCCCTACACCGTCGACGACGAGGTCAGCGGCCTGAAGGCCAACATGTTCGACTGTGTGTGGGTCTACGAGGGCTGGGCGGTCCAGAACGCCAAGGTCCAGGATTACCCTATCAACTACTTCAGCTTCAAGGACATGGACGACGTCTTCGACTTCTACACCCCGGTCCTCGCCGCGAACACCGAGTACGCGAAGGCCAACCCCGACGTGGCCAAGGCCTTCCTCCGCGCGGCAAAGAAGGGCTACGAGTTCGCCGTCCAGCAGCCCGAGGACGCCGCGAAGATCCTGCTCGAGGAGGTGCCCGAGCTCGACGCCGACCTGGTCAACGCGTCCGCGACCTATCTGGCGGGCCAGTACACCGCCGAAGCCGAGAGCTGGGGCGTCATCGACAAGGACCGCTGGGCAAAGTACTTCCAGTGGCTGAACGACAACCAGCTCGTCACCAACCAGCTGGACGTCAACGCCGGCTACGACACCTCCTACCTGGCGTAAGAGCCGTGGGAAAGAAGAACGACAGCCCCAGAGCCGCGGCGGCGGGCGGCGGCGCGGCGACTCGCGCTGCCGGGTCCGTTGCCGAGGGCGGGGCTCCCGGCGCGGCGACTCGCGCCGGCGCTCCCGCCCTCGAGGCGCGCGGCCTCACCTGCGCCTGGGACGGCGCGCACGACGTCGTGCGCGGCATCGACCTGCACGTGGACCCCGGCGAGATCGTCTGCATCGTCGGCAAGTCGGGCTGCGGCAAGACCACGATCCTGCACGCGCTCTCGGGCCTCATCCGCCCGCGCGAGGGCGTCGTGCTCCTGCACGGAGAGGACCTGGGCGGCCGCCCCGGTCGCGTGAGCTACATGCTCCAGAAGGACCTCCTGCTGCCGAGCCGCACCATCCTCGACAACGTCTGCCTGCCGCTCATCGTCGCGGGCGCCAAGAAGGCCGACGCGCGCGCGAAGGCGCTGCCGCTGTTCGAGCGCTTCGGCCTCGCCGGGTGCGAGAACAAGTGGCCGAGCGAGCTTTCCGGCGGCATGCGCCAGCGCGCGGCGTTCCTGCGCACGTACCTGATGGGCAACGACGTGGCGCTGCTCGACGAGCCGTTCAGCGCGCTCGACGCCCTCACGCGCGCCGACATCCGCGCATGGTACTGCGGCATGGCCGCCGAGCTGGGCATCGCCTCCGTCGTGATCACCCACGACGTGGACGAGGCCGTGGGCATGGCGCACCGCATCTACGTGCTCGAGGGAGACCCGCGCGGCGGCGTGCCTTCGGTCGTCGCCGGCGAGGTCCGCGTCGACCACGGCGCCTGCGCCGCCGGCGAGGGGGAGGCCGCGCGCTTCGACCTCACCGACGAGTTCCTGCGTGCCAAGCGCGAGGTCATGGCATTTTTGGGCTGAGGAAAGCGGCAGAGGAACCCTGCTGCGGGCCTCAATCGATTTGAGTAAACCTGAGGACGCCCCGGGCTTCTTTGCGAAAGCCCGGGGCGTCCTTTGTCCTGCTTATGTCATAAGCGTTGGCGAGCGCGCGAGGCCCCTTACGCCTTCTGGAGGAACGCGCGGTAGCCGCGGTAGGCCTCGTAGATGTCGGCCTTGCTCGTGGTCTCCCACGGCGCGTGCATGGACAGCACGGGCACGCCGCAGTCGATGACGCTCATGTCGTACTTGGCGAGGATGTAGGCGATGGTCCCGCCGCCGCCCAAATCGACGCGGCCGAGCTCGGCGGTCTGCCAGTTGACGCCGCCCTCGTCCATCACGCGGCGGACCTTGGCGACGTACTCGGCGTCGGCGTCGTTGGAGCCGGACTTGCCGCGGCTGCCGGTGAACTTGTTGAAGGTGAGGCCGCGGCCCAGGTAGCTCGCGTTCTTCGCCTCGAACGCGGACGCGAAGGTGGGGTCGAAGCCCGCGGAGACGTCGCTGGAGAGCATCTGCGACGCGGCGAGGCAGCGGCGCAGCGCGAGGTCGCCCGGCTTGCCGGCGAGGGCGAGGACCTCGGCCATCGTGTTCTCAAAGAAGCGGCTGGTCATGCCGGTCGCGCCGACCGAGCCGATCTCCTCTTTGTCCACGAGCAGGGTGACGGAGGTGCGGGCGACGTCCTTCTCGTCGAGCATGGCGACGAGGCTCGTGTAGGCGCAGGAGCGGTCGTCCTGGCCGTAGCCGAGGATCATCGAGCGGTCGAAGCCCAGGTCGCGGGCGGCGCCGGCGGGCACGACCTCGAGCTCGGCCGAGAGGAGGTCCTCCTCGTCGATGCCCATCTGCTCCTTGAGGATGCCGAGGACGCCCTTCTTCACGAGGTCCTTCTCGTCCGCGGCGCCGTCCTTCTGGGCGTCGCCGTCCTTGACCACGACGGGGCGGCCGCCGCAGAGCACGTCGAGCATCTCGCCGTCGACGACCTTGGCGGCGTCCTTGGTCATCTGCTCCTGCGCGAGGTGGATGAGCAGGTCGGTCACGCAGAACACGGGGTCGGCCTCGTCCTCGCCGATGTTGACCTTAACGACCTCGCCGTCCTTGTGGACCACGATGCCGTGGATGGCCAGCGGGATGGTGACCCACTGGTACTTCTTTATGCCGCCGTAGTAGTGGGTGTCGAGCGTGACGAGGTCGTTCTTCTCGTCCATCGGGTTCTGCTTGACGTCCATGCGCGGCGAGTCGATGTGCGCGCCGAGGATGTTCACGCCGGCCTCGAGGTCGTCGGAGCCGAGGTTGACGAGCATGAGGGACTTCGCGCGGTTGACGGCGTAGAGCTTGGCGCCGGCCTCGAGCTTTTTGCCTGCGGCGACGGCCTCCTCCAGGCTCACGTAGCCGGCCTCGCGCGCCATGTCGACGGCGGCGGCGCAGCACTCGCGCTCGGTCTTGTTGTCCGAGATGAAGGCCTTGTAGCCCTCGCAGAGATAGTGCAGCTCGTCGAGCTGCTCGGGGGAGTAGGACTTCCAGGCGTTCGGTCGCTCCATGCGGTTCCTTCCGTTGATCGCTAATTTGTGCAGGGTCGATTCTAGCGCGGGCGGCGCTGCCGTGGCGCGCGTGGCGAGAATTGCCGCTGTGGCACAGGCAGCGGGCGGGGACGGGCGCCGCGGAGGGGCGCGCTTCGAGCTGTGTGGCGAGAAACGCCGCTGCGGCACGGGCTGTGGCAGGAATTGCCGCTGTGGCACAGACCGTGGCGAGAAACGCCGCTGTGGCGCTGATTCGCGTGCCACAGCGGCGTTATCTGTCACATTTTGCTTCCCGTCGTGCCACAGCGGCGATTTTTGCCACGGGTGAGCGGCCGTCGGTGCCCCCGGTGCGTCTCCCCAGCCTCGGCAATCGGCGCCGAGCCGCCGTGAGCTACTTTCGGGACTCCGTCGCGGAGCCCGTGCTGCCCGTCTCGCCGGTCGACGAAGAAGTGCCGCCCGTCGTCGACGAGCCGTTGCCGGAGCCGGTGTCCGAGCTCGTCCCGTTGCCGGCGTTGCCGTAGCCGCCGGACCCGTTGCTGCCGGAGTTGCCGGAATCGGCGTCATGCTTCGAGTCCGAGCCGTTGCCGGCGCCGTTTGCGCCTGTGGAGCCGTTCGCTCCGTCGGAAGAAGTCCCACTGCTCGAGCTGTCCGTGCCGGAGGTCGTGGACGAGGGGGAACCGTCGCCCGTCTCGCCGTCCTTCTTTTGGGAGGAGCTGCCCGAAGAGTCCTTGCCCGAGCCCTCGGCCTTGCTCTGCGTCTGCGCGCCCTTGCCCGAGGCCTCGCCCTTGCCGGTGGCCGAGCTCTCGGAGCCCTGAGCGGGCTTATCGCTCACGACCTGCTCCTGCTGGGCAGGGGCGGGCTTGGTGCCGATGCCGGCGCCCTGCGTGACGAAGCTCACGACCAGCGCAAAGACGAGCACCGCCACGAGCGCGACCGCCGCGGCGACGATGGTCGCGCGCCTGCGGGTGCGGCGGTGCTCGGCCGCGCGTGCCGCCTCGCGGATCTCGGGCGGGGCGATGGGCGTGCCGGACTCCGCCACCTCGTCGATGTCCGCGCGCGCGACGAAGCGGTTGCGGTCGATCCTGCGCGTTGCGTCCGCGACGGTCGCGTCGGCGTCGGCGGGGCTGGCCTGGCGGATCTTCTCGGCGGACGCGGAGAGGAGCGACTTGTACACCTGGGAGGCCGCCGCGGAGGCGAAGCCGCCGATCAGCGTGCCGATGATGGAGCCGGCGATGCCGATCTGCGAGGCGAGCGCGAAGGAGGTCGCTGCCGCGAGCCCCGAGGCGATCACCGCGGCGAAGCTGAAGTCCTCGAAGATGCCTTTCTTCTCGCCCTGCTCCTGCGCGCCGAGATTCTCTGTGCGGCCGTCGTCTGAGCCGTAACCGCTCGTGTTATTGGAAAAACCCACTTCGCACACTCCAAATCGTCTGTCGCGGGCACGCATGCCCAACGATTTTTGGGTACCCGAGTATAGGTTCGCTTCATCCGCTGTCCACGAATTATCACGATTACTGGATAAAACCTACCATTCACGGAGTTGTCTGAACCGTTAACGGGGTATTATGGATGTCGTTCCGTTTTCTGCTTGTTCCTCAACTGGGAGGTAAGAAACATGCTCGTTAACGCAACCGCTATGCTCCAGTCCGCCGAGAAGGGCCACTACGGCATTGGTGCTTTCAACACCAACAACCTTGAGTGGGCCTCTTCCATCCTCGATGCCGGCGAGGAGCTCCAGTCCCCGCTGATCATCCAGTGCACCGGTGGTGCCGCCAAGTGGCAGACCAGCTTCAAGATCGTCGCCGACATGGTCAAGCAGCTCGTCGAGGACAAGAACATCACCGTCCCCGTCGCTCTGCACCTCGATCACGGCTCCTATGACCAGGCCCTCGCCTGCATCGAGGCCGGCTTCACCTCCGTCATGTACGACGGCTCCCACGAGGCCGACTTCGAGACCAACCTCAAGCACACCTCCGAGATCGTCAAGCTCGCCCACTCCAAGGGCATCTCGGTCGAGGCCGAGGTCGGCGGCATCGGGGGCACCGAGGACGGCGTGACCTCCTCCGGCGAGCTCGCCGACCCGAAGCAGTGCAAGGCCATCGCCGACCTGGGCGTCGACTTCCTCGCCTGCGGCATCGGCAACATCCACGGCCTGTATCCGGCCGACTGGAAGGGCCTCTCGTTCGAGCGCCTCGGCGAGATCAAGGCTCTGACCGGCGATCTCCCGCTCGTCCTCCACGGCGGCACCGGCATCCCCGTTGATCAGGTCAAGAAGGCCATCTCCCTCGGCATCTCCAAGATCAACGTCAACACCGACCTCCAGGTCGTCTTTGCCAAGGCCACCCGCGAGTACATCGAGGCCGGCCTCGACAAGCAGGGCAAGGGCTACGACCCCCGCAAGCTCCTCAAGCCCGGTCGCGAGGCCATCGTCGCCCGCACCAAGGAGCTCATCCAGGAGTTCGGCTCCGACGGCAAGGGCTGGAACTAAGCCTTACCGCGCACAACCCGGCGCACCGAACGGCGCCCGGTCCCGCATCCCGCGGGGCCGGGCGCCTTCATTCGTTTCCACCCATCACTGGGTGACAGTCATTGCGCGCAGCTTTCTGTGACACTCATCAGCCGTTGCCACCCATCACCGAGTGACAGTCACTGGCTGCAGCGTTTAGGGGACATCCTTTAAGCCTCGACGAAAACAGCGCTCCTTCTCTCACGAGGAGAGAAGGAGCGCTGAACTGCGGCTTCTTTGCATGTCTGGCAAAAAATGCTGCACGCAATGACTGCCACCGGCTGATGGGTGTCCCAGAAAGCTGCAGCCAATGACTGTCACCCAGTGAGGGTGGTTACTTGGTGACCTTGACGACCTGCTGGCCGGCCTTGACGGTGGACTCGGGGTCGACGAGCATGTCGACGGAGGCGTAGTCGGCGGTGTTCGTGACGACGAGGACGACGCAGTCGGGGTGACCGGCGTCGGCGATCTTCTTGCGGTCGATCTTGACGCAGGGCTGGCCGGCCTTGACGGTGTCGCCCTGGGCGACGAGGCTCGTGAAGCCGTCACCGTTCATGTCGACGGTGTCGACGCCGATGTGGACGAGGATCTCGACGCCCTCGGCGGTGTTGATGCCCACGGCGTGCGGCATGAGAACGCCCACGGTGCCGTCGACGGGGGAGTAGACGACCTCCTCATCGGGGAAGACGGCGCAGCCTTTGCCCATCATCTCGCCGCCGAACACCGGGTCGGGGACGTCGGTCATCTTGATCGCGCGACCGCTGACGGGGGCGCAAAGCGTGTACGGCGCGGGGTCGGCGTCAACGTTGGCGGGCTTAGCGGGGGCGGCGGGAGCCGCGGCCTTCTTTTTGAACATATCGAAGAGTCCCATGAGCTTTTCCTTTAGCGATAGTGATCGAGAAGGGCGCCTTGCCGCCCCACTTGTTGTAACCAGTTTACATCACGAGAGGTCCGCGCCGTTGCTCGCGATTACCTTCTTGTACCAATAGAAGGAATCCTTTCGGCTGCGCCCGAGGGTGCCCTCGCCGTCGTTGTCCTTATCGACGTAAATGAAGCCGTAGCGCTTCTTCATCTCGCCGGTCGAGGCCGAGACCAGGTCGATGCAGCCCCACATGGTGTAGCCCATGAGGTCGACGCCGTCGGCGATCGCCTGCTCCATCTGTTCGATGTGGCTGCGCAGGTACTCGATGCGGTAGGTGTCGTGGATGCGCCCGCCCTCGTCGGGCACGTCGACGGCGCCGAGGCCGTTCTCGACGATCATGAGAGGCACCTGGTAGCGGTCGTATACCTCCTCGAGGTAGTAGCGCAGGCCCTCCGGGTCGATCGCCCAGCCCCAGTCGCTTTTCTTCAGGTACTCGTTGCCGGCGCCCCCGAAGATGTTGCCCGCCTCGGCGAGGGCGGGGTCGGCGGTCGCGGTCGAGCTCATGTAATAAGAGAAGCTGTAGAAGTCGACGGTGCCCGCCTTGAGCGTGGCCGCGTCCTCGGGCGAGACCTCGATCCTCACGCCCTCGCGCTCCCACAGGGCGGGCGCCCAGGCGGGGTAGGCGCCGCGGACCTGGACGTCGCCGCAGTAGAAGCTGTGCTCGCGCTGGGTGCGCTGGGCGGCGAGGACGTCGGCGGGGTTGCAGGTGTGCGGGTAGGTGACGTTGCCCGCGATCATGCAGCCGATCTTGTTCTGGGGATCGATCTCGTGCCCCATGGCGACGCAGCGCGCGCTCGCGAGGAACTGGTGGTGGAGGGCCTGGTAGCGCTTCTGGGGATTGTCCCAGGGAGTGTCGCCGAAGGTCATGGGGACGTCGTTGCCCGGCGGCAGGATGCCCGCGCCCATGATGTTGCCGAAGCCTCCCATGAGCAGGCAGTTGATCTCGTTGAAGGTGAGCCAGTAGCGCACGAGCCCCTTGTACTCGGTCATGATGGTGTGCGCGTAGTTGAGGTAGAACCCGATGAGCTCGGGGTTCGCCCAGCCGCCGTAGTGCTTGGCCAGGTAGTAGGGGGAGCTCATAGTGCGAGAGCGTGACCATAGGCTCGATGCCGCACTCGCGGCACTTCTGGAACACGCGCCGGTAGAACTCGACGCCCGCCCGATTGGGCTCGCGTTCGTCCCCGCGCGGGAAGATTCGGCTCCAGTTGATGGACATGCGGTAGCACTTGAAGCCCATCTCGCCGAACAGCGCGATGTCGTCGAGGTAATGGCTGTACATGTCCACAGCCTCATGGGAGGGGTAGAAGACGCCGGGCTTGACGCCGTCGGTCACGCGGCGCGGCTCGTTGAGGTGCCGCCCGTCATGACGTCGGGCACTCCGAGGCCCTTGCCGTCGGCGTCGTAGCCGCCCTCGCACTGATTGGCGGCGGTCGCGCCGCCCCAGAGGAAGCCGTCGGGGAAGGATTTGGCGGTGGCGTCGGTCATGGTGCTCCAATCGTCGGAGGTCGAAGTTTGGGGCCCCGGGGGCGCGCATTCAGCAGACGTCCATCAAGGAGCTCGCGTCGGCCTCGGCGACCTCGATCGCGACGGTCCACCGGCTCTGCAAGAAGCTCGGGCTTGAGGGCTTCAAGGAGCTCAAGGTCGAGCTCGCCCGCGCCGCCGCCCGGAAGGTGACGGACGAGGACGTCGATTTCGACTTCCCCTTCGATGCCGGCTGGGGCCCCGAGCGCGTGACCCGTAGCATGAAGTCGCTCTATGCTGAGGCCATCGAGGAGATCCTCGAGGTCCTGAACCCGCGCGAGCTCGCCCGCGCCGCCGACCTGGTCAGGGGAGCCGAGGTCGTCGATGTGTACACGCAGTCCCACAACCTTTACCCGGCCCAGATGCTCTGCGACCGCCTGCTCTCCGCGGGGCGGCCGACGACCTGCCACGAGGGCTTCGAGCGCCAGGTGCGCAACGCGCTTCTTTCCGATGCGGGGCACGCGGCGGTGATGATCTCGTATTCTGGCGTGAGCGAGCTGTTCGACAAGATTTACGCCTCGGGCATGCCGTCGTAGTTGAGCGAGAGCGTGAGGTTGCCGCGCACGAACGACTCGGCGAGCGCGGGGTAGCCTTCGAGCGCCGCGTCAAAGAGGTCGGCGAAGCTCTCGTGCCGCTCGCGCCCGTCCGCGGGGTCGGCCCATGCGCGCCGCTCCAGGTTGGCGGCGGGGCACTCGCAGCTGCGGGTCACGCGGTGCGCCATCGACTGCGCGAGCGAGTGCGGGCGGATGAGCCGCTCGGCCGCGCCCAGCGCGCGCGTGACCGTGCCCTTGGCGGGGTCGATCACGCGGTACTCGAGGTCGTAGTCGCCCACGCACGCGGAGTACTCCTCGGCTCCCAGCGAAACCCCGTACACACTGAACGCGACCTGCGAGAAGAGCGCCCCCGCCACGCGGCAGATTCGGTCCGTGCGCTGGAGGTTCGCGTGCGCCGGCCGCTCGAGCACGGTCGCGCGGCGCTTCTCCCACAGGATCCAGGAGTCGATGTCGCTCTCGATGGCGGCGTGGATGAAGCGGTCTGCCCCCGTGAGGTCGTCGGATGCCGCGGCAAGAGCTTCTTGCTGGGCAAAGACGAACGGGTGCGCGGTCGAGTCGAGCCGGTAGTGGGCAAGAAGCCCCAGCACGAACGCGCGGCCGATGCGCTCGTCGGCCACGGGGAGGTGCTCGACGCCGCCGCGGAAGGCCTGGAGCGCCCGGCCGCAGTGCGCCTCGTGCATCTCGTGGCCGAGCCGGTGGTCGGCGATCGTCCGCGAGGGCCGCCCGAGGGCGCGCGCGAACAGCGGGTCGGGCCCCTGGCTGCCCAGCAGGAAGGCGAGCAGCTCCTCCTCGCCGACGACCATGCCCTCGGGCAGCGTCGCCGCGGCGTCCTCGCCGAAGATGTGGTGGCAGATGATGGCGGGCATGCGGGGGCTTCCTCTCGACGGGTTTGCACTCCTGCATTGTACCCGCCGGACGCCCGCCGGAGTTGCCGGTGGGCGGGTCGAGCCAGGCGGCGGTGTGCGCGCTTCTTTGTGACGCCGCGGCGCCGCGACCGGGCACGGACCCTCAGCTACCGTTCAGCTGTTTGAGAATTATTAAGGGAGTGTAAACGCGGTATAAGCATCGGCAAGGATGCCGCGCATGAGCGCGGCGGGAACAGAAGGGAAGACGACATGAGCAACGTCACGCGTAGGGATTTTCTCGGCATCACCGGTATCGCCGCGGCAGGCCTCGGCCTCGCCGGCTGCGGGGGCGGCGGAAACGACGCCAAGTCCGACTCCTCCTCCGGTTCCGACGCCGCGTCCGGCGACAAGGTCGGTGCCCCCGACGACCTCGTGAAGGCCGCAAAGGACGAGGGCACGCTCGTCGTCTACGGCTCCTGCGAGGAGGACTACCTCGCCGCTGCCTGCAACCACTTCCAGGAGCTCTACGGCATCGAGGTCCAGTACCAGCGCCTTTCGACCGGCGAGGTCCAGGCGAAGATCGAGGAGGAAAACGGCAACCCCTCCGGCGACGTCTGGTTCGGCGGCACCACCGATCCCTACAACGTCGCGACCGCAGAGGGCCTGCTCGAGCCCTATAAGGCCAACAACGCCACCCACATCCTCAAGCCCAAGTACATGGACGCCGACGGCAACTGGTACGGCATCTACACCGGCCTGCTCGGCATCATGTACAACAAGGACGAGCTCGACCGCAAGGGCCTCGACGCTCCCCAGGACTTCAAGGACCTCACGGACGAGAAGTACAAGGGCCTTATCTGGTCGTCCAACTACAACACCGCGGGCACGGCCAAGCTGATCATCAACACCGCCATCCAGAAGTACGGCCACGACGACGGCATCAAGTGGCTCGTCGACCTCGACAAGAACATCGCCGTCTACACCAAGTCCGGCTCCGGCCCGTCCAAGAACATCGGCACCGGCGAGTGCACCATCGGCCTCGGCTTCCTGCACGACGGCATCTACCAGATCGT
>ERZ1673741.795-NODE-795-length-30637-cov-9.985024_pt1 | contig 30637 bp, 25 predicted proteins | sample MGYA00580209_ERZ1673741 | MGnify/ENA primary metagenome ERZ1673741 (study PRJEB41218, sample SAMN15661754) | gut metagenome | host: Homo sapiens | place: Canada: London | collected 2015-08-20/2019-03-30 | study: EMG produced TPA metagenomics assembly of... | reverse complement strand
TCAAGTAAAGATGTTTTTCTTTATTAGGTCAATTTTTGGCTGTTCTGTACAAAAAATGATTGTTTATTGCTTTTTTAGCCTTTTTTAATATGTATTAAGGCTCGGACTGCTCTCCTTTCCGAGCCACTTCTTTATAAAGTTACTGTCGAACCGCCCTGATAACTCCGCAAGCTATTTTCATACCGGAATTTCCGCTTGGCTGAGTTGTAAAATCATCAGGACTTCCATGTATAATCATAATTCTCCCGATTATTTCGTCAACGGAAAACCTGTTTGTCAGAAAAATCGAAACAGCCTTTCCGCTGTTGCCGAAAAGCGGAGGCAGGTCGCCCGAATGAAACGGATGAGGGCAATTATCCTTATCAAAATGCTTACCCGCATCTGCAAACGGATCTTCAACATTGCCGGTACAGGAGTCTCCGCCGTGTATGTGAAAACCGAATATCTCCTGACTGCACCTGTTTCCGGCATACGGCAGTCCGTTAACGTCCGCGTATACCAGTGTACCGTTTTTCATGGTGTAAAATCTGACAATTCCGTGTATATCGGGATATTTCCCGCTCCCTGCCACTATGGCCGCAGCCTGCGGATTCCTTTGTATAAGCGGCATGATACTGCAATTTATTCTGTTCATAGCACAATTTCCTCCTGAAAGGAGTATATGCCGCAGCCGCAAATAACGTTCATTTAAATATGCAAAAAATGCCGCTCCTTTTATAGGGAATAACTAAGCGACCTGCGCATACACTAACCGAGAGGTGATTTAAATGGCAAAACAGGGCGTGAAAAGGCCTGATACAACTCACGCAAAGCTTAAAAATGAATGCTCACCTGTTCCCGAAATACAGGGGAAAGCCAAACACGGCAAGGTTCACGCGAATCCGATAATCGCGGGAACCTTCGGCTCGGAGCAAAAGGTGTGGCATAACAAGTCCTATTCTGAGGAAGTGCCGATCTCATCTGCTTATCCCGTTATCGACAACGACCTCGCCCGTGACAATATTGAAAATGACATTCCTGCATCTGATTTGCAGGACATTTAAAGTGGAGGCTCATTATGAACAACTTTGAAATGCCTGTCGGTCTCGGAATGGCGCTCGCGATGAATCCGAAAGCCATGGAGAAATTCTCCTCTCTGACAGAGAAAGAAAAATCGGACATCGTAAACGGCACTCATGCAATACGCTCGCGAAAAGAAATGCAGCAGTACGTCAGCAACATCATAAATTCATACTGAAAAAATCGCTAAATGCAAACGGAGCAGACAATAATTCTGCTCCGTTTGTTTTAAGGCAACAACGCACAAAGCCCGCCTGACGGCTTTGCACTGAATCTGCTTGCATATTTTCCGTCATCTTGCACAGAAATCCCTTGACATACGATAGTATGCCTGCGGAATTTCTATACAATCTGACGAAAAATCTGACAGCGCATCTTCAGCACAAGCTCTGTGCGGTATTGCCTTAATTTTTCATTTTAAATGTTTACCCCGGTTGCCGTTTATAGGTGTGTTCCCCAACCTCACCTTGCAATATCATAGATCCATAAAACGCTCTGCCGAACTGTTAAAATCCGACACTTCTACCCGATATGCCACCCCTCTGCCTGCTCGCGTATCTCAGTGAAGCGCTTGTAAATACCGTTTTTGCGTATCAGTTCCTCGTGAGTCCCTGCCTCGGCGATCCTTCCGTCATCTACTACAAGTATCTGGTCTGCGTTATGGATCGTAGCCAGTCTGTGAGCGATAGTAATGATACTCTTGCCCTTGGTAAGTTCAGAGATAGCGTACTGGATAAGGTGCTCGTTTTCAGGGGCAATGCTTGCCGTAGCTTCATCAAGAATGATTACAGGAGCATTTTTGAGGATCGCACGGCAATGGAAATGCGCTGTTTTTCGCCGTCCGAAAGCGTACCGCCGCCCTCTCCTATCACTGTATCATAACCGTTCGGCAGAGCCATTATAAAGTCGTGGCAGCGCGCTTTCTTTGCCGCCTCTATCATCTCCTCCTCGGTAGCGTCAGGCTTGCCAAAGCAGATATTGGCGCGAATGGTATCGTTAAACAGATAAACATTCTGGAACACCATTGAAATATTTGACAGCAGACTGTCACAAGTGAACTCGTGCAGATCGTGACCACCTACCGTAATGCTGCCCGACTGCGGATCGTAGAATCGCGCTATCAAACTGCAAATGGTGGTTTTTCCCGAACCTGACGGGCCGACTATTGCAGTTGAAGTCTTTTCAGGTATACTGAAGCTGACATTTTTCAGTATCTTGCACGAATCATAGCCGAAGTCAACGTTTCTGAACTCAATATTATAATTTGAGAGACGGATATCCCTGCCGTCAGCGTCAATGAAGTTCTCGCCTTTCAGCGCGTCAAGCTGATCCATAGCGTCATCTATTACGCCAAGGGTATGCGCACTATCGCTTATCGGCTCAAGGCTTCGCCGCGCATACATTGCAGTGCCGCCGCCATTGCAAGACCAACGCTACCGCATTTGAGTGCAAGCAGGTGCAGAGCGTTTCCCGGAATATATCCCCACTCTATTTTCAGGTGGATCTTTTTGCTGCCGCGAACTGCATTTGTTACGGATTCCATTGACGCACCTGTTTTGCCGAAAGACTTAACTACCGCAAGTCCGCGCGCATATTCTATCACTGCACCGGTCATATCGCGGTTAAAAGCGACCGTGAATTTTCCTGCATTGTCATAGCCCACATAGCTGCCGATATCCGCAATGCTCATGTCACGCTCCTTTATCAGCAGTTCCGCCGCCTGATTCATGCGGTAATTCGTGAGCCAAGCACCTATCGCCTCACCATATACCGAACGGAAACAGCTTTTCATTGCCGTCATCGGAATATTGAACCGCCGCGAAAGCTCCTCCTGCGTAAAATTCTCCGAAATGTGCCCAATAAGGAATTGTCGTATCGCCTTGACCTTTTCCACCTGTGTCCGATAAAAATACGGGCGTTCAGTATCCTCCTCGGGAACATTCATCGCGTAAAGGTACAGCAGCAGTTCAAGAATCTTCACTTTGAAATACGGAATGCGTATCTTTTCCGGCACATGGTACATCTCGCCGAAAATATGCTCGGCTTCGTCAGCGCCGTGCAGTACGCGCGGATAGCTGCCGAGTGAAAATCGCGAAATTATCTTTTCGGGCGCGGCTGGAAAATCCCTTATCTCGTCCGACAGCGACCGCTTTATGATGTCAAGGTCAAAAGCGACCGTAAGTCCGTGATAATGACAGGAGGGAAAATTAAATGTTCCCGTATGCTCTTTCCGCAGGTCAAGCTTCATGTATCCTGCGGCAGTATATCCCACCATTCCGTCACCTGCGGTGTATTCCATGCGTCCCTCGCGGCAATGGTCAATGGCAAGTATTCGCCGATATGCAACATAACGGTTGTTATACCGCTCCATGTGAAAATCATTGAAACTCAGCATAACGCCGGCAAAAACTTCATAGGCAGTCATCGTTCCATCGCCGGTTTCATTGCGGAACTGCCATACCGAACAGCCGTCACTCTGTGCAAGCAGGATTGCTCCCTCGCTTTCAAATGTTTTCGATCGATCCATAAGCAAAACCTCTCTCCAAAGGGAAACTTCCGGCACTGCCGCCAAGCTGTGAGCTGCATTTGTACGGCATTGCCTTTATCCATTACACAGTATATCATTCTGAAACTTTGCTGTCTATACCGAACGGTCGGTACTTTACTTATCGGACAACTATTTTTTCACCGACAGTTATTGAAGAACGAGTCTTTTGTGTTAAAAGAGGAAAAATCACACAACGTCTCAGAATTTCTCCTTCAGTATATCCGCAAATTCTTCTATATAATACCCCGAATTATCCTTTCGCCAAAAGGCGCAGTAGGTTTTGGTGACAGGTTCGGAGTTTCTCACCAAGGGGATTCGGCTAACCGCGGTATCAAACCACTTTTGCTCGCCGATAACGTCAACGGGCATATACCCCTGCCCTGTTACGATTTTCATTCTTGCCTCCTGCACCGAACCTGCAAAAATATAATCACCTTTCAGTCCAACGATCTTCTCGTAGTACCGCCGTTCTTCCTCATGCGAATTTTCATTTGCAACAAGAATGCAGGGAATGTTTTTCAGTTCTTCTGTTTCGACCACGTTTAATCTGCTCAGAGGATTCCTCGTTGAAATTTCTATATATGCCGTGCTTTGGGAGAGTATAACATTGTTATATGCTCCCGAAAATGCTCGGCGCTGGTCATTAAGCACAAGGTCAACCGCGTCATTTTCAAGAGCCTCATACAATTTCTCATGACTTCCGATAGTTATCTGTATATCCACAGTGGGATATTTCTGAGAAAATTCCGCTGCCGCCTCTGAAAGTTCGCTGCCGTAGTATCCCTCGTAATATCCAAGCCGCAGAACAGCTCCGCTGTCATCGGCTATACGCCGTGTTTCCCTTATCATTCGGCTGACATCTTCGGTTATCACAAGGCTTTTACGATAAAAGTGCTCCCCTGCCTTGGTCAGACTGAAAGTTCTGTTGTGTCTGTCCAAAAGCTTTGCGCTAAGCTCGTCCTCAAGCTTTTTGATCTGCTGTGAAATTGCAGATTGCGAAATACAGCACTTCTCGGCTGCAAGATAAGAGTTTCCGCTCTCAACCACTGACTGAAAATACTCGATTTGTTTAAACAGCATATCACCACTCCTTTTCTTCTATTATACATTGATCAGTAAAACTTATCAATAGCTTTAGAAAAAAGAATTGATTGATAATTGCACTAATGCTATAATAAAGTCACAAACAAAAAGGAGCTGATATCCATGAGTAAGAATCTGATAATTTACTATTCCCGAAAAGACGAAAATTACGTCAACGGCAGGATCGAAAAACTTTCCAAGGGCAATACGGAGATTTGCGCCGAATTCATTCAGAAAGCCGTCGGCGGCGAACTGTTTGAAGTGGATACCGAATCGGAATATTCGGCAGATTATCACATCTGCACAGAGGAAGCAAGAGCGGAATTTGACAGCAACTCCCGCCCAAAGCTGAAAAACTGTCTTAACAGTATTGCTGAGTATGAAAACATTTTCATTTGTGGCCCATGCTGGTGGGGAACGTACCCCATGGCTGTATTTTCGCTTATCGAAAAGCTTGACTTCAACGGCAAAAATTTTCTGCCACTGATGACGCATGAGGGCAGCGGTCTGGGAAGTTCTGTAAGAGACCTGAAAAAAATCTGTAAAGGCGCAAACGTAAAAACCGATCTCACCGTTCACGGTGCAGACGCACTAAAATCTGAAAAAGCAGTATCAAACTGGGCTAAGGAAAGCCTGAGCAAATAAGGAGGAATGCGGTCATGAAAAAGGTTTGGCTTATTACAGGAGTTTCAAGCGGATTTGGCTGCGAAATGACAAAACAGCTTTTGGAAAATGGCGATACCGTTGTCGGTACGGTCAGAAATACGAAAAAAGTCAAAGATTTTATTGAAAGGTTTCCAAATACCTTTGACTGCAAAATTCTTGACGTTACTGATATGAAAGCTGTTGAACAGACAGTCCGCGACAGCTTTGAAAAGCACGGCAAAATCGACGTAGTAGTCAGCAATGCAGGCTACGGACTATTCGGCTGTGTGGAGGAACTGAGTGACGAAGAAATTGATCACATCATTGCAACAAATCTCGTAGGCTCGATAGCACTTCTTAAAATCGCTGTACCTTATATGAGGAAACAGGGCGGCGGCAGACTTATCCAGATGTCGTCATACGGCGGTCAGGTCGCTTATGCGGCAAACTCCATGTACCACGCTACAAAATTCGGCATTGAGGGCTTTTGCGAATCGCTTGCGCAGGAAGTCGCACAATTCAACATCGGTGTTACAATTGTTGAACCGGGCGGAGCAAGAACAGAATTCCGTTACGGCAGCGCCAAGGTCGCAAAGCTCATGCCAGAATATGAGAGCTGTCACGGCTTTTTGAATATGCTTGATCCCGCAAACAGATTAGCTCCCGGAGATCCTGCCAAAATGGCACAGCGCATTATCGAAAGCACAGAGAAAACGCCCGCACTGCTCCGAATGGTGCTCGGCTCTCAGGCATTGAGCGCGACCATTCAAAGACTCAGCGAGCGTATTGCTGACTATGAAACTCAAAAGGAACTTGCTGCGTCAACCGATATTGCGGAGTAACATCTCTGAACCTGTTCACATAGAGTGGACAGGTTCTTATCTTTTCCACTCTTTCACAACTCTCCTCATACGGCGCTCGATATCTATCCGAGCGGCACGGCACTCCTTCGGGTACTTCTTCGCGGCACTGAATGCTATCCTCATAAACAGCCCTGAACCGACAGGGAACATTGTTTTCAGCATACCCTCAGGGAAAATAAAGTGTGTTCCGTGCGTGTATATCGCAAATTCCGCCTTACAGTTGTGTGGCTTTTCCGCAAGACGGCTTTTCATGCGGCGGATATACCTTGCCGTTTCCCACAGCACATCGTCCTCTGCACCGACAACAAGCATTCTGCCGCGGATATTCTCTATCTTGATAAATTCATCTTCGGTGATTGGGTGTGCAGCTTCGGAATCATTAAAAATCTTTCTTGAAGCGATCATGCTTTTTGTTTCCTTGCTTTCCGCCTCTATGATATGCCAGTACTGAGGGTGTTCATAGAAGAAAGGCATATACGGCAGAGGTTTGCCCTTATAGGAAAAAGTGGATTCTCCTTTGATAGGCCACTCCTTACAGCCGTCGCGCTTGCCCTGCATAAAGCCCTGCCATACGAAATCGCTAGGAGTCATAGCAATGGTAAGCGTAATGTCCGGAAAGAAAGATGCCGCCGTAAGAGCAAGCGTACCTGTGGTGGACGCTCCTGCAATGCCGATCTTTTGGTTTCCGTGTGTTTTCAGCCAATTAACCGCGGTCTCGATTCGTTCAAGCGGATAGTTGTGGTGTCCGTAGTCCTTTTTTCCGGGAGACATGGTCATCACATTCACTCCAAGCTTTAAGATCCACTTTACTGCTGAACGAGCCACATAGTCCTCGGGATCGTCACCAAGCATAGTAATAATGGCACAGTCCGAACCGTTTTTGCAAGTCCAATAAGCCCCGTAAAATCCGTCTTTGTCAACATCAAAATGAATGTGTTTCATATTCTACCTCCAGATTGCAATCGTATATTTTGCGCAGTATTCTGCGAGTTACCGTTAGATAAAGCTAACTTATCTGTCTATATTTTATCACAAACCGTTCCGTTTTTCAATAGGGGCACAAAACTTTTTACATTATGGCAATACAATATGCCGAAAAAGTCTTTTACCTGATAACGTGATCCTAAAGGCAGAGCCTTTGACGGAGCGCGGGGCAAAGCTCCTAAAACAACTTCATAAGCAAAATAACCTGTCCGCGCAAAAGCAGACAGGTTATTTCTATCAGAGTTTCCAGTCAACAGTCTCTTTCTTGCCGCAGATAAAATCCGCGTAGATTCCCGGTTGAGCTGCCAGTTCTTCATGTCTGCCCTGCTGAACGATACGACCGTGTATCTTATCGGCATGGCGGACTGTTTTAAGGCGGTGAGCAATAATAATTATTGTCTTGTTGCGCGTAAGAGCCTCGACAGCTTTTTGCAAACGGTCCTCATTATCCGGATCAACATTTGCCGTTGCCTCGTCAAGAATAACGATCGGAGCATTTTTTAGCATTGCTCTTGCGATCGAAATCCTCTGTTTTTCGCCGCCTGAAAGACTGCTTCCGCCCTCTCCTATCACGGTGTCGTAGCCGTTCGGCAGCGAATTGATAAAGTCATCACAGCAAGCAGCCTTTGCCGCATTGACTACCTGCTCATGCGTTGCGTTCGGACTGCCGAATTTAATGTTGTTCTCTATCGTATCCGCAAAAAGGTATACATTCTGGAATACAACGCTTCTAGCTCATTGATAAAGCTGTCGCAGCCGGCTGCGTGTGCCGCCGCTTCAACCTCGGCATCATCAGCATCAAGCCATCCCATGCGGATATTTTCTCTTACTGTATCGTCAAAAAGATAGTTGTCCTGAGACACATAGGCTATCTGTTCATAAAGCTCAGTCAGCGGAATATCTTTCAGATTATGACCGCCCATGGTTATAGTTCCGTTTTTCACGTCCCAGAATCCTGCCGCGAGTTTTGCGAGGGTGGACTTGCCCGAACCCGATGGGCCGACCAGCGCGGTCATGCTGTTCTGCGGCATGGAAATGCTGACTCCGTGCAAAATCTCTTCATCGTCATGATAACCGAAAGTAACATTTTTCACTTCAATATCATGGTTAGAGAACGACTCGGATCTTTCAGCGTGATTCTGCTCCTCAGCCTTCAGTATTTCGTCCACCTGAGCAACTGTAGTACCTACCTGAGCCAAAGTATCCACAAAATTAAACGCCGCCACTATCGGTGCAGCCATTCCGAGAGAAAGGATAATGACCGTTATAAAAGTTTCAGCCGAAAGCGAACCGTGGGTATAAAACAACCAGCCAAACTGAAATAGCGTGAGCATTTGCGCAGGGAAAAACGCATAAGCCAATGACATACCAAGCTGGCTGCGCTTCATCCAATCGTAGTAATACTGTGCATTCGCGCGAACTTTATCTATCAATCGCGAATACGAATTTTTCCCTGATTGAAAGCCTTTATCACCTCTATGCCGTTTATATACTCTATCATGGTGCTGCTCATCTCGCCTGTCGCTTTCACCGCACCCTCGTAGTCCTTGGCGTAGTTTCCCATTACTGTCATCATAAAGACGAACGCTATCGGAAATACCGCAAGTGACAAAAGAGCAAGCCGCCAGTCCAGTACGAAAAGATAAATCACTGTCAGAGCAGGAGCAGCAATATTTGCCGTCATTTCGGGGAAAAGGTGTGCGAGCGTTGTTTCCATGCTGTCCACCTGATCGACGATTATCTCTTTCAATTTGCCGCTTGAAGTGTCCATCACCGTTCCGAGCGGCAGATGCGGCAGCTTTTCCAGCAGTTTCTCGCGAATAGTTTTGAGTATGCATAACGTTGCCTTGTGAGAAACTCCGAGAGCACTGTTATAAAGCAGAGTACAGGCAAGAAATCAGACAAGTGCCGCTGTCAGCCACGGTATTTATGCGGAAAATCCCATTTCGCCGCGAATGAGCAAAACAATTATCTTCGCCGCTGAAAAATACGGTATCATGCCGCACGTCACGCCGACAACCGCAAGAACGACCGCTGCAATAAGCTTGCCGTGTCCTGCTTTCCCAACTCCCAGATCCGCCCAAGCGGGCTTTGCTTTTTCATAAAATGATACCTCCTGCGAATTAGCAGATACTAACTGCCGGATTATTGAAAAGGCTGACGTTTCCGAAAGCCTGTTCGTACTTATGATTTATCTCCCGAGCCGAAAATTGCCAGAAAACCTGTGCGGTGATAACGACTAAGCAGCTCGATATACTTTTCCGCCTCTGAATGGCTCATGCCATGACGAATTATCTCAAAAATACTCTCGAACCGAGATGTCGTGACGATATGGAGCAGTTTTTCCGTAAGAGCGTCACCGCATTTTTCGGGATAACCCACAGTCTCCATGTATTTATAGGTATATTCCACCTCGATACGCACCAGTTCGTCAACAAAATTGTGGAACCTTGTGCCGTAAGACGCGTCTAAGAGCAGGCGGAATTCGTCGAGATTCTCGTACATATAGTACACCAGTTCCGCTGTTCCGCCATCGGAATATTCTGGCATCTGAGCCGCCTGTTCATCGGGTGACATCTGATGAAATCTCTCCTGAATTTTGAGAAAGCGCTCCACCATTTCGTTCAGCACAGGCTCAACGATCGCGGAAAACAGTCCCTCTTTATCTCCAAAACGAACATATATCGAGTTCGTGCTCGTTCTTGCGGCGGAGGCTATAGTACGCAGAGAGGCGTCAACATAGCCCTTTTCCAGAAACTCCTGCTTTGCCGCAGCGATAATCTTCTCCGATACGCCTTCAATTTGTTTCGCCATAATTTTCCGCTCCTAATTCATAACGATGTTTCATAACACCGTTTTTATTATATAACACTAACTTTTAAATGTCAATACCAAAATATAAAAATTCTTTGAAAATTGTTCGCAGGATTTTTAAAATCAAAAAAAGCGGTGCTCCGCGATATGCGAAACACCACTTTATTCACTATTATAAATTCATAAACATCTCGTGCAGCCTTAAATCATCTGTCAGTTCGGGATGAAATGCAAAGCCAAGCTGTTTCTTATAACGTACAGCCGTGATCTTATCATCTGTTGTGTTGAGGATCTCCACATCGTCCGATAAAACCTTTTTGATAAACGGTGCGCGTATGAATCTCATGCATAAATCCGACACTTCACCGATATTTCCCGATGCTGAGAAACTGCCGAGCTGTCGTCCGTATGCGTTTCTGCATACTTCAACGGGAAGTGTGCCAAACACGCTCTCGTCACCGTTTGTTATAGTCTGCGCAAGGAGTATCAATCCGGCACAGGTTCCCATAACGGGAACATCGCTTTCAATGAGCTTTTTCAGAGGCTCAAACAGGTCAAGTTCGTTGAGCAGCTTTCTCTGAACGGTGCTTTCACCGCCCGGAAAAATCAGACGGTCAATGCTGTCATCAATATCCGAACGATTGCGTATGAACCTGTATTCTGCACCAAGCTTGTCAAGACAGTCTCCGTGCTCGCGGAACGCTCCCTGTACCGCTAAAATGCCGACAGCCATTACTTGCCTCTTTCTGCCATAAGGAGAGCGATCTCCTGCTCATTTATGCCGACCATAGCTTCGCCGAGATTTTCAGAAAGCTTTGCAAGCATATCGGGATCATCGTAATTTGTGACAGCCTTTACGATAGCCTGAGCGCGCTTTTCGGGATCTCCCGACTTGAAAATACCGGAGCCTACAAAGACGCCTTCTGCGCCAAGCTGCATCATGAGAGCAGCGTCAGCAGGAGTTGCAACGCCGCCTGCCGCAAAGTTTACTACGGGGAGCTTGTGATTATCGTGAACGAACTTAACGAGTTCAACCGAAACCTGAAGGCGCTTAGCCTCCTCAAAGAGTTCGTCCTCGCGCTTTGAAACGATCTGTGATATCTCGCTCTGTATCATGCGCATATGTCTGACAGCCTGAACTACGTCACCTGTACCGGGTTCGCCCTTGGTACGAATCATGGAAGCACCCTCTGAAATTCTTCTCAGAGCCTCGCCGAGATTCTTTGCGCCGCAAACAAAAGGAACGCGGAACTTTGTTTTATCAATATGATAAACATCATCAGCAGGCGAAAGAACTTCGCTCTCGTCAATGTAATCTATCTCTATTGCCTCAAGTATCTGAGCCTCAGCGAAGTGACCGATCCTGCACTTTGCCATTACAGGAATACTTACTGCCTCCTGAATTCCCTTTATCATTGCAGGGTCACTCATTCTTGAAACTCCGCCTGCTGCACGGATATCGGCAGGAATACGCTCAAGAGCCATAACTGCGCAGGCACCTGCTGCCTCGGCAATTTTAGCCTGTTCGGGAGTTGTAACGTCCATGATAACTCCGCCCTTTAACATCTGGGCAAGTTCCTTATTAAGCTGATAGCGATCATTATTCATAATATAGACCTCCGTTTTGAATACGATTATTGACAGTAAATCGGTTTTACTCGTTGACTTTCTGATATGTTTATAGTATAATTCAAATGTGACCATGTTTCAATATTCAAAATATGTTTTTTCAATAAGGCCAGAATGGAGTATTTTATGTTGACTTACGAAATAGATAAGACCAGTATTGAACCTTTATATGTTCAGATATACAAAAAAATTAAAAATTCCATTGAGTGCGGAACTATAAAATCTGGCGAAAAATTGCCATCAAAGCGAAGTTTTGCCGCGCAGCTCGGTCTGAGCATAATAACAGTAGAAAATGCATATAACCAGCTTATTGCCGAGGGGTATATAAGGTCAGTTCCCAAAAAGGGATACTTTGCGGAGACTGTCGTTAAAAGCGTCCACCTTGCGGAAACTCCCGAACACATCGCCAAAGGCAGCGTATCCGATGAAAAGTCCTCCGAAAATGAAATGTTTCCGTTTGCCGTATGGGCAAAGCTGATGCGCGAGGAGCTTTCGGGTAATCAGCGTAATCTGCTCACAAAGCCGCCCTTTGAGGGCGTTTACGAACTGAGATACGCAATATCGGAGCACCTGAAGCAATTTCGCAATATAACCGCCTGTCCCGAACAGATAATAATAGGCGCGGGCGCGGAGTATCTCTATATGCTGATGAATATTCTCTTTGGGAACAGCTACATTTTCGCCGTGGAAGAACCCGGATACTCCAAAATTGCCGAAATATACGCGAACTACGGGATAAAGTGCGAGAGGATCCCCGTAATGACGGACGGGATAGACGTTTCGTATCTGAAAGAACTTAAAACCGACATTATACATATTTCCCCCTCACACCACTTTCCTACCGGAGCGATCACTTCCGTTGGCAAAAGGTACGCTCTCCTTGAGTGGGCAAGCCAATCCCCAGACCGCTTCATAATCGAGGACGACTATGACAGCGAGTTTCGTCTTTCCGGCAAGCCTATCCCCTCCATGTACAGCATAGACGTAATGGACAAGGTAATATACATGAACACTTTCAGCAAAAGCCTTGCGTCCACGATAAGAATAAGCTACATGGTTCTTCCGCCGTCGCTTTTGCATAAATTCAAAGAAAAACTCGGATTCTGCTCATGCCCCGTTTCGACCTTCGAGCAGTACACTCTCGCTCGATTTATCAGCGAGAAATACTTTGAAAAGCACATCAACCGAATGCGTGTACATTATAAAACGTGCCGCAGTCAGCTTTTTGAAAGAATGAAGGATCACAGTATTTTTAACAATTCAAGTATTTCGGGCGAAAACTCGGGACTGCACTGCGTTGTAAAATTCGAGACCGACCTTTCTGACGAAGAATTGCTTGAAAAAGTCACACAACTCGGATTCAAGGCGGCAATGATGAAAAAATACTATCACAATACCGTACAAAAGAATATGCACACGCTGGTTTTCTTTTATTAACACAAAAATACCGCACCCGGAGCAATGCTCACGAAGCCCTGCTCTGAAGCATAGCGATAAAGGTGTTTGCTCCGACTCGCGCACAAATATCGTTGCTGCCGCAGAACTCAACCAAACACTTTGCCGCATCGGTTATCGCGTCTATCTTTTCCATTTCTCTCAAAGCTGAAAAATTCTTCTCAAACAGGCATATCTGAAGTCCTACAACATAAAGATCCGTCTTATCCGCAGAGCAAAACGCTTTTTTAAGTCCCTTTTCGTTCAGTATACCTGTCAGAGTATCACGCTGTTCGGCAATATTCTGACATTGCATCATATATTGTATATCGTTTTTCATGCGCAGAAATTCAAGAGTATTTGAAAGCGCTTTCATCAGGTTGCGGAAAACATGATCGTATGTATCAGGACTGTCAAAGCGCAGAACAATAATGCCAAGCTCTCTGTTACCGAAAAACAGCGGACTGAAATAATAAGGCGCGGCAGATCCACCAAAAACAGCCGAAAATCGATTCTTATTGAACATAAGTGTGTCATCATAAGTAAGCAGATCGTTCCTTATCATGTTTTCGCTGTTCGGTTCTTCATTATACCAATTCTCGTAAAGGCACATATAAAGCTTATCCACATTGCGTATCATGAACCTGAATTCCCGACAGCAGGCAGCAAATTCATTTACGTTTCTGCATTCGGTGAACCTGTGCTCAAACTGACATAACAGGTTGAGAAAGTCATAGTCGGATCTTGTCCTTATCTCGGCAATTTCCTTCCTTATGTCGTTATTGTCAGCGCCGCAGCCGCAGGTATTGCCATAAATAAAGCGTCCCCTCGGAGCGAAAAAGTCCCCGTATTCACCCGTTTCAAGCTTTTCTCTGAGCAGTCTCACCGCCTGCCTGCCGAGTTCCCTTCGATTTCGCTGATAGGTTGTGAGCAGAGGGTCGTGATCGCGGCGTTCGTGTATATACTCGTAGCCCGTAATGGTGAGTTTTTCGGGAATCTTCACATCATGTTCCATAAACACATCAAGCATTCCGTATGCCATATAGTCGTTGCAGCAAATTACCGCCTGTGGGAAAGCAATCTCTCCGCTGATATATTTTTCAGCCTGCAAACGTCCGGAATTAAACCAGAAATCGCCAAAAAGCGCCTTATTTTCATCAAATGGTATGCCGTGCTTTTCAAGTGACTCACGATAACCCTCCACACGCTTGACTGACGCGTCTATGAAATCATACCCCGAAAGAATATGAATGTCCGTGAACCAGTGAACCTCTATGAGATGATCGGTGATCTCCTCAATATCCTGCCTGTCGCTCGTATTTATAAAGTGAAAGTCAGGGAGCACAAAATCCGGCAGCGGCGTTCCTACCGCAACCACGGGTATGTCTGCTTTTTCCGCAAGTCTGCTGATAACGCATTTCTGCACGTCCGAATTAATGATTGACTCGGATATCAGGATAAAGCCGTCAAATTCATCTGACGATATCATGTCATATATGCGGTTCTCGGTTATCAGCACTTCATCGGTCTCGATAGGATTATAAATGTTTGAGATCACGGCGATATCTATGTTAAACTCCTGTGCCGTTTCGATTATCCCTAAAAGTATCTCTCGCTGCTCAATATCAGCGACCTGTGCCGCAATAACACCGTAAATCGGTCTGTTTTTCATTTTGCGCCCCCGAGTTAAAATTTGCTTGCGGGAATAAACCTGCATTCCGCACGAATATTTTCTTAATTTATTATATTATAAGCTGCAATTAATATTTGTCAACGAAATTCTTCGTTTTGTCCACCTCGAATGCGCTTTATGAGTTGACCCTTTTTGAAAAATACATTATAATATGATCACAAAAACAGAAAACCCTCAGGCATATTCTTATGAATAATGATAGGAGGAAACCTTATGCGGCTTAAAAAAATGTGTACGGCACTGCTTTCGGGAATAATAGCATTCGGCGCGATGGCAGTTCCGCTGCCAAATGGAACGGGGTTATTTTCCATTAAGAATATTGCTGTCACAGCCGAGGCTGCGAGTGCGATGCGTAGACCCTGCGACCCAGATCACCCCATGCTGATCGTACACATCGACACATGGAATACCGCCGACCCCGCAAAAATTATTGCAACGATCCCGGAGGACATCAAACCCTACTGTGTATTCAACATTTCCATGTCGATAAACTGGAGCAACGACAAGCACGAGTGGCTCATGACACAGGACGGATACGAGCTTGCAAAATCATGGCTCAAAACCTGCTCTGACGAGGGCGTATGGTGCATGGTTCAGCCTGCGAGCGGCGGACAGTGCCACTTCCCCGACTATGACTCATCGGGAAATATCGTGAATTTCCCGAACAAGGGCGAATTCACAGCTCATGCCGATGATGACTACGAAAACACCATTTACGCCGAATTTTTCCGCGATTACCCCGGATTTATCGGCTTTAACTACAGCGAGCAGTTCTGGGGATTTGAATCAAGCGACTTCCCCGTAACGCCCATTCAGCGCTATCAGCATTTTGCAAAGCTGCTGAAACTCTGCAACAAATACGGCGGATACCTCAACATCAATTGGTGCGCAAACCAATGGAGCGCGCCGCTTAATCCCGTGGCAATGCTCAAACGCTGTCCCGAGTGGAAAACAGCCTGCGAACAGTACTCAGATAATTTGCAGCTTGAAGAAAAATATACTCAGGGAAGCTTTATCGAGGACGTTGAAAGTGAAGTTTTAGGCGCTTACCTTTCAGGATACTGCGGTAATTTCGGCGTTCGCTATGATGAAACGGGCTGGACAGACCGTTCCGAGGACGATAAGCCTTTGTCCACCAAAGACCAGTATCGTCCTATTACGGGACTGCCGATCCATGCCGAGAGAATGCTTCTCAACGGTGCGACCATTATCGACGGTCCGGAGCTTATCTGGTCGGACGACTTCGGCGAAACATGGGGCGGCGTAAAGGACAGCGAGGGCTACTCCTGCCGCAACTGGTACACAAAAGACCAGTACGTTAATCCAACGCTTAATTTTTTCAGCAAGATAGCAGACGGAACTTACCGTATCCCCACACGTCAGGAAGTCATCGACCGTACTCAGTTTGTCGTGATTCAGGACAATTCGAGCGGAGATGACCACAACAAGTACAGCACCTACGCTACGCTTTTTGAGGGATTGTACCGTATGCCCGGAGACGGAAACCTCAAGGACAACACAAATCTCTTCAAATCCACAGGACGCTACCCTACTATACCAACTGTTTACGCTCTCAAAGACGACACCGCAAAGACTTTCAAGTATCAATTAAAGCAGTCACAGCTCCCGTCCCGCTGGAGCACCATTTCTGCCAAGCAGGACGAATTCAACAAGGTATTTTCATCTGATGCAGCCTCTAACTGCTATGTCGGAAGATACAACAACACATGGGTAACATATAATAATAACAAAAACGGAGCAAACTGCGGCGGACTTCTTGATCTGAAGTACAACACCTGCAAGACGCTCGATGTGAATTTCAATGCATACGGAAACGCTATTATAAATGAGTACAGCGACCACATTGATATTTACACCAATAACTTCGACAACAAGGCGCAGACAACTCTCAAAACCGACACATTCAAAGTAAACGGCTGCTCATCAAAGCCGATATATACTGCAACAGATACGGGACGCAATCAGGCTCAGTCCGAGATAACCGAGAGCTACTCCAACGGAACATATACTCTCACGGTAAAGCACAACGGTCCTGTTGATATCACTATCAATTGCAGCGGAAATGAAACAGGCAGAGCGTCCAACTACAATATCGCTTCTGTAAAGAGCATTGCTCAGCCTTCGTTCTATACAGGCACAAGACAGTACGAGGGCGAATTCTTCGACATAAAGAACGCAGAGGGTTATGTACAGAATGCCTGCGGCAGCGGTGTTACCGGGATTCAGGGACAGGGTTTCCTGAAATTCGGACAGAACGCAAGTGCAGCCGCAAAGGATACCGTAAAAACTCAAAAGGCAGGCGAATTCAAGCTAAACCTGCGCTATTCCTCGACTTCGGACATCAATAACGTTGATATGTATGTAAACGGTTCAAAGGTCGAAACAATGAAGCTGAGCAATACAAACGGCTACAGCAACTGGAAGAATTACTCAAAGAACATCACTCTCAAGGAGGGCGAAAACAAAATCGAATTCAAGGCAAATGCAGCTCTCCCCTCATCGCTCTATATTGACAATTTCACGGTAGACGGCGATTTCGGTGAAGGCGGTCAAACCGGCGACCCTGAGCCGATAAACGGCAAACTAATCAAAAACCTCGTTGTAAAAGACAAAGAAAATGCCTCCGACTGTTCTATCGGCTATGATTTCGGTGAAGGCAGCACGGTTTACGGCGACCGCACTTTCGTATGCACATCAAGCTGTGGTTTTGCAGACGGTACAGAGTACATCAAAACTGCCTGCGATTCAAAGCTCTGCACCGATGACCTTGCAGAGTTTGAAGCTGCTGAGGATATGTATGTCTATGTGGCAATAGACAACAGAATACCTGCCGATGCTGTTCCGTGGCTGAGTAGCTGGACAAAAACAAACGCGTCGATAAGCGTTTCAAATGACGTTATATTCACTCTGTTCCAAAAGCAGGTCAAATCCGGAGAGAAAGTAACTCTCGGTACAAACGGCGGTCTTGGCGAATCCGCGAATTACATCGTATTTGCTTCTGCTTCTCTGCCAATCGTAAAGGGTGATGTCAATGCAGACGGGATCTTCAACATCGCTGACGCTGTATTGCTCCAGAAGTGGATACTCGCTGTACCCAACAATGTTCTTACAGACTGGAAAGCAGGAGATCTTTGCGGGGACAACAGGCTCAACTCCCTTGATTTAAGCATTATGAGAAAAATGCTTATCGAAACAACAAGCCGAATGACACCCGATGAATATATGGCTCAGGTTGCCTCAAAGGTCGTGGAATTTGAAGCCAATGGCGCAGTTGATGAAAAATCAGACACACAATACGGAACTTTTGAAAAAGTGACCTTTACTTCTGCCGTTTGCGGCGGAAGAAGCAAGAGCTTCAACGTTCTGCTCCCTGCAAATTATGACAAGAACAAGAAGTATCCCGTGCTCTACACACTTCACGGCTACTGGGGCGATGAGGACGCTCTCCTCGATAAGGGAGACGCTTCCCTGAAACTTCGTCAGATAATAGGCAATGCAATTGCTGACGGAGAGGCTGAGGAGATGATAGTTGTATTCCCTGATATTTATGCAAGTGATTCGCAGGACAAGTGCGATGGACTGAATGACAAGAACAATAAAGCCTACGACAACTTTATAAACGAATTGACCAAAGAGATCATGCCGTATATGGAGCAGAACTATTCTGTTAAAACAGGACGCGACAATACTGCTATTACGGGATTTTCAATGGGCGGCAGAGAGTCGCTGTACATCGGATTTTCAAGGCCTGATCTGTTCGGTTATGTGGGAGCAATGTGCCCTGCTCCCGGACTGACGACCGACCTTATCAAAGAGGACGATCTGAAATTTAACGGTCAGTCACCGTATCTGCTCATGGTCAGCGCAGGCTCAAACGACCAGATAGTATGGTCAACTCCCTCAGGCTACCACGATACAATGAATAAAAACGGCACAACTCACATATGGCACTATGTAACTGACGGCGATCACGGCGGAAAGACTATCCGTCCGCATATGTACAATTTCGTCAGAAACATTTTTAAAGCGTAAACTTTACAGCAGTTATCTTCTGCACATATGATGACCGCTGTAAATATATTACAGTATTCCTTGAACCCTTTGTAAGAGGGCAGTCAGAACGGCAGTTCTATCTTCCTAATAAGAGGACGGAACTGCCGTTTCGCAGTACAATTGAATATTCCGGAATAATCCGGCATTGAAATTCAGACATAAACAAGCCGCAGAGAATGAACTCTGCGGCTTGTTTCAGCATCAATATAAGCGTAAACAATTGATTACTATACATATATAACATCATAGTAAGTTATTATCGAATTCAAATGGCAAACGAACAAATACCAAAATGGCAGTATGCAAGGTATTAGCAAAATTCGGCATTTTCTTTTCTTCTTTTTTAGCTTCAAGTAAAATATGAATGTAAATATCGTCAATGCAATTGTTATTCCAAAAATCTGAAGCGGCACAAGATAATTGCGCTCAAAAAGAATATACTCATTAGTTAAATCCACAACTATCGATCCGTCTATTGTGGAGTCAAAATAAAACACCAACCAAAATACCCAGCATAACGCCGACAAAGCAATAACTGCCACAATAATAGTAAAAGCAATTTTCTTTTTATTCATTTTCTTCGCTCCTCCTTTATGGCGAAGAGGGACATCGGGGTAAAAAAATACCCGTACATGACGGATCACATACGGGTAAGAATATCACATCACAGCGAACTCAGCGGCAACGCAAAAAGAGCCGGTTCGGCTGAGGAGTAATATTTCGATAAATGCCCGTTTGACCCGCAATAATCGCCGTTTGCCACTTTTATTCACCTCGTGTTTCAAAAAATCTAATATTGGGAAATTATTCCCCACTAACATTTTTATTATACCAGGTTGGCGGAAATGTGTCAATATTTCCGCAGACATTACAATAAATTTTTACATATTCGTAAATAGGGAGTGTTGACACTAAGATAATATGCAGATTTTCGAGCATAAATTTTACGTAGACAAGGCAAAAAGTCGCAGGCAGGCTGTCGCCTGTCAAGACTTTTTAACGCAGGATGCGTGAAATTTTGCCGAAAAGATGCGTTGTTAGGCTTAGTGTCAACACTCCCTAGTTTGCAACACTCATATGACTTGAAAAATTAATCGATATGTGATATAATGAATGCGAGATTTGCAGAAATATGTAAAAAGCGGTCATTGCAGGAATCTACCGTCAGCGGCAAACTATACTGAAAATCAACATATATTCCCTATGCGGACAGGTTCTAATCTTCTGAAAGGAGTTTAATTAAGACTTTCCCGATCCGGTATGTTTTAATTACACATAAAAACAATGCAGACAAAAAAATTTGATACGCAGGTGCAGTTCATAAAATACAAGGTTCTTTGCGAAGTTGCAAAACAGGCTTGGCAAGGTACTCTGCTTGAAAACGTACTTGACATACCCAAGATAATAGTCCCCGGTAAAAAGCCGACTATCCGCTGCTGTGTATACAAGGAACGCGCCGTACTTGCAGAGCGCGTAAAGCTTGCAATGGGAGGAAATCCCAACAATCCCAACATCATCGAAGTTATAGACATAGCCTGTGACGAATGTCCTGCGGGCGGATATGTTGTAACAGATTCATGCAGAGGCTGTATCGCCCACAGATGTGAAAATGCTTGTCCGCGCGGAGCAATTTCCTTTGACGAGCATCACGTTGCACATATTAATAAGGAGAGATGTGTTGAATGTGGTAAATGCGCAAGTGTTTGCCCGTACTCTGCCATTGCAAACCGTAAGCGTCCCTGCCAGAACGCCTGCAAGATAAAGGCTATCTCAATAAATGAGGAGCAGGCGGCAGCTATAGACAATGATAAGTGCATTGCCTGCGGTGCGTGCGTATATCAATGTCCGTTCGGAGCAATTACCGATAAGTCGTTCATTCTTGACACGATCGAACTGCTCAAAAACAATGACAAACATCAGGTTTACGCGATCGTTGCGCCGTCTATATCGAGCCAGTTCACCTACGCAAAACTCGGACAGGTCATAACAGGACTCAAAGAGCTTGGTTTCTACAATGTAGTTGAAGCGGCTCTTGGTGCGGACATGGTGGCACAGGCGGAATCGCTCGAACTGACAATGAAGGGATTCCTTACTAGCTCATGCTGTCCCGCATTTGTAAACTACATCAGAAAAGCTTTTCCCGAGCTGAAAGATCATGTATCTCACAACCTTTCGCCAATGGCAGCCATTTCGCGCTACATTAAGGAAACTAACGCAAATGCAAAGATCGTTTTTGTCGGCCCTTGTACGGCAAAGAAAGCCGAGATCCAGCAGGACTTCGTTAAGCCCTGGGTAGATGCAGTTATCACATTCGAGGAATTGCAGGCGCTTTTCGACAGCAAGAACATCGACCTTACAACTCTTGAGGAGGGGTTGCTCGACAACGCTTCCTACTTCGGACGCATATTTGCGCACTGCGGCGGACTCGCAGATGCGGTGGCTCAGGGACTCAAGGAACAGGGATTCGAGGACTTTGAGTTAAAGGCTTGCAGCTGCGACGGGATTGAAGCCTGCCGCACAGCTCTTATGAAGAAAAAGCGAGGCATTCTCGATGCAAACTTCATCGAGGGCATGGCGTGCAACGGAGGCTGTATCGGAGGTGCAGGCTGTCTTACTCACGGCGAAAAGAACAAAGCCAAGGTGGACGCATACGGCAGGCTTGCAATTGAAAAAACGATAAGCGATGCGGTAAACGTTCTTGATTCGATAAAATAACTTCTTCAAATGTCGGAATTTCGCTGTATTGTGTCAAAATCAGTTGACATCTGTCTGTTTTCGTGCTATAATTTATTGTTACTATTTTTATGAACGGAGTGCTTAAATGGACAAATTAAACGAGATTGTCAGCAAGATTGACGGATTTGTCTGGGGACTGCCTCTGATTCTGCTTATAATTACCTGCGGAATCATTCTTTCCATAAGGATCGGCTTTCTCCAGATACATAAACTGAAACTTTCCCTGAAGTATATGCTCAAAAATGAAGACGAGGGTCACGGTGATGTTTCAAGTATCGGTGCGCTGTGCACCGCTCTTTCCGCGACAGTCGGAACCGGAAACATCGTCGGAGTCGCTACTGCAATAGCGGCAGGCGGTCCCGGTGCTTTATTCTGGATGGAAATCGCGGCTTTCTTCGGAATGGCTACGAAATACTCCGAGGGTCTGCTCGCAATAAAATACCGCAAGGTCGACAGCGAGGGACACATTCTCGGCGGCCCGTTCTACTACATTGAGGACGGTCTGGGCAAGAACTGGAAATGGCTCGGCAAGCTGTTTGCAGTTTTCGGAATGTTCGTAGGTCTTATGGGTATTGGTACGTTTACGCAGATAAACGGTATTACATCGGCTGCAAACGGATTCTTTGACAAGTCTCCCACAACGACTATTTTCGGCAGAGAATATACATACACAACTATCATTGTCGGACTTATCGTAACAGTTCTCGTTGCATTCATCGTAATCGGAGGGATCAAGAGGATTGCTTCTGTTTCACAGGTAATCGTTCCTGTGATGATACTCATTTACCTTGCTTGCTGCATTATCATTATTTTCAGCAACATCACAAAGATCCCTGACGCTGTTGTCACAGTTGTAAAGAGCGCATTCGGCATAAGACCTGCTATTGGCGGTATTGTCGGTACTGCGATGATAAGCGCAATGCGAAACGGCGTTGCAAGAGGTATTTTCTCCAACGAGGCAGGTCTCGGTTCAGCACCTATCGCAGCGGCTGCCGCTAAAACCAAAGAACCCGTAAGACAGGGACTTGTAACAATGACCGGTACATTCATTGACACCATTATCGTTTGTACAATGACCGGACTTTCAATAGTTATGGCAGGAAGCTATAAAAAAGAGAGTCTTGAGGGTGTTCAGATAACTACGGACGCTTTCTGCGAAGGACTTCCCTTCCCTGAAAAATTCTCGGCATTTCTCCTCATGATATGTCTTGCTTTCTTCGCGTTCACTACGATACTCGGCTGGAATTACTACTCCGAAAGATGTCTTTCTTACCTCACCGGCTCAAACAAGATCGCGACCATTGTTTTCCGCTGGCTCTATGTCGCAGCAGTTTTCATCGGCCCTTACCTTACCGTTGAGGCTGTATGGAACATCGCCGATATTTTCAACGGACTCATGGCTCTGCCGAACGTAATTGCGCTGATCGCGCTGTCAGGTGTTGCTGCTCGGGAAACAAAGGAATTTTTCAGCCGCTACAACAAAAAAGACGGAACAATTGCCGAAAAGGAAGAAGTTCCCACAAAATAAACAAAAATTTACAGCAGCCGAAAGGCTGCTTTTTTTGTACTATTATAATGTATATAAGCCATACTATACTTATCAGTCATCAGCGTGCAGAAGTCTGAATCGGCTGCGATCAAATTCTATCAGTCCCTCATCGCGCAGTTTTCCAAGCTCGTTTGACATTGCGCTGCGGTCAACTGAAAGAAAATCCGCAAGCTGCTGGCGGTTTAACGGTATCACAAAGCTGTCGCTGCCTTGTTTCTGCGACTGCTCGGACAGATAAGACATAAGCTTTTCGCGCGTTGAGCGATTCGCCATGTGCCCGAGTTTCTGTACAAGCTTGCGGTTTTTATCGGAAATCGCATAGAATAGATTTTCAATTACCATATTATGGAATTTGCACGATGATGAGCAGGTGGTCAGAATTCGCCTGACATCAAAGAGCATTATAGTGCTGTCCTCGATTGCTATTACATTGTTCAGTATCTCGCGTCCACGCGGAGTAATGCATGACTCGCCGAACATCTCGCCGATGTCAATAGTGCTGATAATGTTGCTGTTTCCCCAGAAATCATCGCGCTGAACGTGAACTTTTCCGCTCACAAGCAGCATGATATCGCCGACAATATCGCCGCGGTGATAGATATACTCGCCCTTTTTATATTCAGATTCGCGCGCATTCAGACAACCGAGCATTGCTGATATCTCATCTTCGGAGACTCCGAGAAAAAGCTGCGTGTCCTTTAAAAATTCAGCGCGGTTTTTCATAAAAAAATTCTCCTTTCGTCGTAAATACAACATACTTTATGTTTTAAGTATAGTATAATGACATCATAAAGTCAAGGGAAAGAAACGGTTTGTGTGAAACGACCTGCGGCAAATGCCTCTTTTATCGGCAAAAAGTGCAGAGATAACTGCTGTAAGGAGCGTAAAACAGGTAAGATCCGTTTATCCGCCCTGACTTTTAAAGTGAAAGGAGCGGCGAATTATGATCCGTAAAATTATAAAAATTGATGAAGAAAAGTGCAACGGCTGCGGCGCTTGTGCAAGCGCTTGTCACGAGGGCGCAATAGATATGGTGAACGGCAAGGCAAAGCTCATGCGCGAAAACTACTGTGACGGACTCGGAGACTGTCTCCCTGCTTGTCCCACAGGAGCTATATCATTTGAGGAGCGTGAAGCTCCTGCCTATGACGAAGCTGCCGTGATTGCTGCAAAGAAAGCAGCGCAGGAAACTCCGAAACCGTGCGGCTGTCCAGGTTCACAGGCAAGAGTGCTTCACCGCGAAGTGCAGAACAGCGTTACCGAGGCGGTCTGTCCCGTAAGTCAGCTTGCGCAATGGCCTGTTCAGATAAAGCTTGTTCCGCCCACCGCACCGTATTTCAGCGGAGCAAAACTCCTCATTGCAGCCGACTGTACGGCTTACGCGTATGCAAACTTTCACAATGAATTCATGCGCGGTCATGTGACGCTTATCGGCTGTCCGAAACTTGATGATGTGGACTACTCCGAAAAACTCACCGAGATCATCAGACTTAATGACATTCAGAGCGTAACTATCGTGAGAATGGAAGTTCCCTGCTGCGGCGGACTTGAATACGCTGCAAAACAGGCACTTCAGGCAAGCGGAAAATTCATTCCGTGGAACGTGGTCACTATTTCGACAAACGGAATTATTCTGGACTAAGAGAACATAAACGATCATTAATATTTTATCAGGAGGATATATTATGGCTAATCAGATGTTTTGTTTTCAATGCGAACAGACAGCAGGCTGCAGCGGCTGTACAGGAGCAGCAGGCGTATGCGGAAAAAAAGCCGATACCGCTAAGCTTCAGGACAAGCTTACGGGACTGCTCATCAACCTTGCCCGTGCAGCAAGCGAAAACGAACACCTTCGCAATGACAGCATCGACAGACTTGTGCTCGACGCGCTCTTTACGACAATAACCAATGTAAACTTCAACAACGAAACTATCAGAGATCTTATCTCACGCGTTGAGGCGAAAGTCAGGCGGCTGTCGCCAATGTGCCCGACCTGCGCCGTTCCGTGCGGCAAGACCGAGCAGTTCGACATGGATACTATATGGACGGCTGACGAAGATATCCGCTCTTTGAAGTCGCTCATTCTTTTCGGTATCCGCGGAATGGCCGCCTACGCTTATCATGCGGCTGTCCTCGGTTACACTGACAGCGAAGTCAACTCGTTCTTCTACAAGGGACTCTTTGCTGTCGGCGAAAAGGACTGGGGCATGAATGAGCTGCTGCCGATAGTTCTTGAAGTCGGCGAAGTGAACCTCAAGTGCATGGCTCTGCTCGACAAGGCAAACACCGAGACTTACGGAGATCCCGTCCCTGTGAAAGTTCCGCTTACCGTTGAAAAAGGCCCGTTCATCGTTATCACGGGTCACGACCTCTACGACCTGAAACTTCTCCTTGAACAGACTGAGGGAAAGGGTATCAATATCTACACTCACGGAGAAATGCTGCCGGCTCATGGCTATCCCGAGCTGAAAAAATATCCCCACCTCAAGGGAAATTTCGGTACGGCATGGCAGAATCAGCAGAAAGAATTTGCTGATATTCCTGCGCCCATACTCTTTACCACAAACTGTCTGATGCCGCCTAAGCCAAGCTATTCTGACAGAGTTTTCACAACAGAAGTCGTTTCCTATCCCGAGATTGTTCACGTCGGCGAGGACAAGGACTTCACCCCTGTTATTGAAAAGGCTCTTGCGCTCAGAGGCTACCACGAGGACAGACGATTCACGGGGATCAACGGCGGAGACAGCGTAATGACCGGTTTTGCGCGAAATGCCGTACTCTCGCACGCCGGAGAAATAGTTGAGGCTGTAAAGACAAAGAAAATCAGCCGATTCTTCCTCGTTGCAGGCTGTGACGGAGCAAAACCCGGACGTAACTATTACACCGATTTTGTAAAGCAGACTCCCGAGGACAGCATGATCCTCACGCTTGCCTGCGGAAAGTACCGTTTCAACGACCTTGACCTCGGTGAGATCGGCGGTCTGCCGCGAATAATGGACATGGGTCAGTGCAATGACGCATACAGCGCGATTCAGGTGGCTACTGCGCTTGCCGATGCATTTGGCTGCGGAGTAAACGACCTTCCGCTGTCAATGGTTCTTTCATGGTACGAGCAAAAAGCGGTATGTATTCTGCTGTCGCTGCTCCACCTTGGAATACGCAACATTCTCCTCGGCCCTACGCTCCCTGCATTTATCTCGCCCAATGTTCTCAATTTCCTTGTTGAGAAGTATAACATTGCGCCTACCACAACTCCCGAAAACGACCTGAAAAAAATTCTCGGCTAAAGCTGTTCCCAATAAGCAGATATAACAACTCCCGAAGTCACTGTATTGCGCTGACTTCGGGAGCTTATTTTATTTAGGTCGTGTTGACACTAAGCCTAACAACGCATCTTTTCGGCAAAATTTCACGCATCCTGCGTTAAAAAGTCTTGACAGGCGACAGCCTGCCTGCGACTTTTTGCCTTGTCTACGTAAAATTTATGCTCGAAAATCTGCATATTATCTTAGTGTCAACACTCCCTAATATAATTTACATGGAGCATTTCATGGACTCTGTCCCTGAGCACTCCGTCATAAAGACTGTTGGTAATGTGATTATCCTGCGAGCATTTGACCGAGCTTTCCTTATCGGAACGGTAAAGTCCTTCTCCGCGCTTTTCACGGTGACGGTGCGAAATGTACGGCTGACCTGCTCCGCTGATACAGCCTCCGCGGCAAGCCATTACTTCCACAAGATCATAGTCAAGTTCCCCGTTCATTACACCCTCGGCGATACGGCTTGCATTTGCAAGTCCGCTTACTATCGCGATATGGAGCGTGCGCTCGCCGTAAGGGATATACGCCTCCTTGACATCATCCATGCCGCGCACTCCCGTGTACTCGATCTGAGCGAGAGTTTTACGCGAATTGGTATTTGCGACCTTTCTGAGCACAGCCTCGGTAACTCCGCCCGTAACGCCGAATATAACTCCTGCGCCGGAAGCTGTTCCGAACGGCATATCTACCGATTCAGCCTCTATTTCGTGGAACATGATACCCGATTCCTTGATTATCTTGATAAGTTCCTGCGTCGTGATGACATCATCGGTAACACCCGAGAACTCGTCACGCTTAGCCTCGTACTTCTTCGCCGTACAAGGCATGAGCGCAAAGTGATAATGCTTTGTCTTTCCTTCGGGAAGCTTATCGCTGTAGTATTCCTTTAACACCGCCGAGAACATACTCATCGGCGAGCGGCAGGTGGAAATATTCGGCAATATTTCGGGATACTTCTTCTCAACAAAGCTTACCCATGACGGACAGCAGGAAGTCATAAGCGGAAGCACGCCGCCGTTTTCGAGACGGTCAACAAACTCAGCCGCCTCCTCCATTACCGTAAGGTCTGCACCCGTAGCGGTATCAAATACCTTGTCAACTCCGAGACGGTGAAGAACCGCCACTATCTTGCCCATGGTATTTTCGCCTACATCAAGACCAAGCTCCTGTCCGATTCCGACACGGACTGCGGGAGCTATCTCGCAGGTAACAAATACGTCAGGAGCATCTATCATATCAAGCACCTTTGCAGTATCGTCCTTTACGACAATCGCTCCCGTCGGACAGGCCGCCGCACATTGTCCGCAGTTTACGCAGAGAGACTCAGCTATCGGCTTATTGAATGCCGTACTTATAACAGCCTTTGAACCTCTGTGCGCAAAATCGATCGCTCCAACATTCTGTATCTCATTGCACTCTCGGACGCAATCGCCGCAGAGGATACACTTGCTCGAATCGCGGATAATGCTTGGTGAAGATCTGTCTATAACCGGCTCTGTCTTGTCATTGTCAAAACGAACCGATGTAATGCCGAACTGAACAGCAAGCTCCTGAAGCGTACAGCTACCGCTGTGCTGACAGGTCGTGCAGTCACGGCAATGGCTCGCGAGCAGCAGTTCAAGGATACTCTTGCGGTATTTGCGCAGTCTGCTCGTATTAGTCCTGATTATCATTCCTGCTCGCGGAACTGTCGAACACGCCGCCATCATTCTGCCCTTTTCGTCCTCGACCATGCACATACGGCAAGCGCCGTAAATGGACAGATCCGAATGATAGCAGAAAACAGGGAGTTTTACTCCGCTCTTGCTGATAACTTCAAGGAGATTTCTTTCACCCTCGATCTTAACTGGGATGCCGTCTATTTCGATAAAATTCTCTAACTGCATTTTAAACCTCCTCAGTTACTGCACCGAATGCGCAGTTGGTCACGCAAGCGCCGCACTTGATACACTTGTCCTGATCTATCACATAGGGCGACTTTATCTTTCCGCTGATCGCGTTCACAGGGCAGTTTCTCGCGCACTTTGAGCAGCCTTTGCACTTTTCAGGATCAATTACAAAGCGCTTTAGCTTGCTGCAAGCTCCTGCGGGACAGCGCTTTTGGTAAATATGCGCCTCGTACTCCTCACGGAAATTCTTTATCGTAGAAATAACGGGTGACGGAGCTGTTTTGCCGAGTCCGCACAAGGCAGTATTTGAGATAGTGTCGGCAAGTTCTTCAAGAAGTTCGATATCGCCGTCACGGCCGTTGCCCTCGGTTATTCTTTCGAGTATTTCAAGCATACGCTTTGTACCCTCGCGGCACGGAACGCACTTTCCGCACGATTCATTCTGGGTGAAATTCATGAAAAATCGTGCAATTTCGACCATACAGGTCTTGTCGTCCATTACAACGAGTCCGCCCGAGCCTATCATCGCGTTAACCTTTTTCAGCGAATCAAAATCAAGCGGTATATCAAGCTCGTTCTCCGTAAGACAGCCGCCCGAAGGGCCTCCTATCTGTACCGCCTTGAACTTTGTGCCGCCCTTCATTCCGCCGCCGATATCGAAAATAACCTCGCGCAGAGTAGTTCCCATAGGAACTTCTATCAGTCCGGTATTTCTGATAGTACCCGTGAGCGCGAAAGCCTTTGTTCCGGGACTGTTCTCAGGCCCGATCGAGCGGTACCACTCCGCTCCCTTTGTGATTATCATGGGAACGTTTGCGTAAGTTTCAACATTGTTGAGATTTGTGGGTTTATTAAAGAGTCCGTGCTCGACCGTTCTCGGCGGCTTGACACGCGGCATTCCTCGCTTGCCCTCGATAGAAGCTGTGAGAGCCGAACCTTCACCGCAGACAAACGCGCCTGCTCCGCGGTTTATATGTATGTGAAAGCTTTTATCCGTGCCGAGAATGTTGTCGCCGAGAATACCTACCTCCTCAGCCTGAGCAATTGCAGTACGCAAACGGTCAACCGCAAGCGGATACTCCGCGCGGACATAGATATACCCCTCCGAAGAACCGATAGCTATACCTGCGATTATCATGCCCTCAAGAAGTCTGTGCGGATCTCCCTCCATGACGGAGCGATCCATGAACGCTCCCGGGTCGCCTTCATCGCCGTTACAGACGATATACCGCGGAGTTTCTTTCTGAACGGCACATGACGCCCATTTTCTGCCTGCTTTGAATCCGCCGCCGCCTCTTCCGCGGAGATTGGACTCGGAAACTTCGTTGATTATCTCGTCAGGCTGCATATCAAAGAGTGCCTTTTCCAGCGCACTGTAACCGCCGAGAGCGATATACTCGCGTATTGATGAAGCATTGATGTGTCCACATGATTCGAGGACTACACGGGTCTGCTTCTTATAAAACGGTATCTCCTCCTGCTTTGGATAAAGCTGGTCATTCTGCCTGTAAACAAGCCGCTCTATCATTTCGCCGCCGAGAATGGTTTTTTCAACAATTTCCTCACAGTCGTCAATTTTCACCTTTGTGTACAGCCAGCCCTGAGGCTCGATACGGACAAGCGGACCCATTTCGCAGAAACCGTGACAGCCGCTCTTTTTCATTCCCACAGAACCTTCGTGCGGCTCATCGGCAAGTTCAACATCAGCGCTTATGCCTTTAGCTTCGAGGAGCGATCTCAGCCTGTCAAAAATATTCAGTGAACCGCCTGCCACACAGCCTGTGCCGCCGCAAACGAGTATCTTTTTCTTTTCGGCGTCAAACGTCTTTCTACAGACCTCGCGCAGCGCCGTCAGGTCATCTCTTGAGTTAAGCTTATTCATTCGCACCGGCCTCCTTTTCTCTGAGTTCGTTGAGCAGTCCGACAGCCTTTTCCGGAGTCATTGCAGGGTAAGTTTCTCCGTTTACCGTCAGAACAGGGGCAAGACCGCACGCACCAAGGCACGAAACGGTCTCGACCGTAAACAAAAGGTCGTCGGTCGTCTTTTTCGCCTCACTGAGCCCTAGTTCCTCGCGCAGCTTATTAAGTATCGGCAGCGAACCTCTTACATGGCAAGCCGTTCCGTCACAGCAGCGTATAACATACTTGCCCTTCGGGTCAAGCGAAAAGTTCTCATAAAATGTTGCAACTCCGTACAGCCTTGCCTCGCCGACATTGAGCGCTCTTGCAACATACGGGAAGATCTCCTCAGGGAGATAGTGATAGTGCTCCTGTATATCCTGCAAAACGGCTATCGTTGAAAGCTCCTTTGGGGGAT
>ERZ1673741.791-NODE-791-length-30786-cov-10.347890_pt1 | contig 30786 bp, 23 predicted proteins | sample MGYA00580209_ERZ1673741 | MGnify/ENA primary metagenome ERZ1673741 (study PRJEB41218, sample SAMN15661754) | gut metagenome | host: Homo sapiens | place: Canada: London | collected 2015-08-20/2019-03-30 | study: EMG produced TPA metagenomics assembly of... | reverse complement strand
CGCAATTCCTCACCTGACTGAAGTCAGATGTTTCCTTGCGGCATTTCTATGAATTGAGGAGTAGCTTCCCGGCATCACCCGAGAAGGCGCTTCCCGTCCTTCCAGACGCCCGTGACGCGCAGATCTCTCAGCTTGGAGGGCGCAATCATGAAGGGATTCGCCGAGAGCGTGATGAAGTTGGCGCGGGCTCCCGGCTCAATTGCCCCGACGACGCCGCGCTCAGGCATCACGAGCGCCGCACGGCTCGTATAGAGCGAAAGCGCCGTGCCGATCGACACCGCCTCAGCCGGATTGAAGTAGCCGCCGTCGGAGTCGCGCCGGGTCACGGCCGCCTCAAGGCTCACGAAGATGTCGTCCGTATCGCTCCACGTCGTGCAGGGCGCATCGGAAGAAAGCGCCATCGCCTCGACCTTGTCGGAAAGGGTCTTCACGGCATAGCAGACGTTGAAATCCTTTTGCGTCAAGGCCGCGTGATAGCTTCTCCACTCGGCAAAGGGGAAGATGATCTGAGTCGTGAGCGCGGGCCGGATGGGGAGCGCCAGCATTTTTTCAAGCTGGTCGGGCCGCATCATACTCACGTGCTCGAGCCTCACCGAAGGCACGTCAGTACGCCACGGGGACTCGGTTGAAAGCCAGTCGAGCACCGCATCAATGGAACCGTCGCCCATGATGTGAATCGAGCACTGCACGCCATTTCTTCTCGCGAAGGCCATTGCGGCTCTGAAGACCGGTTCCGTGAGGGTCATCATCCCCGAGGGGAATTCGGGTTCAGGAGCCCCTTCGGGGAGAACATACGGGTTGCGCACGGCTGCCGTGCGGCCGGAAATAGAGCCGTCCGCAAAGAGCTTCACGCCTGCATAACGGATCGCTCCCGTCTTTTCGTCCCCGGAAAAGTCTTCCATGCCGTCGGGATTCTCTCCTCCGGTCCAGACGGCATAAAGATTCATTTCGACGGGGAGCCCCTGACGTTCCGCTGCGCGGTAGAGCTCAAGCGGTTCCGTCTGTCCGGGCGCTCTTCTGTGGGCCATCATGTCGGCCGTCACGAGAATGCCGTGGCTGAGGTAATGGTCGCCGAGCTTAAGAATCGACTCGACATCCTTCTCAAAGGTTTTGGGCGGCCGGGCCTTCGCTTCCACGTAGTTGACGGCTCCGAGCTCAATCAGGCGACCGTCGGGATTGCCCTCGGCATCGCGTCCGAAAGCGCCGCCATCGGGATCAGGCGTATTGCGGTCGATCCCGGCGAGCTCGAGCGCCTTCGTGTTGACGACGGCCGAATGGTAGTCCGAGCGCCGGATCCAGACGGGCTGCGTCGTGCTCACCCGATCGAGATCGGTCCGGGTGGGAGAGCGCTTCTCCGCAAGCAGGCTTTCGTCGTATCCCCAGCCGTCGATCCAGCCTTCGCCCGAGAGCGCATTAGGCGACTTTTTGAGCGCCGCGACGAGATCGTCGATCGAGCGTACGTCGGGCGGCGTGCAGGGGACGGCGCAAAGCGTCATCGCAAGCCCTTCCGGGTGCGCATGCACGTCGAGAAATGCCGGCATCACGAATGCGCCCCGCATGTCGACCGTACGGATTTCGTCGCCGTCGGCAATCGGCTTATCCGCATCAATGAAGAGGCCGTCCTCGACCGTAAAGTCCGTGAGGAACGGGCGGCCGGTGCGCCCGCAGAAGGCGCAGACGTTAGCGTAATGAATGCGTGGCATGGATGAAGTCTCTCCAGAGTTTTCAGGTTCCTGCGCCCGAAGCGTCCTTCGGGTCGGGGAATCGCCGCGTTATTGTAGGTTTTGCAGTGCGGCCGTGCATCGGCAGAATATCCGAGCGATTCAAGGCGCTGAAGGGAAAGTCCGCGCGGCAGCATAGAAGTGCGACGGAAAGCTTCTTCACTTCACCGATCCGGCAGAAGATGCCTTGTTTGAAGCTTCAAACAAAGACGAGCCCGAATAAGCAAATTACCGCCCGGGAAAACACCGCATCCCTTATGCCTCATGAGCTCAGAGCCCGAAGAAGAATCAGGCGGATTTGACGTTACGCAAGAAAAAATATTCCTTGTAAACGTTAGGCGCTCCATTTTTAGGCAGAATGAATCCCGGTGTGGAAAGGGACGGAAGTTCGTCTTGAACGGACTAATCGGGGCCGTTCTTTTCTGCGCCGTTCTTGTCTCTGCTATCCGTGAGAATGGACCGTCCCGTCTGCATGCCGATGAACGCGCCCATGCTCATGACAGGCATGATCCAGGTTCTCGGCGGGAATGATGTTGACGTGGCCGTGACGGACGCCGGGTTCGGCGACGAGCGCATCGGCAAAGCCTCTGACGGCTTCGACGGGGCCCCTCAGGAACACCGTCTCGAGACAGTCGTCTCCGTTCACATGCGCATGCATCTGGGAGATCACGAGATCCCCGTGCTCGTGCTGAAGTTCAGTAAGCCGCATCGCGAGCTGCCGCTCATGATGGTCGTAGATGTAGCTCGCCACCCCTACGCAGAGCGTTCCCGGCGCAGGGTCTTCAAGTTCCTTCCTGGAAGCAAGATTGCGCAGGATGTCGCGCATCGCTTCGGAGCGGTTGCGGTAGCCCCGCTCCTCTGCATAGCGGACGAAAAAGTCCGCGAGATCGTCGTCAATCGAAAGCGTAATGCGTTGCATGGCTCGTCTCCTTCATGCGCAAAGCATAGCGGAAGCCGCTCTCCTGAGGCATCTCGCCGCAGCCCTTTGAAACCGCCGCTCCGGCGGGAAGAGCAGTGAAGCGGGATGCCCGGCCGCGCGCTGCGGAACTTGTCGACAAATCAGCGGTTTTTCTCAAAAGTTTTTCGTCAACTAAGCCGCGGGCCCTAGTTCAGTCGGGAAGCGCTCAAACGAATGCTTATTTCTCTTTTTCCGAACGGCCGCAGAAGCCCCGCAGAGCGCGGTTTGAACCCTATATTGATCGAACCGCGCCGGCAGTTTACGAAACCCCGGCCGGGCAATTCAGGTTTCCCGGGCCTCAAGCCCTTCTGCTTTTAAATTGGAGCAGTCCCCATGAAATTCTCTACCTTCACCCGCACCGCTCTTGCCGGCGTCGCCGCGCTCATGATTTGCGGATCCGCAGCTGCCGACACCTGGCGCGTCGCCACTGAAGGCACCTTCCCGCCCTTTGAGTTCTACAACTCTCAGACCGGTGAAGTCCAGGGTTTTGAGGTTGACCTCGTGAAGGCCATGGCTCAGAAGATGGGCAAGGACCTCAAGCTCGAAACGCTCGGCTTCGACGCGATCATCCCGGGCATCCTTTCGGGCACGATCGATACGGGCGCTGCGGGCTTCTCCATCACGCCGGAACGCGGCAAGCGCGTCCTCTTCTCGATCCCGTTCTATAAGTCGGGCCTCACGATTGTGGTCCCGAAGGGGTCGACGGGCATTGCGGACTTCAAGGACCTTGAAGGAAAGCGCATCTCCGTTCAGCTCGGCACGACCTCGATGAGCTATGCCAAGCAGATCAAAGGTGCCAAGATCTCGACCTTCAATTCCGCGGGCGACGCCATCCTCAATATGCTCGCCGGCAACGCTGATGCCGTCATCAACGACAAGCCCGTGACGGACTACATTCTTGCCCAGAACAAGAACCTTGCCGCTCAGACGACGCACCTGAAGCCGATTGCTACGGCTGATCTCTTCGCCATGGTCATGGCCAAGGACAACACCAAGCTCAAGGGCGAAATCGACAAGGCGCTCAAGGACCTGAAGGCCGACGGCACCTTCAACAAGCTCCATGAGAAGTGGTTCGGCGTTCCTGCCGATCCTGAACTTCCGTAAACCGGTGAACTTTGAACTCCCCGCCCTGACAGGTCCACGGCGGGGAGTTTTCTTTTGATCCCAATCTTTCTCTGCCGATGCCTGAGGGCGGCCATAGCTGCAGAGATGCTTCAGCCGCCGTCATCGAGCCAGACAAATTAGATTCCCTTTTCGGACAAACGGATCGCTCTTCAATCTCGCGCTCCTTTGCGCCGCGAGGAGGTTCTGCAGGTACTATGCCTGATATTGCATAAAGCCCGCGCACGGCACGGCAGTGCAGAATTGAACGATCTTCATCTCTCAAGAAGGATTACCCAAGATGACGCGTTTCGTCCGCACTGAGCTTTGCGCAGCTCTTTCCGCGATTTCCCTCGCCTTCGCCGCCGGCGGCGCTGCCGCCGCGGACTTCAGCTGGTCGAGCGCCGGCGACATTCTCACGTTCGACATTCACGCTCAGAACGAGAACCTCAACATCACGGCGATCTCCGCCGTCTATGAGGGGCTGCTGCGCTGGTCGCCCGAGAGGAAGCTCGAGCCTGCCCTTGCCACCCGCTATGAGCGCGTCCCCGAAGGGTTCCTCTTCACGATTCGCGAGGGGGTCAAATTCCATGAGGGCGAAACGCTCACCCCTGAAGACGTCGTCTTCTCCATCAACCGTGCATTGAATCCGAGAAGCCAGTTCAAGAGCTTCTGCGAAGGGATCATCAAGGCTGAAAAGGCCGGTCCCAACCAGGTTCTCATCCGCACGACGAACGGCTCCCCCGTCATCCTCAATCAGCTGGTCGACCTCAAGATCATGAGCGAATCCTGGGCGAAGGCGCACGGCGCGCTCGAACCCCAGAACTACATCGCGAAGGAAGAGTCCTATGCCGCCCGCCACGCGAACGGCACCGGGCCTTTCAAGCTCGTCTCCCGCGAAGAGGACGTGAAGACGGTCTTTGCCGCCAATCACGACTGGTGGGATGAAAAGAACCGTTCGGGCAATGTGGAAACCGCCACCTTCCGCCCGATCGCATCGGCCTCTACCCGCACGGCGGCGCTCCTTTCCGGCGAAGTCGACTTCGTCATCGATCCGGCTGCTCAGGATCTGCAGCGCCTCAAGCGCTCCTCCGGCGTCAAGGTTACTGAAGGCCCGGAAAACCGCACGCTCATGGTGGCGCTCGACGAGTACCGCGACCACTCACCCTACGTCCGCGATGCGTCCGGGAAGCCCCTCGCTCAGAATCCCTTCAAGGACAAGCGCGTCCGTGAAGCGCTCTTCCTTTCCGTCAACCGCGACGGCATCAAGCGCGGCGTCATGCGCGGCCTTTCCGTTCCGACCGGAACGATCGTCACCTCGATCGTGAACGGCTGGGATAAAACGGCGGCCGAACCCCCGAAGACCGACATTGCCGGCGCGAAGAAGCTCCTTACTGAAGCAGGCTACCCGCAGGGCTTCGGCTTCACGCTCGACTGCCCGAACAACCGGTGGACGAACGATGAGGCGACCTGCAAGGCGCTCGCTTCCCAGTGGGGCCGCATCGGCGTCAAGGTCGAGGTCAACACCATGCCGCGCGCGAAGTACTTCCCGAAGGTCCTGAGCTTCGACACCTCCGCCGGCCTCGTCGGCTGGGGCGCGCCCACCTTTGACGCGCTATACGCGCTCCAGTCGCTTTCAGCCACCTTCAATCCGAAGACGGGCGACGGCATTGCGAACATCGGCCGGGTGTCGCTCCCTGCCATGGACGAAGCGCTCAACAAAATCCGCGCCGAAGAGAATCCGGAGAAGCGCAACGCGCTCCTCGGGGAAGCGCTTCGCATTGAGCGCGAAAACTACCTTCACATCCCGGTTCATGAACTCATGATTGCCTGGGCCATGCGCGACAAGGTCGCTGTGGTTCACCGCCCCGACAACCGTCTCACGATGGAATGGGTGAACGTCAAATAGCCTGAAAATAATCGGGTGTTTGACGAGAGGCGCAGACTGAATCGAATCCGCTGCGCCTCTTTCTTTATCTGCCTGCCGCGGCTTCGGACTATTCGCCCGCGAGGAAGTCCGGGTTTCTCACGACCGAAAGGATCATGCCGCGAAGCCACTGCATCGCCGGATCATTGTGGCTTCTGTCGTGCCAGATGAGCTTCGGCGTAAAGCGCCCGCCCGTCGCGAGCGCTTCCGCAACCGGGAGGTCATGGAGGACCTCCTTTTTGACGCACCAGTCGGCAAGAAGCTCGGATACGAACATGATGAGGTCGCTCGAAGCGACGACGCGCGTGGCGCCGATGAAGTAAGGCGTCCGGAAGACGACCCGGCGCTTCGCATATTCCGAATCCTCGCGGCTCTTCAGCACGCGGAAGAAGTTGGTCGGCCGCCAGGTGACCTCAACGAAGCCGTAATGCAGGATGTCCTCTACCGAAAGCATCCCTTTTTCGGCCGCAAGCTTCTCGAGCGGATGCCCCGGTCGGCAGACGAGCTTGTTGGCGCAGTTTTCAAGGAGCGGCAGGTAGTGAAAGCCTTCCGGCACGCTCTCCATGGGGCTGATGACGGCATCGAGATCGCCGGTGCGAAGCTCCACGGGCCAGTCGTTCGTGATCTCGTTCATTTCGACCGAGACGCCCGGCGCAATCGTCGTGATCCGGGTGATGGCGGGCGCGAGGAAGAGAACGCCGTGATCGACCCCTCCGATGTGAAAGTTTCTCGAGAGCGCCTTCGGGTCGAAGTCGTTCTCTTCGAGGAGCCGTTCGTAGTCGTCAAGGAGCCTCCTGACCTGGGGCATCAGGTCGTTCGCGCGCCAGGTGGCGGCGAGTCCCCCTGCGCAGCGCGTGAAAAGCTCATCATTAAAGGTTTCCCGGAGCTTTGCAAGGAGCCTCGAGGCCGTCGCCGGCGGAATCCCCAACTGATAGGCCGCATTCACCAGGTTCTGCGTCTCATAGAGGGTCTTGAAGAAAATGAGTCCGTCGCGGTCCAGTGCTTTTTTCATTTTCAGAAAATTGAGTATTCCAAATCAGATCGTTCGCCGTAGGAAGCCGCCAATACCCAAAAAAGAGGAAGCGATTTACTCTTTTCGAACGAATTAAAAGATTAGTTGCATGAGTTTAGCGACTATTCCACATTGAGTTGAAAGGAGAATACTCTGATGTCCTTCTCGTCCAAGCTTACGCCGGTCGCCCTCTCGCTCGCCCTCGTCGCGGGCTTCAGCCTCCCGTCTGCCGTCATGGCAAGCGGCGGCGGCTCCGGCCCTGCCGTTCAGTACGTTGCTCCGGGCAAGATCGGCGAAATCGTCGTCAACCCGTACAAGATTGCACCGCTCACGGCCATCATCAAGAATGGCGGCTATGAGCTCAAGGACGCTTCCGTGCGCGTCGTCCCGAAGGCGGGCGGCCAGGAAATCGCCTACAAGGTGAGCAACAAGGCCCTTCGCACCTATGCCGGCATTCCGGTGTTCGGCCTCTATCCCGACTACAACAACAAGGTCGAGGTGAGCTACACCTACATCTACAACGGCAAGGAAACGCGCGTTGAGAAAGAGGTCTACACGATGTACGCCCCGGCGGTCTACACCCCGGTGAACGGCTCGATGGCTCAGCACCACAACATGTTCGAGACCGAGGTCGTGAAGGTCGATCCTGAATTCAAGGACCGCCTCTACCTCATCAACAACTTCCTCTCGACCGCTCCGAAGCAGGGTCGCGTGGTCTGGAACAACCCCACCGGCGGCGCACTTGAATGGAACTACTACCCGCAGAACGCCATCCTCGACACGAAGGGCGAAGTCCGCTGGTACATGCATGTCGAACCCATCTATGACCCGGAAACCATCTACCGCTCCGGCATCATGATGGGCTTCCATCAGAACCCCGACGGCGCCTTCACGTTCGGCTACGGCCAGCGCTATGCGAAGTACGACCTCATGGGCCGCGAAATCTTCAACCGCCGCCTCCCGGACGGCTACGCCGACTTCTCGCACGCGCTCGACCCCGCTCAGAACGGCCACCTCTTCCTTCGCGTTTCGAATGCCGACTACCGTCGTCCTGACGGCAAGCGCGTCCACACCGTCCGCGACGTCATCGCTGAAGTCGATCAGAACGGCCAGGTGGTGGACGATTTCCGCCTCTACGACATCCTCGACCCCTATCGCGACAACGTGATCAAGGCGATGGACCAGGGCGCGGTCTGCCTCAATATCGACGCCACGAAGTCCGGCCATACGCTTTCGGCCGCTGAACTCGCCGCCATGGACAAGAACGACAAGTTCGGCGACATCGCGGGCGTGGGTCCGGGCCGCAACTGGGCGCACGTCAACTCCGTCGACTACGACCCGAGCGACGACTCGATCATCATCTCCTCGCGCCATCAGTCCGCCGTCGTCAAGATCGGCCGCGACAAGAAGGTGAAGTGGATTCTCGCTTCGCCCGAAGGCTGGAGAGGCGAACTCGCGAAGAAGGTCCTGACGCCCGTTGACGCGAACGGCAACAAGATCAAGTGCGAAGGGAGCAAATGCGAAGGGGGCTTTGACTGGACGTGGACCCAGCACACCGGCTGGCGCATCGACTCGAAGTCCGACAAGAACGTCTTCTATCTCTCCGTCTTCGACAACGGCGACGCCCGCGGCATGGAGCAGCCCCCGCTCCCCGACATGAAGTACTCCCGAGCCGTGATCTACAAGATCGACCAGAACAAGATGACGGTCCAGCAGATCTGGGAATACGGCAAGGAACGCGGCTTCGAATGGTACAGCCCGATCACGTCGCTTGTTGAATACCAGACCGATAAGGATTCCGTGATGGTCTATTCCGCCACGGCAAGCCTCATCATGAAGGAATTCAACACCAAGGCCCCGAACCCGGTCATCAACGAATTCAAGTGGGGTGCCAAGGAACCCTCCGTTGAAATCAGGATCAAGAGCTCACTCGGCTACCAGGCCATGCCTGTGAGCCTTGAAAAGGCCTTCGATCTGAAGTAATCCAGGATTTTCCAATCTCTGCCGACCGGCGCTGGTTCAGACTCCGAACCAGCGCCGGTTTTTCTATTCTTCAAGCGCCTGGCGGCGTTTGGAAGGCAGAAGAGATCTGCGCTTAAGACTCACTGCCTGAATTCGATGGTTTTCTCAGGTCTTTCTGCAGGCTTCGGCGGCTCGGAAGGAATGTCCGTCGCCTCGAGCTTCATGATGACGGGCCTCAGGCCGTCATTGCAGGAGACGATCGCGACGCCGGGCTTCCTGATCCAGTCGCCGTAGTAGAAGAGGTTTTCGCCCGCACCATGCGCGAGCGCGAAGACGTACTGGTAGATCGCCTTCCAGGCTTCGTCGCAGAACCCTTCGGGCCTCGCATAGTCGGCGTAGAACACTTGCCCGGCCTTCATCAGCGGACAAGGTCCGAGACCGATCATGCCGAACTCTTTGGCGAGTTCAGAGTCGAACGTCGTTTTGAGGATGGTGATTCTCACTTTCTTCATTTTTGGGTCTCCAACATGCAAGAATGGAAGCCATGCTGCTTCCAAGATTTTTCTTTTCACAGGATTTCGCGCCCTTCCGACCTTTCCTTCTCGGGCTCGCCCCGCGCGTGAGGCGTTTTCGACGCGGGGAATTCCTCTGGCGTCCTGGCGAACCATTCAGCACTGTTTTTTATATTGATTCAGGGCTCGTGCGCGCCGCGGTTGAAGGAAAGCGCGACCGCCGGAATACCGCATGGCACGGCCCCGGGACCATGTTTCCAGTGGTGCACTCCGAACAATTCGCTCTTGAAAATTCGATTACGGCCGAAGCCGTCACCGATGTCGCGGCGCTTGAATTCACGAACGACGCGATTCTCTCGGCCCTCCGCCGGAATCCTGACTTTGCGGTTGCAACCATCGACTGGTACTCCAGGTACGTCAATCTTCTGCTCTTCAAGTCAAGCAGCCTCACGTTTGCGAAAACGGTCTCTGCATTGGCCGCCGTTCTGCTTCTCCTCTTTGAGAATGCGCCGGAGGCGCAGCTCGGACGCGATGAAGAACTGCGCATAACGCAGACGGAACTCGCCGAACTTCTCGGCATTGACCGCTCAAGTCTTGTTCGGGCAATGACAATCCTGCGAAGTGCGGGCGCGATTGCCACGGCGCGCGGCGTGGTGAAGCTCGTTTCCATCGAACGCCTTCGCGACGCGGCTCGCGAGATTCAATAATCGCGGTTCGCGCAATTTTCTTCCGCCGCATTTGCGCCACAGACCGGAAGATTCTTCTTCTTCGGTCTGATCCAGCCGGGAGCCGTCTCGGTACTTTCTCCTTCTCCGCTTCATCCTCATCAAGGCAAAATGAAGCACGAGAATCGGGGTTCTGCATCAGAATGGTGCGTCCCGATGCTTTTCCCCAACGCGGGCGCAAAAAGACAAAGAAAGCGCCCGAAAAACGGATCTCCAAATGCCAGCTTTTCTTCTGCGAAGGCTTCTTGAAGCCCTTGTGGTGCTTCTTGCCGTCGCCGCCATCGCCTTCGTGCTCTTTCAGTTCATCGGCGATCCGGTCGCTCAGATGCTCCCGATGGATGCGACCCCTGAGGACCGCGCGAGGCTTGCCGCCGCGCTTGGCCTCGACCAGCCGGGCTGGATGCAGTTTCTGAAGTTCCTTCAGAATGCCGTCCACGGCGACTTCGGGCTGTCGCTCCGGCAGGCTGCGCCCGTGGCGTCCCTTTTCGCCGATCGCCTTCCCGCCACGATGGAGCTCGCCTTTGCGGCGCTCCTCATTGCCCTTCTTCTCGGTATTCCCGCGGGCGTCTGGGCGGCCGTGCATCCCAAAAAGTGGTCGTCTCAGCTCATCATGGGCGCGTCCGTTCTCGGCATGTCGCTTCCGACCTTCCTGATCGGCATTCTCCTCATTCTGCTATTCAGCGTTGAGGTCGACTGGCTCCCGTCCTTCGGACGCGGGGAAACCGTTTCGCTCGGCTGGTGGACGACGGGGCTCCTCACGGCCGACGGCCTGAAGCACCTCATTCTTCCCGCGGCAACGCTCGCGATCTTTCAGCTCGCCCTCATTGTGAGGCTCGTGCGAGCGGAGATGCTTGAAGTGATCCGCCAGGACTTCATCAAATTTGCCCGTGCGCGCGGGCTCTCGAACCGCACGGTCTACCTCGGCCATGCGCTCAAAAATACGCTCCTGCCCGTCATCACCATCACGGGCCTGCAGTTGGGCGGCCTCATCGCCTTCTCGATTGTTACCGAAACCGTATTCCAGTGGCCCGGGATGGGGCTTTTGTTCCTTCAGTCCGTGCAGTTTGCGGACATTCCGGTCCTTACGGCCTACCTCTGCCTCATGGCGCTCTTCTTTGTGATCATCAACCTCGCCGTTGACGGTCTCTGCGCAATGGTGGATCCGCGCCTCAAAGCTCAGGCCCGCCGCGGCTGACCGCCTTTAAGGCCTTTGGGAAAAAGAAACCAAAAAGACACTTCGTCATGACTGCACAGAAAGACAAAACCTTCCTCGCGCGGCTTTCAGACTCCCCGGTCTGGTGGTCGCTCAAGAATTCGCTTACGGCTCAGATCGCGCTCGCAGCCGGCATTCTGCTGATCGTCCTTGCCGTCGGCGCGCCGATTTTTTCGACGCAGAACCCCTTCGACCTCGCGTCGATCGACATTTCCTTCGCGAACCTTCCGCCCTCCTGGACCGAATCGGGAGACCCGATGTTTCTCTTCGGGACAGACGACCAGGGGCGCGACCTCTGGTCCGCAATGCTTTACGGCATGAGGCTCTCGCTTACGATCAGCGTGATTGCGGTCGCCCTTTCGATTCTCCTGGGCGTCTCGCTCGGCCTTCTCGCAGGCTTTGCGGGCGGGTGGATCGAAAGCCTCATCATGCGCGTCTGCGACATCATGCTTTCCTTCCCGGCGATTCTCCTCGCGCTCCTCATTGACGGCATTCTTCGCGCGGCGCTTCCCGCTGGCGAACATACGCTTCTCCCCTACGTCGTTCTCATCGCCGCCATCACGCTCTCGGGCTGGGTGCCCTATGCGAGGACGGTGCGCGGCATGACCCTCGTCGAGCGCGGCCGCGAATACGTTCTTTCCGCCCGCGTGATCGGCGTGAAGCCCCGCGTCATTCTCTACCGCCACATTCTTCCCAACGTCCTCGGTCCCGTCTTTGTGCTCGGAACCCTTCACGTTGCAACGGCGATTCTCACGGAAGCGACGCTCTCCTTCCTCGGGGTCGGCGTTCCGCCGACGACGCCTTCTCTCGGAACGCTCATCCGCATCGGAAGCGACTTCCTCTTCTCAGGCGAATGGTGGATCACGATCTTCCCGGGCGCAGCGCTCGTTGCGCTCATTCTTTCCGTCAACCTCGTGGGCGACTGGCTCCGCGATGCGTTCAATCCGACGCTTCAGCAGTAATAGAGAGGCTCAGAAATGACTGAATTGAGCAGCACCTCGCGCAAGCCCCCCATTCTCGAGGTCAAAAACCTTACGGTTGAAATCTCCACCCGCGGAAAGACCCTCCGGGCGCTCGACGGCGTCGACTTCTCCATTGCCGAAGGCGAAATTCTCGGCATGGTGGGCGAATCCGGTGCCGGGAAGTCCATGACGGGACAGGCCCTGATCGGGCTCCTCCCGACGGGCGCAAGGATCACGTCCGGCGAACTCTGGCTCGAAGGCCGGCGCATCGACAACCTTCCCGAGAGCGATCGCGAGCGTCTGCGCGGGAAGTCGATCGGCGCGATCTTCCAGGATCCGCTCACGTCGCTCGACCCCCTCATGAAGGTGGGCGACCAGCTCGTCGAAACCATCCGGACCCATCGCCCGGAAATGAGCCGGGCTCAAGCCAAAGCGCGCGCGATTGAGCTTCTTCGCGAAACCGGAATTCCCTCGCCCGAGGTCCGCGCCGAACAGTACCCGCACCAGTTTTCGGGCGGCATGCGCCAGCGCGTCGTAATTGCGCTCGCGCTCTCCGCAGACCCGAAGCTCATCATTGCCGACGAGCCGACAACGGCGCTCGACGTGTCGATTCAGGCGCAGATCATTTCGCTCCTGAAGCGCCTAGCGCACGAGCACGGCGCGAGCATCATGCTCATCACGCACGACATGGGCGTGATTGCGGAAACCGCCGACCGCGTCGCCGTGCTCTATTCGGGCGAAATCGTCGAAATCGGGAATGTCGCCGACGTCATTTCACGCCCGCAGCACCCGTATACTAAGGGGCTCATGGGCTCGATTCCCGACATCAATGCGCCCGGCCTCTGGCTCGAGCAGATCGAAGGCTCCATGCCGGACCTTGCCGACCGGCCGAAGGGGTGCCCGTTCCATCCGCGCTGCCGTGCGGCAATGGAGAAGTGCCGCGAATGCCGGCCGCCGCTCGCCCCCATGGGAACGTCGGACGCCGCCTGCTGGCTTGCATCCCCGACGGGGAACGCCGTCCCGGATTCGCTCATCCGCTTCCACCCGAAGCGCCGCGACCTTGGGAAAGAGGCCGAAAAGCGTGAGGAGGATCTCAAAACCGCGAAGCCGATCCTGGGATTGAAGGACCTCTCCTGCACGTTTGATGTTTCCGCTCCCTTCCTCACGCGCCTGATTTCAAGGATCCCGAAGCAGGAAGTGAAGGCCGTGAGCGACGTTTCCCTCGGCGTCAGGCGAGGCGAAACGCTTGCGCTTGTCGGCGAATCGGGCTGCGGCAAATCCACCCTCGCGCGCCTTCTCGCGGGGCTCTGCAAGCCCACCGCCGGAAGCATCGATTTCGAAGGGGTCGTGGAAAAATCTTCCGGAACGCCCGACTTCGAGCGAGACATTGCCGGCCGCCTCAACATGATCTTCCAGGACCCGTACGCGAGCCTCAACCCGCGCATGCGGATCGCGGACATCATTGCTGAACCCCTCGAAACGCTCCACCCCGACTGGCCGAAGGATGCGGTGGAAAAGCGCGTGCGGGAGTCCGCTGAATTCGTGCGCCTCCCTGAATCGGCGCTTGCGAAGTTCCCGCATCAGTTCTCGGGCGGTCAGCGCCAGAGAATCTCGATTGCGCGCGCTCTTGCCGCACGGCCCGAATTCCTCATCTGCGACGAACCGACTTCGGCGCTTGACGTTTCGGTGCAGGCCCAGGTTTTGAACCTCATGAAGGAGCTTCAGCTCGAGTTCGGCATCACCTATCTCTTCATTTCGCACAATCTCGCGGTCGTTCATCACATGAGCGACCGCGTGGGCGTGATGTATTTAGGGAAGCTCGTTGAGCTCGCAAGCCGCTACGACCTTTTCAGCAACCCGAAGCACCCCTATTCCCGGATGCTTCTCGATGCCATTCCGCATCTCAAGGAAACCGGGAAGGCGAGAAGGCCCGTCCAGGGCGAAGTGCCGAGCCCCCTCAATCCCCCGTCGGGCTGCGCCTTCCATCCGCGCTGCCCGAGAGCAACCGAAATCTGCCGGACCACGCCGCCAGTATTCAAAGGAATCGGCATTGTGTCGGGAAGCGGCGCAACGGGTTCTTCCGAGGCGACGCGCTTCTGCGCCTGCCATCACCCGCTCTGACACATCAGAGCCCACGGGCGTGCAATAGCCGAAAGCCCGCGCGCCCGCTAATATACGGTCCGTTTCTGTTCTGAGAAGAAGCGGACCGTATTTTTATTGGGGTCTTTTCTTCCCGGACAGCAAATCTTTTTATTCACGCCTGCGCTAAGGGGAGAAGCGGCCCGAAAAGCCCCTCGCCCGGCGCACCACTCAAGGACCAAGCAAAATGGAACGACGCTGGGAGCCGATCAAGGAATACTCGGACATTCTCTTTGACTTCTTTGAGGGCATCGCCCGCATCACGATCAACCGTCCCCAGGTGCGCAATGCCTTTACGCCCGTGACGGTCGCACAGATGTCCGAAGCCCTCACGATCTGCCGCCAGAGAAACGACATCCGCGTTGTCGTCCTCACAGGTGCCGGCGACAAGGCTTTCTGCTCGGGCGGCGACATGCACGTGAAGGGCATCGGCGGCTACATCGATCCGACGGGCGTGCCGCGCCTCAACGTGCTCGACGTGCAGAAGCAGATCCGTTCGCTTCCGAAGCCCGTGATCGCCATGGTGAACGGCTTTGCGATCGGCGGCGGCCACGTGCTTCAGGTGGTCTGCGACCTTTCGATTGCGAGCGAAAACGCGATCTTCGGCCAGACGGGTCCGCGCGTCGGCTCCTTTGACGCCGGATTCGGCGCGAGCTACCTCGCCCGCTGCGTGGGTCAGAAGAAGGCGCGCGAAATCTGGTTCATGTGCCGCAAGTATTCCGCCCAGGAAGCCCTCGAAATGGGTCTCGTCAACAAGGTTGTCCCGTTCGATAAGCTCGAAGACGAAGTCGTCGACTGGGCCAAGACCATGATGCAGCACAGCGCCCTTGCGATCCGCATGATCAAGGCGGGCCTCAATGCCGAGCTTGACGGCCAGGCGGGCATCCAGGAGCTCGCGGGCGACTGCACGATGCTCTACTACATGACCGATGAAGCGCAGGAAGGGGGGCGAGCCTTCCTTGAGAAGCGCGCGCCGCAGTTCAAGTTCAACACGGATCCGTCGAACCCCTGATTCCCCCCGCAATTGATTAGTGAGCTCCATCGTCATGCCGTCAGACACCATCCGCATTCGCGGCGAGAATATACCTTTAAGCGAATTTCAGCGCCGGGGGACCGACCCCGGCCCGAGACTCGCGAAGGCGCTCGAGGAGAATCCTCAGGGGTTTGACGTCGACATCGCCCGCTTTCTTGAGGCGTTTCTTGATCAGAGCCAGACCGTAACGGTTCATACCTCAGGCTCGACCGGAACGCCCAAGGCATTTCAGGCCGAGAAGGCGCGCATGCGCGCGAGCGCCCGCATGACGATCGGCTATCTTGGATTGAAGCCCGGCGACACGAACCTTCTTGCCATGCCGATGAGCTACATCGCAGGTAAGATGGTGGTCGTACGCTCCGTCGAGTGCGGCCTTGATCTCATTCCTGTGACGCCCTCGCGGAATCCCTTCGAGTCCGTCACGGACCCCATCGATCTCGTCGCCGTCACGCCCATGCAGGCGACCTCGATCCTCGCGGATCCGAAGTCTGCGGAAGTGTTTTCGAATTCCCGGAACATTCTCATCGGCGGCGGCGCAGTCGACGACCTTCTTTTCGGGAAGCTCCAGTCCGTCAGGGGCCGCGTCTATTCGACCTACGGCATGACGGAGACGCTTTCCCACATTGCGCTTCGGCGCTTGAACGGGCCCGAACGGGAAGCCGGCTACCGGCCGCTTCCCGGAGTGGCGATTTCGCTTTCGCCCAAGGGCACGCTCGTCATTCATGCGCCCGCCGTCTCGCCGCGCCCGCTCGTCACGAACGATATCGCGCGCATCAACCCTGACGGCTCCTTTACCGTCCGCGGAAGGCTCGACAACGTCATCAATTCGGGCGCAATCAAGCTCCAGATTGAAGAGATTGAAGCAAAGCTCAAAAAAGTCATCAAGGTTCCCTTCGCAATCAGCTCCTGCCCAAGCCACCTCTACGGAGACGAGGTCGTGCTTGTGGTTGAAGGAAAGCCCGAAGACGTGGATCTTGAAGCGGTAAGAAACGCGCTCGAGCGCTATGAGAACCCCAAGCGCCTCATTGCGACCGAAAAGCTCCCGCTCACGCACACGATGAAACCCGATCGCCCGGCGATCCGGTTGATTGCCAGGAACGCGCTGCCGCTTTGAATTCCCCATCCTCAGCTTTAGTTGACTAGGCTCCCACAAGTTTCCAGGCTACGAAACGACGCTCCTCCTCTGAAAAGACTAATGCCGCACGGAGGAGCTTTTTGCCGTGAGGGGTCTCACCATAATGTCGGGAGATAATCTGTTTTTCTGCTTCTGAAAGCAGACTTGCAGCATTTGATCCGCGAGAACAATATTTAAATTCAAAGACCCAGCGACGTGAGCCAGCATTGATTTCTAGGTCGCTTCGTCCATGAGCAGAGTGCACCTCTTTCTCTGGCATAAGTGCTGCTCCTAAAAGCAGTAATTCAATGCTTGCGCGGCAGGAGGCCTCATCGCGGATTGGAAATCGCTGATAATCAAGTGCATTGACAGCCTTATTGAAGTAATCAACAACCTTATCCAACGATTCAAAAGAAAGTATCTTCGGGAGAAAAGGGATTCCCGACGGAAGCCGATTCTGCGTCCTCAGCATGGCATCAGCATACAAGCGCGCCATGGAACTCGAAACCTCTCGGTTGGGATAACCAAGTTCCACAATGCCGGGGACAAGTTCCTTCTTGATTGTAAGATAGCCCGCCTGGGTAAGCAGCACATCGGGAGAAATGTCTGCGTAGTCGTTTGAAGTATTAAGCGTTCCTATTTCAACCGCACTTTTCTCATTAAAATCAATTGGATCAAGAAGCCCGTTCGCTTCCATGTATTTCCGCAGAACCGCCGGTGTCCCTGCGCTTTCATACCAGTAGTTTTGAAAACCTTCTTCCGGCGTTGCGAGAAAATTCAAAATGGACCAAGGACAAAAAACATGCGTCATGGCCCGGCGATCGAATGAAAAGCCATCGTAATTTGCTTTAAGTTCATTAATGAGTTCTCGGCGCGACATTCCCAAAGCGGATTCAGCTCGCCTCAGATAAACATCAAAATTAGATTCAAGTTCTTTTTCAGTAATACCGAGCAACGTCCCATACTTTTCATCGAGACTTATATCTTTAAAAATATTAAATTCGGAAAAAAGACTAGTCCCTCGAAATTTAGTTATCCCTGTCATAAAGAAAAAACGCAGCCGTCCTTCATGTTCTTTGAGTGCCGCATAAAACCGGCTCAGTAAATTACGGACTGACTCAAAAAGCTTCGGATCATCCAACAAAAATGTCAAAGGTGCATCATATTCATCAACAAGTATGACGAGCGAGCTAGGCTCGAGTGAATTAAGCCAATCTCCAAATTGATCGAAAAAAGATGTACTACCTTTCTGAGCAGAATAACTAAAGCCCGCTTTAGCAAATTTTGTTCTGATGAGACTTTGAAGCGCTTCCTCGTAGGCATCTATAGAGCCCAAAGCTTTAAGGCCTGAAAAATCAAGCCGTACCACCTCATAGGTTTTGTCATTCCAAAGCGCTTCAATCGCAAGCCCCTTGAAATCTCTTAAACCAAACCGGAAAAGCGACTCGAATGTTGAAACGAGTAGCGATTTTCCGAAACGACGAGGACGCGACAGAAAAATTTTATTGCCTAAATGACAAAGATCGAAAATTTTTCTTGTTTTATCAACATAAATTCGATTCTCGATTCTCAACGTTTCAAAATCGGAGCGTCCGATAGGAAGCGGCTGAAAAAATTGATCAGGCATGATTCATCCTTATATTGTTGTCTTGATTCTACCTACTCTCATTCGTAGCCTCTCTTCCGTCGTACACTTCTTCAACGCACTCAACTTCTCCGAGGCTCCCATGCTCTCCGCCATTCTGAGTTCGCTCTCCAATACGCTCGTCCTCCTCTTTGTCGGAGGCTTCGGCTTCTGGCTGGCCTGGCGCGGGTCCCTTGACGTGAGGCAGCGCGGCTTCGTTGCGAAGCTCGTCAATTTTTCGATTCCCTGCTTCCTCTTTTATTCCATCACGGGAAAGTTCACGCAGAGCGAACTTCTGCGGGTTCTTGAGATGGGCTTCATTCCCTTCATCACGGTCGCGATCAACTGGGCGGTGTCGGTTTTCCTCGTGCGCATGGGGTTCGTGAGAAAGGAATGGCACGGGATCTTCATTGCGTGCTTCACGTCCTCGACGGTGCTCTTTGTCGGCGTCCCGATGACGATGGCGCTCTTCGGCGATGTCGGCATCCCCTACCTTCTCGTCTACTTCTTCGCCAACTGCCTCTACATCTGGACGATAGGCCTCTACAACATTCAGCTTGACGGCGTATCCCGCGCACATCACCAGAAGCCGAAGCTCATTTCGCTTCACTCGATCCGGATGCTCTTTTCGCCGCCGCTTCTCGCCTTCATGGCGGGCGTCCTGGTGGTGCTCCTGGCGCTCCCCATTCCGCAGTTCATCTCGGGCACTGCCAAAGTCATCGGCCAGATCACGTCGCCGCTCGCCCTCATCTTCATCGGCATGACGATTGAGTCGCTCGGGTTCGGGAAATTGAAGCACCTCCCGCGCGAGATCTGGCTCATTCTCGCTTCCTGCTTCATTCTGCGGCCCGTCGTCATGTACATCGTGACGGGGTTCTTCGACATGGAGCCCATCATGCGGCAGGTATTCGTTGCATCGGCCGCGCTTCCCGTTTCCTCCGTCGTGGCCGTGCTCGCGAAGAGCTACGGAGCGGACGAGGAATTTGCGTCCGAGGCCATCGGGGCATCAACCCTCGGCCTCGTGATCATCCTCCCCGTCCTCATCCTCGCCCTCATGCTTATTTGACGGTGCCGGCCTTCAAGCGGATGAGGCGTCTGCCGTCGGGCATGAAGTCGCGTTCGGGCTTCGCTTCGTTGGGGCGGCCGACGCGCCTCAGGTACCTGCGGGAGCTTCCGCTCATGTTCCAGCCGACCTCGCGGCCGCGGCTCTGAATACGGCTCTCGAGGCACGACGCGCAGTGCGTGGGCTCGTCCTCGAGGCAGGGCTTGTTGTCGTAGAGCTGGTAGCCCTTTCTGAAGCGCCGGGGCGAGAGGTTCGGCATCACGACGTTGCAGCCGTATTCAATGCCGAGCTCGCGACCGTCGTCGCGAATGGCTTGAAGCGCCGTCGCGGCGGCAATGTTGACTGGACCGAGGACGAGGCGCGTCACGGCAATCATGTTGAGGGCGAGCTGCATGAGGGCCTTCGGCTCCATTTGTCCCAGGGCCTCAAGGTCGTTTCCTTCGCTTCGCAGATAGGGGCCCATCCCGATCATGTCGACATCGAGCTTCTGGAAGGTTCGGATGTCGCGGCAGAGGTCTTCAAGCGTCTGCCCCGGGATCCCGATCATGACGCCGGTGCCGACCTGGTAGCCCGCGCGCCTCAGAGCCCTCAGACACTCGAAGCGGTGCTCGAGATTCTTCTCATTCGTCCCCGGGGTCGAATGAAGCATGTGAAAGAGCTCGGGGTTCGAGGTTTCAAAGCGCGCGAGATAGCGGATCGAATCGGGATTCCCGCAGGCTTTGGCCCAGCGGCGGTAGACTTCCTCGGTCTGGTCGCCGAGGGAGAGCGTCACCCCGACGCCGTTCGGAAGGAGCGGGCTCTTCGTCTGCTGATGGATTTCGCGCAGGCACTCGCAGATGAATTCGATGAACTTCTCATCATGCCGCTCGCCTGACTGGAGGCAGACGGAGCCGTAGCCCTGACGCGCGGCCCAGACTGCCTGCTCGACAATCTCCTCCTTCGTCATGGTGTAGCGCTTCACGGCGTGATTGGCCTTCCTGATGCCGCAGTAGCGGCAGTTGGCCGTGCAGATGTTGGAGAGCTCGATCAGGCCGCGGTAATAGACATAAGGGCCCATCAGCTCCGTCGTGCGGCGGAAGGCTTCATCCTTCAGCATCCGGCAGTCTTCGGGGTCCGTCAGGCCGAGGAGCTGAACGATGTCTTCGTCAGAAAAAGTTGTCTGGGAAAGAATCCCGGCAAGCTGTGTTCTGTTCATTATTTTTGAGGTCTGAATTTCTGATGCCGCGATTTTGCATCATTTCGGGCCGAAGAGCGAAAGATTCTCGCGCTATCCGCGTTTACTCGCGGGCGCTACGTCTCATGAGCTACTTAAAATAGGATGCTACTGATTGGGGTTGTCCCATTTCGAAGGAAACTCCAGATGCCCGTCTTCCTCATCGTCGCACTTGAGCATCCGCGCCGGCTCGGGAGGCTTATCGCCCGCGCCATCCCCGATCCGGGGAATCGCTACACGCTTCCCAACTACACCGGGTTCTACGTCTGGTTCAGCGGCACGACGCTCGATCTCGCGAAGCTTCTCGACCTTCCCGGAACGGCAACGCCCGACAATTCTCCGAGTCCTGCCGTCATTCAGATGGTCTCGGCCTACGGCGGCTATGCGCCGGACGAACTCTGGTCATGGCTTCGCTTCAACGTAAAGCGCGAACCCGATCCGGAAGAAGAAAAGCGCGCTCCAGAAGCTGCCGACGAGGCAGGTGAGGATCCGGAGAATACGGAGGAAGCCGCCAAAGCCATTCTGGAAGCGCCGATGCCTGCACCCCGCAAAAGAAAGAGAAGAAGGAAGAAAGCGGAAGCGCCCGGGGAAGAAGCTCAAAGCGATGGGAAGCCCCTCGGTGCGGAAGCCCCCGCAGCGCCTTCCGACGCGGCTCCCGAAGAGTCAAAAGCATCCATCCGGCAGCATCGACGCCGGAGAACGAAGCGAAAAACGCCGAAGGCTGAAGCCTGAAGCTTTTCAAAAAATGCCCTGCGCTCAGTCCACAGTCCGGTTTTTCCCGACGCGGAGAGGCCGGTCTTTACGTCATGAGCCTCAACTTCGGCTCGCCCGCCTAACCGCACAAATATTTTGCTTCAAGACCTATTTCCCATCTCCCATTTATGCCACTTTAGTAGGAAAATGCGTATTCGCGACGAGGCTTTCAACTCAAATGAGCTTCCGCTCCTCTCTAAGCCTCTCCTGATGCTCCCCGAGAAACCTTATTTCAGTCATGCTTTTCCCCGAAAACCAATGCACGGCAGCGCCCGAGTTCTCAGAACTCACGCCGGAACTCCTTTGCGGAGCTCCGGGCGACGACCCGCGCTATTGCTGGCTCTCGGGTCGAAGAGCGTCGCTCGCTGCCCCCGAAGGAGATGCGCTTCTCATGAAGTTCGGCGTTTCGGGAGCCGAGACCCTTCACCTCAGGCCCGCCGATGCCGCGAAATTTCTTTCGCTCGGCCGCTGGGACGGCGTCTGCGTTGAAGACCCGTACCAGGAGCTCGCGGCCTCAATCTGCGGCCATCTCACGCAGGAAGCGCGTGCCGCGAGGCGCGTGAATCTCCTTCTGCGTGAGGGAGACGGCACGATATCGGGCGACTTTACACTGGGAACGGGCCTCTCGAGGCTACTTCCTTCCCTCGGGGTTGAAATCACAGACTGCCGGGCGCTCATTCTGACGGATCCGGAGCCTGCTCCCATTGCGGCGGGTCTCGGGAACCTCCTCACCTATCTCGGCGCACCGAAGATCGTTCTCAAAGCCATCGCGAGGCCGCTCTCGGCCGAAGACGTCGCGCACATTCCCGGCATCTCCGGCACGACGCTTCTCATCAATGCGTCGTCCTTTGGGAAGGCCCCCGATCTGGAGGCCATGCCGATGGAGTCGCCTGATGTGCTGAAGCTTTTCCCATCGCTCGCAGCCGTTCTGGACCTCGTCGACGACCCCATCCGTACGCGGCTCGTCTGGAATGCGCTGAGGCTCGGCCTCCACGCCCGAAGCACGCTGGGGCTTCGCGTCATTGAGGCGCGTGAAGCCACTGAATGCTTCATCGGCCGCACGCTTCCCTTCCCGGCCGCACGCTCCATCCTTGCCGACATCCGGCGGGACGCCTCAAACATCGTCCTGATCGGCATGCCCGGATGCGGGAAGACCACGGTCGGGAAGGTGGTCGCCGCCCGACTGATGCGCGAATTCGTCGACATCGACACGCTCGTTGAGCACCGGGTCGGGAAGTCTTCTCAGAGAATCTACCGCGAGGACGGGGAGGAATTCTTCCGCCTCCACGAGACTGAAGTCATTGAAGCGCTTGCCGGTCAGCACGGCCTCGTGATTTCCACGGGCGGCGGGGCGTGCCTCAAGCCCCGCAACCGCATGCTTCTGGCGTTGAACGGCACCTTCTACTGGATGCAGCGGCCGCTCTCGAAGCTCTCCACCTACAACCGCCCCATCCCGCAGGCCCGGGGCGTTGAAGCGCTCTACGAAGAACGCGCCCCGATCTACCGGGATCTCGCCGAACGGATCATTACGGTGAAGTCGGTCGACGCGACTGCTTCCGAGATCATCGGCGAATCCTCAGCCTCCCGAGTCGCTCCATGACTTTCCGGGCGGCGCTTAAAGAGAGCCGTCTGCGCCCGTCCACCGTAAATATCGGCTTTCCTTCTTAACCGAATTCAAGCCGCTAGCTTTTGACGAAAGATTTTTCCGCTTCCTTCCTTAAACTTCATACTCTTTAAAAGGACCTCTTCGCCCCATGGCAGAAGACTTCCAATAATAAAAAAAATACTGACACCGCCCGGCGAGGTTCCCCCATCCGCTTCCCCCGCGGCTTCATCGCACCCTAAAGGAATACCCATGGAATCCGCGCTGACGTCGCCGTCCTCAATCGCGCACATTCTGCTCGTCTACGCCTTTGTCATTTCCCTCGGACTTGCGCTCGGCCGCATCCGGATATTCGGCGTGTCATTGGGCGTCACGTTCGTTCTCTTCGTCGGCCTTGCCGTCGGACATTTCGGCATCGCGGTCGAACCCCATGTGCTCGGATTCCTGCGCGACTTCGGCCTCATTCTCTTCATCTTCTTCATCGGCCTTCAGGTCGGTCCCTCGTTCTTCTCGAGCTTCCGCTCGGGCGGCATCGTGATGAACGGCCTCACCGTCGCCGCGATCTTTCTCTCGATCCTGGTGACGCTCCTCCTCTGGGCCTTTTTCGGGGGCTCGATCGACCTCCCTGCCTTCTTAGGCGTTCACTATGGCGCCGTCACTAATACGCCGGGTCTCGGCGCTACGCAGGAGGCGCTCGCCGTCATGGGGTACAAGGGCGAGGACATTACCGTCGCCTATGCCTGCGCTTATCCGCTGGGCGTCGTCGGCATCATCCTCTCGGCTATTCTCATCCGCGTGCTCTTTCGCATCAACCTTGCCGATGAGGACAAGGCCTGGGAGGCGGACGAAGCCGACAAGAGCGATGCGCCGATCTGCTTTCACGTTGAGGTGGTGAACGCCTTCCTCAACGGACAGACCCTCGAATCCATCCGCAAATTCATCGGCCGCCCCTTCGTCTGCTCGCGAAGGAAGATTGCCGATTCGGACGAAATCACGAGCCCGGGTCCTCTGACCCAGGTGAAGACGGGCGACGTCCTGCGCATTGTTTCCCAGAGTGAAAACAAGGACGGCATCGTCGCCTTCTTCGGGAAGGAAGTGAACGACGTCGACCTCGCGATGCCGCATTCCCCGGTTCATGCGGAAACGGTCATTGTGACGGATCCGGCGGTTAACGGCCTTCGCGTGAAGGACCTTCACCTCTCCCACTACGACGGTCTCAACATCACCCGCATCTACCGCGCGGGGATGGAAGTCTTCCCCTACCGAAGCCTTCACCTGCAGCTGGGCGACCGCCTCAAGATCGTGGGTCCGGAGCGCGCCATCACGCGCTTCTCCTCCCGCGTCGGGAACCAGCAGGGGAAGCTCGACCATCCGAACATCATCTCGATCTTCGTCGGCATCGCGCTCGGCATTCTCGCCGGCATCCTGCCGATTGCCATTCCTGGCGTTCCCGTTCCGGTGAAGCTTGGTCTCGCGGGCGGCCCCCTCGTCGTTGCAATTCTCCTCGGCCGCTACGGGCCGTCGCTCAAGCTCGCCACCTATACGACCAACTCCGCGAGCCTGATGCTGCGCGAGCTCGGGATCGCCTTCTTCCTCGCAAGCGTGGGTCTCGCTGCGGGCGGCGGCTTTGCGGACGCCTTCATTTCCGGCAACGGCTTCCTCTACATGTTCTTCGGCGTCATCATCACGATGGTGCCGCTCCTCATCGTCGGCTGGGCCGCGCGGAAGATCTTCCGCATCAACTACCACTCGATCGTCGGCATGATGGCGGGTGCGACGACGGATCCTCCGACTCTTGCCTACGCGGCGACGCTCTCGGAAAAGAACAGCTCTGCGGTTGCCTATTCCACGGTCTATCCGCTCGCCATGTTCCTGCGCATCATCACGGGCCAGATCCTGCTTCTCATCTTCTGGTCAGCAGCTGCCTGACGACGACTCACGGCGATTAAAAGCAGCAAATCAGACTCGTCTTTCTTCCAAAACACAGGGGCCGGCAATTTGCCGGCCCCTGCTCTTTTGATGTCAGACTCTCTTCAATCCTGAGAACACTCAGAGATTCGCGCCTTCAGCGGCATTTCCCTTCATCGCTCCCAGAGTCTTCGCGAACCACGCGACGACGCGGTCGATCACGGGCTTCTGGTACCAGGGGAGATCGCCGTGACCGGCATTCTCAACGAGGAGATAGTCGGCAGGCACGTTCTTCTCGCGGAGCGCCCGGTAGAGCTTCGCGCTCTGCATGGGAGAAACAAGCTTGTCCTCTGCGCCGTGGAGGATGAAGAAAGGCGGCTCAGAGCCGTCAATGTGGCCGAGCGGGCTCGCGGCCATGGCCTTCTTCGGATCCGCCATGATGGAAGCCCCGGCATAGTCGCGGAAGGCCGGGCCGTTGACGAGAAGCGCTTCCGTCACGGCGGGCGATTCGTGAACCTTCTGCGTCGCCGCGTCAAAGCCTTCGCCGATCGTCATGAGGTCCGAGATGCCGTAGATCGAAACGACGGCCTGCACGTCTGAAGAGACATCCGTCCAATCGCCCTTGTCGAAGGTCTTTTCGCCGTTGGTTGCGCCCGCCATCTCCACAAGATAGCCGCCCGCGGAGTCGCCGAGGATGCCGATGCGGTTCGGATCCACGCCGTATTCATCGGCATGCGCGCGGATGTAGCGGACCGCCGCCTTTGCATCCTCGAGGAGCGCCGGGAATTTGGCCGGAACCGGACGGTATTCGGCTGCCGCAACGACGAAGCCCGCTTCCGCGAGCGCGCGTCGCATTTCGGAAAACTTCTCATGGTCGGCAGAAGTGAAGCCGCCGCCCGGAAAATAGATGACTGCGGGCTTCTTTTCCTTCGTGCGCGGAATTTCAAGCGTCATGCGAAGCTGCTTCACGGCGCGCGTGCTCTTAAGTTGGCTAAAGATCACGCCCGTAATCATGTCGATCTGGGGACGCACGGCATCAACGCGAATGACTTCCGCGCCTTCGGCCCAGCCGGGAAGCGACGCGTGCGAGGCCGATGCGCCTTCAGCAGCGGCGATCGATGAAGCAAAGAGAAGCGAAACGAAAAGCGCGAGTACGGGCTTTTGGAGCATGAGAGCAATTCCTTTTTGTCAGTGGGCGTCAGACGGACGATCCGGCTTCCGGCATGGGAATCCTGAAGCGCCCGCACGTTTTAGTAGGTATGGGTCGCCCCAAAGAATACCGGCTTGAAAGCGCCGCAAACATACAAGCACTTGGGTGGTGTCTCTATGCCGAAAATGAAAAAGCGAGGCCTGACCCGGCTTCCCGGGGCCTCGCTCTTCACTCACGCTTCGCCGGCCGGGCGCATCAGGGCATCGGCACGAGGTGCGTCGTTTCCGGAATCGGCAGCGCCGCAGACGCAGCAATAAGCGCCCTGTAGGTTCTGCCGCCGAGCTTCACTTCCTCGCCCTCGGCAAAGGTCTTCCCGCGCGTAATCTGCATCATGGCGGCATCCACCATGAGCGCACGGATTTCGAGGGGCTTGAGAAGGCTCCCCTGAATCTCCACTTCGCGCACGCCGAAGCGGTCGAGCCCGACGGTGTAGCCTGAGAGCCCCTCGACATCGTTCTGCTGCCAGAGACCGAAGTAGATGAGGTTGAAGATCGGAAAGGCCTTCTCGGAATCCTGCATCGCAAGCGCGGCCTTGCGGTAGACATCGGGCGCAAAGAGCCTCGAAGCCGCATTGACGGCGCGGGCATTGGGCTGCTCGCAGAGGGACGCAAGCACCTTCATCGCCGTGCGGGCATTTTCGATAAGAGACGCGCTTTCCGCGATCACAGCCACCGCAAGGTACGCCTGGTGAGCATGGGCGACATCCGCGGCTTCGGGCCAGTCGTGGCAGTTCTTTGCCTGTTCGTCGGCCGCATGGTCGGGAACCGGCCGGGGCTCAAGGCCCACCACGACGAGCGACCCGTTGACGCGGAAGATCCACGGTTCGCGCGGCGTCTGCGGGGGTTCGCCCGCATTGATCTGCCAGTCAAGAAGAAGAGACTGCCTCAGATGCGAGGGCTCCCAGGCAGGTACCGAGAGCAGCACCAGTCCGGTCATCGGGTAGTCGGAAGCCCTCAGGGGCGTCTCAGTGTTGGAGCCGGCATGGGCCTCAAGCTGCGTGTCTGTCATTTCTCTTCAAAAAGCGGGAAAAAGAGAAAGATTAGCCCGAATTGAGATGGTTCGCAAAGAAAATTGCTTTTCGAGATTTGTCCTTTCGCTCTTCAGGCCCTGCTGAAAGTGTAGGATTGAGAAAATTCCTTTGCCGCGGCTTTTTTGGGGATCCTTCCCTGCCGCATCCTGAGTCGCTGACATGCGGGGCCGTCTCTTAAAGAAAAGAGGCAGGCCGCCCCCGAATATTAATAATCGGCATAGTTTGCCGGACTCAGGAGAAACTCATTTCCTTGAAAAGAACTCAGCAGCTGATGAACACAAAATCGGGGACCCAGAACGAAGAGGAAAAGGCCTTTCTCTCCGCAACGCCTGAAACCATCTATTTCGGCCGTCATGAAGTGAAGCTCTCCCGGGCGGCGCGCCTCATGCGCTCGCTTAATCTCCTTCCGATTCAGCACCGGCAGGCCTGCGCGAGCGAACTCGGCATCACGCCCGCCATTGCGCTCGAGGGCGAGGATGAACTCGCCGGAGAAACCGCGCGCACGATGAATGCGGCGGCACTGCGGCCGCTCAAATTTCCCGAAAACTTCTCCCATGCGTTTGAAGCGTTCGGGCCTTCGGAACCGGATGATGCTTCCCCCGCGGACGGAGAAAAGCCACAGAAACTCAAGAAGCCCTTCAAGCCCCTGACCGGCACGACCTTTGCGGTCTCGGGGAATATTTCCCTCGAAGGGGCGCGGTCCTTCACCTGCGGCGACCTTCGGGACGAAAAGCTCCTCCATACGGCTCGCCCCGTCCTCTCGCTCGAAGAGGCCGGGGCATCGCTTGCCATGGTCGCCAACTGCGGCGAAATGCTCGGCCTTCTCTCGCCCGAATATCTGGGGTTCACGGTCCGTTCCGGATCTCCCGTCAATCCCTGCTACCCGGAAACATCGCCGCACGTCATGTCGCCCTTTGACGCTTCCGCCTCTCTTGTCGCCGTCGGTGCCGTGAGCGCGGCGCTCGTTCTTGGGCGCGGCTCGGACATGGCCTCTGCCGCCATCCGCTCCGGAATGACGAGCTACCGCCCGAGCCTCGGGGTCTTTACGTCCACGGAAGGGTTCGTGCATTCCTGGCGCTATGCCGGCTGGGGAGCGATCGGGAGGGACGCCGTATCGGCGGCAGGCCTCATCAATGTTGCCGCGCTTAATGAAGGCGTCTCTGATCAGCCGGGGTGCGGCCCCTGGGAATTCCCGGACTACCGTCCGATGCTGATGGGTACCGAAGGCGTTCAGGCCTGGCGTCATGAATTCATTACGCCCGTATCCCCAAAGCACGTCGCCTTTGCGGTCGGCGAATCCTGGAAGACGCCCGAGCGCGAAAAGGAAATCGAACGCCTCGCAAAGGCCTTTGCCGATGCGGGGGTCAGGGTCGACTTCATCGACGAGCTCCCAAAGGAAGCTTCTGAAATCGAGTGGCTCTCCTGGGCCGAATTCGGTCCCGTTCTTGAAACCTACTTTGAAGAGGCGTTCCCGCTCACCCCCGTCATCCGCACGGACCGCTTCCTCATGCTCCTCACCCTGAGCGAGCGCGTGAAGACGGCGGGCTTTGCCGCCAAGAACCCGCTTCAGAGCAAGCGCTTCGTCGAACTTGTTCGCCGCGAGCCCGAGCTCCTCTCCCCCTGGGCCGGCCCCATCATCCGGAATCGCGTGATGCCGCTCAAAACCCGCTTTGAAGCGCTCTTTCGCGGCAAGGACCGCCCCGATGCCGTCATCTGGTTCGGAGGCTCCCCCGCCGTCGACGCCGCAGAAGGCGCGATCTTCGGCCTTCCGATTCTTGACGACAAGGAGAAGAAGGAGTTCGCGGGCGCTTATGTCTTCGGCGCTCCCCGCGAAGACTGCAAGACGCTCGGCGCTGCCGTCATGCTCGAAAACCTGAGAAGCCCGGAACTTGAAGAGGAGATCCGGCGCATCGGGCTGAACCGCCCCGACGTCGTCCTCGAAAGGGGTTCAGCTGAGGAATCTGCCGATTCTGAAGCGAATGAGAGCGAGGTTGCGGAACCTTCGGATGCAGAGCTCATGAAGAGCCTTTCGGAAATTGCTTCCGACTCAGCCGTCATTCTGCCGGCGGGCACGATCCCCGAAGTGGAGGCGGAAGCGGAAAATGCTCCCGCGGACGCGGATGCTCACGAGGATGAGGAAGGGAATCCGATGGATTCCGACGAATTCTCGCGGCAGCTCAAAAAACTCGTCGGTGAATTCCACCAGGCGCTCAGCGAAGCCGCCGAGGACGACAAGGACCTCGCGGATACCGCAGCAGCCTCCTCCATTCTCGTCAAGTCCCTCATGAACGGCGAGGAGATTGAGGTATCGGATAAGGACGAGGAAGCGAAGCCCGAACCCGCGCCACAGCCCGAGATTCCGCCGGAGGATGCCGCATGGCTCGCGAAGTTCATGCCGGACTCCAGAAAGCGCTGCCCTGAAATTGCAGAGGAAAAGTTCCTCCGCGAGATCTTTACGGACCCGATGCCCGAAGAACCCACCGTCGAGGACTCGGACTACATCCTCCAGTTCGCGAAATACTGGCTTATGCGCCATGAGCGCCATAAGGCGCAGAAGGTCCTCGAGCGCATCCCGGAAGCCAACCGCACCTTCGCCGTTGACGAAAACCTCGTGATGGCGCTCTTCCTCGGCCCTGACCTTGAACGCTCGACGAAAGCGGCCGAAGCGCTTCAACCCACGACCGATTCGGAGCGCGCGAGAAAGGAATGGATTCTCGGCCTCAATGCCCAGCGCATGGACGACAAGGATGCAGCCATCGCGCACTTCCGCGCGTCGCACAACTATGCGCCTGCGAATTCGCCTGCGAACTTCCCGCTGGCGCTCCTCATTCTTCAGCGCGAGGGCGTCGATTCCGAGGAATACAAGGCGCTCAAGGAAGCCGTGAAGAAGGATCAGCCCTCGGCCTACAAGCTCCTTCTTTCAGACGAAGAGCGCCTTGAGAAAGAGCAGAACTTCGAGCGGGAGCTTCTCCCCGAACTCCCCGCCGGCATCTTTACGGCCACGCTTCTGATGCCCCGCGAGAGACTCCGGCTCAACAAAGACCGGTTCCTCAAGGACCTCTGGACCAACTGGAACCTTGCCATTGTCGACAGGACCCCCGATGATCCGGACACGTTCACCTTCCGGATCGGCTACCTCTCGGGATCCCTCAAATGCGAATCCGGGAAGGTTCCCGACACGTCGCTCGAACAGGCGGCGAGAAAGAACATCTATACGCGGGACGCCGAAGCGCTTCTTCTGAACCACGCAGGACGCATCAATCTGCGCCTTGAAGCCGGCACAACGCCCTTGAAGGACGCGGCCTCGCTCTTCGCGCAATTGCTTGCTTCCGCCTGCCGTTCGGCCGAGCCGCTCGGGGTTTACCTCGCCGGGGTGCTCCAGCCCGCCAATTACTGCATCGACGCCGCAAGGCCCGTCTCTGCCGGCGCATTCCCGACGCTCTCGGTCGTGAGCATCTTTACGCTCGAGGATTTCGGCATGCCCTACATCTCGACCTACGGTCTCACGACGATCGGCCACCCGGAAATCGAGGTGGATCTCGACGGACTTCCCTTTGAGTCGGCAAGCATGCTCGTTTATTCCCTCCTCGAGCGGATCGTGAACGATCAGTTTGAAGAGGAAGCCCAGACGATCCGCTTCGGGCTTGATCCCGAGAACCTCACGGAACTCGATATCCACCGCGCGCCCGGCAGGAATGTCGCAACCGAGGTGCTTCTCTTCACGAGGAAGGGCGATGAGGAGGAGATGCCTCAGGCGTGATTTTTGTCTGCCGCTTTAAGCCCTGTTGCTTATTGAATACAAAAACTATTTCAGGTAATTAATTGTTTTTCTTGGATGTTTAACGGAAATCTGTAAACGTCGTTGAGCAGGATTGAATAATCCGCCAGAATGCGGAGGTTATTCGGGATCAAACGGGATTTCCCGGTTTCGTTCCGAATAACCTCTACCCTTGATATTTCATCCGGCCTCGGAGCTCCGATCTCCGAGGCTGTATTGAGAATC